>Ga0208564_1002837_pt1 | contig 13257 bp, 3 predicted proteins | sample AD_UKC073_MetaG_FD_184439 | JGI IMG/M metagenome (GOLD analysis project Ga0208564, IMG submission 184439) | Active sludge microbial communities of municipal wastewater-treating anaerobic digesters from USA - AD_UKC073_MetaG (SPAdes) (version 2) | ecosystem: Engineered > Bioreactor > Anaerobic >... | reverse complement strand
ATCTTTTATTAGAGCCTGAAAAGCCTTTATACGACTGTCATAAGAGGTATTATTGTGTTTAGGCACATTTCTAGTAACATATCTTGCGACACTTTGATAAGCGCGTTCTTTTACGGAGCAAAAATCCATTTCCACTTCAAAGGAGCCGATTACTTGAGTCAAATAAGTCCCTTGGTTGGTACCATATACCGCGCGATCGAAAGAGGTTACAAAGATCATGACTTTATCCTCGTTATAAACATCGAAAAATTGCTCTATTTTCCCGGGGATAAACTCGCCTTTCTTATCACATAGTGTTTCAAACAGGTCTTCTAAATCGGTTTTCGGCTCCTCATCATATTCTACTAATCTCTCTCGAAACTTGAAGAACTTTCGGAACCGAACTAGGTATTTCCGATAATTGTCCTTCCTTTGCTCTTCCGGTAATCGGTCTACCCTAGCAATTTCCGCTTCTAAAGATTCTCGAATAACTCTTAGCTTATTCAACACTGTCCAATCTTCGTCTTCGGAAGACCTTGTCCTTACCTCGAAGGCCCCTATGGATGCCTCCCGGCCAATAGCAGCAAGATAAGCTAGACCTAACCCCTCCATTCCTATTTCCATAATACTACTCTTTGACCCTTCTTCGTGCACTTTCAGGCAAAAAGAATTGGGAGTGCAATATTCATAGAAGGATTTACTCCAACCAGATTCAGGTAAGATCCTGGAATCAAATTGCTCCATTTGACCCATTTAATTACAACACCAATTCAGATATTAGTAAGCGTCAAAACGCCCCCGCCTTGTAACTAAGCGTTGGCTGTAGTAGTTCTATTTTGTCTTTGAGGTGCGGCAGTAATCAGGTATGTCTTCTGACCAGGGCATAAATCTATCAAGGTCCTTTGTGGTTGCGCTCGGTAGTTCTTTAAGTAGGTATTCCAGGTATTCAAAAGGTTTAAGATCATTTTCTTTGGCTGATTCTATAAGGCTAAAAGTAATGGCACTGGCCTTGGCACCCCGGGGTGTGATGCAAAACAGGAAATTCTTACGGCTTATGACAAAAGGCTTGATGGATCGTTCACTGCGATTATTATCAATCTCCAATCTTCCATCTAAAAGAAAGGCGTTTAAGGGAGTCCACTGGTTTAAGGCATACTGAACAGCCTTCCCTAGATGGGTTTGTGGAAGAGTTTCCTCTTTGGTCTTATGAAGCCATTCCAAGAAAGCTTCAAGTACAGGCTTACTTTGGAGAAGCCGTTCTTCATAGCGCTTTTCAGGTGTAATTCCTTTCAATTCCTGCTCAATGCGGAATAACCGGTTGCAGAAATTCAATCCTTCCAAAGCTTTAGGATTTTTCTTTTTGCCACCCCCGGCCTTAATGGCTTCATCGAATTTTCTCCGGCAATGAGCAAAACAACCGACGTTAGTTACACCCGGCAGCCCATTATAGGCAGCATATCCATCTGTAGTCAGGTAACCTTTAAATTCTTTTAAAAATTCTTCAGGGTGTCCCCTGGCTCTTGATGGTTGATACTCATAAAGTACGATACCAGGCCCATAGCGGCCGGATCTATAAAGCCACATATAGGACTTCGATTCGGCCTTTTTGCCCTTTTCATTTAGCACTTGGACTGTAGTTTCATCTGCTAAGATAATATCCTGCTCTAAGAGCGTAGCTTTCATCTTTTCATAAATGGGCTCAAACCAATTTTCTGCAGCATGCATGATCCAATTAGACATATTCTGACGTGATAGGGCAATTCCACGCCTTGACCACTTTTGTTCCTGGCGGTAAAGGGGTACACCCATGACATACTTTTCTTCAATTACATGGGCTGCAAGAGAAGGAGAAGCAATGCTACCAGGGAACGCCCTGTTTGGTTTAGGCGCGGTAATTACAACCGGTTCACTGCCATCACCAGATATTTCACAGCTGCGGCATCCGTAGATATATTGTATATGAACATCAACTGACATTTGGGCGGGGATATAGCGCAATTCACGGGTGATTTCCTGGCCTATGACATGCCTTCGGTTACCACAAGAGGAACAGGCCATCTCTTCTTCAGGAAGATGATATTCAATAATGTTCTCCGGTAAACTCTCAAGATCAATACCCTTTTTGCCTTTGGATTTAACCCTTTTATGCTCTTTTATAGTTACCAGTTCGGGTTCAGAAGCGGATAGATCCGCTGTTGCTTCAGCTTCGTTGAAAACGGAGTCAAATAGAGTTAGTTGATTCTTATTTGTCTTTTCGCTGGAAGGACTAAACCTCTTAGCTATCAATAAGCGCAATTGGGCCTTAAGATACTCCATTTCCCTTGAAAGAAGTTCTACTTGCGCTTCAGCTTTTAAGGCTCTTTCTTTCCACGAAGATTCCGTTGTAATCGGGGTTTGGGAAATGTTTTTCATATTTAATATAGTTCTTGTTTTTTACCGAAAGTCCTGCTAGAAATGGTAAAAGTAGAAAGGAAATCCGCACTTAGAGGATGTATTTAGGGGGTTTTACTAAACGCTTTTCAATTGGCCTAAGGGGAGTGCCTTCTAATAGCCACCTTAAATCTTGCCAGGTGATATCTAAAGGATTAAATTCTTCTCCCTCCTTTGGCCAGGGCAGACGACCTTGTTCTAAACGAAAGTAGTGGAGCCAAAACCCCCGTTCCGACCATTCTAAGATCTTAACCTTGTTTCTTAGCCGGTTGCAAAAAGCAAACAGGCAGGGCTCAAAAGGGCTTAACTTAAAATCCAACTGAACAATAGCTGCTAACCCATCAACCGCTTTACGAAGATCAGTGGCGCCTACTGCGAGGTACACCCTTTGTCTGGGATGGCCAATTAACATACATTCATCAGTGAATGAAGCACATCCACCAGGACTTGCCGGCTAAAACCGGGCTCAATATCTAAAACAATATTACCGATGCGCAGAGAAACTCCTGAATGGGAGTGGGATTCGGATTCCATACTGATCCAACGTTTCCCGGCGGATTGGGACATTCTTGCCTTATATTTACGAAGCCAGTACCCTAGTTGATTCGCCCGCAAGCCTTGTTCTTGACACCAAGCCCTTTGGCTTTGGCCACTGGCAAGAAAGGCCTCAATTCGCTCTTCCCATAACCTTTGTTTCTCTTGCTTAGCCATTTGAGTCAACTCCCTTGGTGATGATAAGCCTATTCTCTCATCACAAAAGAGGAGTTGATAGGTGGGTCTGAATTGACGCTTACATTCTCTTTGGTCATGCCGCCTGATCCGGTCACCTACTCTGGATGTTACATCAAGGAGCTTGTCTCATATGTGGGGAGTATCTAGACCATCGACCATTGGTTTTAGTCTCTGACCCACTCGCTTGAACTCATCAACGCCACTCCTCAACTTTTTCTAATACTAGTCCCCTATTGATCCACCCTGTCTTTAAGCTTATCCAAGCACCTTGGACAGAAATCCTACAACCATCCCCCTCTTTAGTTCATCATGACAAAACTGATTTCTATAGTTACGCAAGCATTCATAGCAACTGGTGTCGTTATCAATGCTTCCGCAATCGCAACTACTTAATCGCCGCAGCGTCTCCTCAAGGACACTTCTAAGAGCCGCCTCATTGGCAATACGCCTGACATGTCCCGCTCCTCCCGGAACGTCATCAAAAAGGATCAGCTGCCTAGTATCGGGGTTACCTACTGGAGTATACAGACACCCGTCAATATCCCGCCTCTCTATATCTAGAGCCCCGCTGACACCTTCAAGAAGACCGTACAAAAGAGACAACCAGAAGCCCGGCCTCAGATCCGTCCAACCGCGGAATTCAAGCTTTAAGACGTCAGTTTGAAACTCATGGCCCAGAGAATAACCGCCTGTAAGCTTCCCTTGACATTCCCCTCCCCACGGATTCTTATGTTTGGATGGCGTGTGTTCAGAGCCCAGAATCGCGTACCCACATGTATTACAAACCTTAAACCTAACCTTTCCTGCGTCATTTATCATGCCTAAGGTGCCACGAGCAATCGGCGTTGCTACAAGAGATACACCGCGAAGCTGCAAGGTTACACGCTCTTTCGCATCTTCATTTCCTCCTTGATAGAATACCCGGGTGGAATACGTCCTCTCAGGCCTTGAATCTCCTGGTTTCCCAGGCTGCTCTCTGCTTGTCATAAATCCGAATGCAGGCACTATGAAGACTCCTTGGTTTTTGCCATAAGCCTTTCCACATACAGGACAAGGTCCAAACCGCTCGGCAAGCTCCGCTCTTTCACTGACATAACTCTGACAGTTGTCACATATAGCGTACCTGTATCTCTCCCATTCCTTATTAGGCAGACGTTTTATATATCTACTCGTCCACAGCTTGCCCTTTGCAACTACCTGACTGCTTGGAGCATACTCCGACAGCGCAATCCTAAGATCTCGCTCGAGTTGCAGCTTATTTGCATCTTCTCCTTCATGGAGGATTTGGAGCTGCACCACATCCACTGGGAAACCGTACTTCGGCACCACATTCCGGCTTGACAAGAATCCGATAATATCTCTCTTTTTTATGGTATCTATAAGTCTTATTAGGTAATCTGCAGGCTTCCCTTGCCTGAACCGCTCCTCCCTCAGCTTCTCAAGCTCCTCAACATCGCTTTTGACCTCTCTATATGCCAGTTCAAGCACTCCGTTCTCTTCTCCAAGAAGAGATTCAACCCAGCCCCATCCTTGAATATCAAGGCCTTCGTACAGTGTCTCAGGGACTATTCTAAGAAGAGATCGATACAAAGACAGAGGTTTCGTTCTTAGATATCTCGCTAGAGCTTCAGGTCCGGAAAGGCCCTCTTTAAAGAAGAACGCCTCCACTCCTTTTTCGTCGAAGTAGTCCCTGTTTCTCTTAAAGAAAGCTGAAAGGGCTGTAGCGTACACATGTCTTCTTATAATCTTCTCGTTCTCAAGTTTAAACTGGGGAGCTGCGATCTTGCCTGAGACCATACGCCAAGGTTCGCGGTAGTGCGTAAGATCATGGGACCTTCTCTCCGCAAATGTTAAGGAAAACGCAGTAGAATCGGTGCGCCTCCCTGCCCGTCCTGCCCTTTGTATGTAGTTAGCCGCTGAGGGGGGCACGTTTCTCATGAACACGGCTTCTAAGTCGCCTACATCCACACCCAGCTCAAATGTGGTAGAACAACTCAGGACATTAACTTCACCCTTAATGAACTCCTCCTGTAATTTCGCTGCTTCCTCACTAGTAAGCTGCGCTGTGTGCTCCTCCACCTTCATCGGGATAGGTTCCGTCTCTTTGTAAAGCCTGTAGTAGTGGTTGTTTTTCAGCTCTCTGTCGGGATCGCATGGCCGTAGGGTTCCCTGGCACCTGTATGATCTACAAACACCTCGCACATTATGGAGAGTTAGGCTCTGGCATGTATCACAAATGTACCAGGTAACATCATCATCCAGGATTCTCGATTTAAGATCCCAAACGTCGTACCTCAGCTGATAGACCACACCTAAACGAGGCATCCGTACAATATGGAAATACTCCCGCCAAGGGCTTCCGGAAGACTCAAGGCTGAAGCAACGACTCCATATACTGCTTAAATCATTCCGCAACTCCTCATCAGTCTTATCAATGCCGACCCTTCCAGCGACTCTCAGGAAATAATCCACTCTGCTATTTAGCCTCGTTGAATTCCAGCTCAATATGCCGTGCTTTGAGCTGGCTGTATTCTCTCGCACGTAGAAAGGTTTGTTTCTCGGCGCAAAGGCTTCATCGCCAGGGGAGACTTCATCCGGGAAAAGAACTGCTCCACTTATTCTAAGCGTATCAAGGAGCGCAACAATCAAAGTCCATGCTTCATCCTGAGTAAGGTTCCGAGGAGGTTCTGTAAGAGCCCTAGGTACTACCGGTATACTTGGCTTTGCAAGAACAAATCCCAAAAGACCCAGGCCTTCCAAGCTAATGTTGCGGTCTATTGAAAGGAATTCCTGAAGGATCCACTTCCATGCCTCTTTTCGGAGTTGCTGGTAACTGTACCTGGGAAAGAGCTCCGCTTCTTCTATACTTCTTACAAGCGGATCTACGAGATCTTGCATCCTCCACCTATTGCGGAAAGCACTCTCCTTGTACCTCTCCAGAGTCTTAAGGATTAAGGTCCTCCGCAGAATACGGTTATGTGTACGGTTTAAGTAAGGTGCAAAGAAAGCGGCGTCTTGCCTGCTGTCTGAAAACGCCAGGAGTTTTCTGGAACCTCCGGACAGGTCAAGGCTCGCTGCAGTCTCAGAAGATGCACTCTGCCATACAGGAGACCAAGGGTCATCTTCAAGAGGCTCTCTGTGGTCTATTTCAATCTCAACTACTTCTTTTTCTTCTCGGGGCTCAAGATTTTGATAAAGAGCGGTGGCCAAGACACTTGCCGCAGCTTCAGTTCCCACCAAGAACCGCCACACTATTCCATGAGGGTTGCACCTTCCGCAGGCACAGCACAGGTAAACCCCCTTTTTCTCTGAACTTGAGGTTTTTGCCTTTACTAAAGGATAGATATTGCCGTCGTCACAATCACATAAGGGAGATAAGGAGTCAGCTGAAGCTATCGCCCCGCACGTGCCGCAGAGACGGTATTCATCCCGGTGCTCTGAAGACTCGGATAGGTCTGGAAACCCTACTTCATCGTCTTCATTAGGTGATGGTTTCTCGACGTCTTCCTCAATTAGGAGAAAGTACCCGGGGTTTTCATCAAAAGCATGAGCCTGCTTCAATACTTGCCCACTGTTACCGGACTCGATCCGTCCTACTAAATACATAGAACCGCACTGCCTGCAAGTAGCCACCTCGAAAACAGGGTACTTCTTACCATCTTTGGTTACGGATTCGTGCCTTTCAAGGTATAGCTCCTTTTCTCCGGCAAGACTTAAGTAAGCTCCTTCAATCGCACGGACAAAAAGATGGTATCTGGCAGGCAGCAAAGCCTGGCTTTCGCCATCGGCTTTCGCTTGGTTAGCAAGGTCTACCAGCGCAACGAGTTTCTGCGTGGAATCCTCATCATGTGGAATAAGTGATTCCGCTAGGTCTCTCACAAACCCAGGCCCTTCTTCGAGTTTTCCCTGGAGCTTGAGGAGTCTTTCGTCTCCTTTTAAGATCTCATGCAGGAAAGCTTTCCATCCTCCGGTTTCCCCTGCTCTTTCAGCTGTTTTTGACACTGGCTCAGGTACGCCGTTTGCACGTGCAATACGGGCGAGTTCACTGGGAAGTGCAGCTTCTGGTATGTTCTTTACTGCGTTTTGGAGTTCCAGGTAGACTGCGGGGTCAAACGTTCCCCAACCGGGTCTTGCTTCCGCAAGAGGGAGCTTCGATGCTTCAACTACATCCTGGTTATCAGGGTCTCCGTCGACCCAGCTGAATCCCTCACCAAACAGATCCGACGCGAACCTTGCTACAGCGGGATAATCATCCCTTCCCCTGCCCAGTGTTGCGCTTGTGGCCACACACTGAATCCTGCCTCTTTCGCCTTGGACTACCCGGTCTTTTAGCCTCCTCAGGAGCATTGCGATTTCAATGCCTCTTGCTCCTGAGTAGGTATGGGCTTCATCGATGACGATAAAGCGCCAGTTCCTGGCGGAAGCACCGTCAAAGAAGACGCTGTCATCAGGCCTAAGGAGGAGGTATTCTAACATCGCATAGTTGGTGAGCAGGATATGAGGAGGAGCCTCCCACATCTTCTCCCTGGAGATCAGTTCATTAGGGAGAGGATCACGGCCGTACATTTCTCTGTACTTTGCAAGCGCAGCACGATGAGATCTCTCAGTCTCGCCGGTATACCGACCGAAAGTAATCTTAGGATAGTTGGCAAGTAGTCTACGTAGCCTTGCCAGTTGGTCGTTGGCAAGGACGTTCATGGGATATAGAAGAAGAGCACGTACGCCCGGGCTAAGCTTCCCTCTTTCATCTTCTTGGAACAGGTGGTTTAAGATGGGGATGAGAAATGCTTCCGTCTTACCGCTGCCTGTCCCAGTTGCCACAACGATGTTCCGTCCCTTTTGAACCAGCTTCCTCACAGCGGTTTCCTGGTGTATATAGAGCGTTCTTTCGGGCGGCAGGCACTCCGTATCAAGCTCGAGAAACCGCTTTGAAAGGACCCCTTCTCGCACCATCTCTGCTATGGATGAGCCTGTTGCAAACGCAGGTGTCGCCTCAAGTATCGGCTCCTTGACAAACCGTCCCGGCTCCTCTAGTGCATTCACAAATTGCTCTTGAAGGACAGGATCCTTGAACCTGAATGTGGTGGCAAGGTAATTGAGGTAGCTTCTTCGGATATCACGCGTGGCATCAATGGGATTCATGCTCATTTATACTTTCACTCCCTGATAACGCTGATACCAACTCCTCCTCCAACGAAACAAGGAGTCTTGTAAGCTTAGTCAAAGAGTCGATGTCGTCTCCTGTTAACAACTCAATGGGTAGCCTCCCATGGCTGGGCTTTGCGTGTAGGGTTAGAGGGTAGTTCCCAGATAAAGCGTAGGCTTTGAAGCGGCAAAACAGATCTGTCATAGGCTCATCTACTAGAAGCAGTGATGCCTTGACAACTTGTTTCTTCGGATAAAGCGTTTTACATTTTGGATAATGATGTTTATCCCACGTAGCTTGGTCTTCAACAAGCTTGTTGCATGCGCTGCAATACACTCGCCCTGTCTTAAGTGCGATCTGTAAAGACTCCCTCGAACTTGTCCACCTTATTGTCGTCTTGTCTTTTTCTGTTCCGATCAGAACACTCACATCAACGCTTTCGTCATCTTCGAGCCATGCCTTGATTACTCTCTTGCTATCCTCATCTGAAAGATCCGGGTGGTCGAGAGAGCCTTCCTCACATCGAATCCTTACGATTGGATTACGCTCAGGGATCGGAAAGTCAACGCGCAGAGTATCCATTAGAAGCCCTGGCAACTCTGATGCACGCTGGACTATGAAGGCTTTTCGGGCTTGTCTCAGATAAGGCCATTCCAGGTGAGCTGGGGATGGGGATTTCGGCGCAAACCACCATTCAACCTGCGCGGGCTCAGGGAGTATTGCGAAAAGATGTGTCACAGGATCGCTTTCCACGACGATCCCTATCCAGCGGGCTGAGTTCTTAATGGTGTACCTCTTCTTGACGTCATCTTGACGCCTGGCTCGACGCTCATTCGCCTGTGTTTTCTCGTCCTCACGTTCATCTTGAATACGAATCATAAATCGCCCGGCAGAGTCAACAACCGCATGCCCCTTCCAGCAGCAAGCCATACCCTGCCTGATGCCTAAAAGTATTGCTTTAACCTTCGTTCCAGGAGAGACGTTGACCGCACTACCTGTAATCTCTGCGGCGTAACCAGAATCCGCCCGAGATTCATGGTTCCATCGAACACTCCAGTTTTCGATGTAGGGAGCTTCACGGTAAAGGTGGACGATGAACGTATTGCATTCATCTGAAGGGAACCGAGGCTCTTGGCTTGCCGACGACCATTTGTCAAATGTATCAAACTGGACAAGATACGCTCCTTGCGGAAGCCGGCCTTCGTCGGCAGTAAGACCCAGGTGCGTTTGGCCGCTTGGGATCCGCCATTCAACCGGTGGTTGCCACGGCTTATCCATTCGCCACATACGAAGAACCCTGTTTTGGACACGTCCCTCCTCTTTCCACTTGAACTCAAGATGCCATACTCCGAAGCGGTTCTTCTTTTCACAGCTAAAGCCAATGACTTCCCAACGCCAGCGCAAGCGGAGAATAGCTCCTTCCCCCACTACTTTTCCAGATGCATCAAATGCTTGTCCTGAGATCTCGCCTACAGATCCGCCTGCTCTTAACGTATCCATAAACTGCATCAGATCGATTTGGGCCTTTCCGTCCTTTACAGGTCTCCTGGCAGTCTGTTTATCACCCAGCGAAAGCCGGACCTCAGTGACATCTCTAGGCACATCCAGCTGCAAGACGAGTTGCTGTGATGAGCTTAAGTCGCCGATAAACACATCCTGGACATTGCCTGACCAATCTGTTCCGCGTTCTTCCATCCTCTCCCTCAAACACCACTTCACCTTCGGCACATCAATCCGAACAGGCAATTCCAAAAACCTACCATCAGAGGACGCAAAAGAAAGCTTTCCTGCTACAGTATCCTCTGAAGGCTTCACGAGGAACCGGTAGTCATTTTCTTCCCCGGAAAGGATTCGGGCCGGCGAGAATACACTGAACTTGGCTCCTTCAAACGTACTGACCAAGAGCTTGACCTCGGAGCTGTCATCTTCTACAGGGAATACAACGGATGGCTCGAATGCATACGAAAAATCGGGGACTACAGTAAATGTAAACGAAGCTTTCAGCCTTCTCCTGTCTTTTTGTCTTACGTAGACTGTGTATTGTCCGATAGGATCAGGCCCCAGAAGGCCAGGGAGCTTAAGATCTATTCTGATCCTGTCATCTTGAGCCACAACCCCGGTCATTTGAAGGCTCTCACGCAGTGTGAATCTTTTAGACTCAGACAGGGGCTCATCGCCATAACGTATAAGCACATCCCAGGTGTCTGTTCGCCTATCGTCTGAGAATGGGATCTCAAGGCATGGAGGCCCTCCTATGTAGAGCGGATTACCGTCTATCAATACACCAGGGATAAGTCTACCGCCTTCAAGGCGAGGCTCAGACAGCCTCGAACTCTCTATCCTGAACTCGAATTCCTTTCCGCTGCCGTCGCCTACAACCAGCTTATCTGAGTCCAAAAGAGCAAGGTCAATAAGGTAAATGCGGCAAGCATCTAAAAGGTAAGGCGGCGTAGCATCTTCGACTATCCGCAACATCTTAGTGAACCCCCACCCTGATGGCAATACAAACCACACCCTGGCTCTCGGGAGTCTTCTCGACTCAATAAGCTTTCCATCCTCATGAAAGATAAGGCACGGAGATGCATCGTCAAACACCTCTACACTCCAAGTCTTTTGGCGATGATCTCCGATAACCAAGGAAACCTCATAACTCTTGGCAAGGCCGGGCAAACATGTGGCAATCGGGGATACACTACTTGAGTCGTAACCCTCATGTGTGGAGGCTGCCTCCTGGCAGACTTCATCCAGTATCTGTAAAGCATATTCGACCGCGTCGGTCTCCACAAGCCCCGGAATTCTGGTTCGCCTAAGCTCTAACGGTATCGTCTTTGACCATCCGGGATAAGCTGAAGATGTGAGGACCAATGATGCAGACCGGACGTTATCGGCTTGCTCAAGTCTAAACCTCAGAGAATCAATGACTATCTTTATATCTCCATTGATTGAGTCAAGCATGATCTTAGGCGCAGGAAGGCGTTCTCTTGAAGCCTCATGTGAGAATCTTTCGTGTTCCGGGACGGTTTTCCGCGATTCCCACCATTCCCTGAACCCCTGGACCACCCTAGACGGCAGGCCTGACATGCAGCCTTCCGGAATATCCCCTTTCTCCCGGGTAAGCTCGAGCATTTCTACAGCTCCGGTAATCCACTTTTTGGCCCAGTCTTCACCATAGATGACAAACCTTTGCACAGGTTCGTCTGTGTATGGGTATGCCGGAGGGTAGTCCTGAAGCTTGGATTCCGTATCCTCTATCGAAAGCTCCAGCTCTTTGAGGTCTTTGCGTCTTGCATCGCGTAAACGCAGTAAATCATCGATTGAGTCCATCTCTGCATCTATCAACCCCGGGATGGTCTGCATCAGTTCACGGATGCTCTGTCGTATCCTCGACATATCGACCTTGGCTTTAGCGAGTCTCCGAAGGACTTCATATTTGGCCTTAAGCTCCTCTAGACCGGCTTCGAAAGATCCATTGCCTAACCTGGCTACGGCACTATCGAGTTCTTCGATATGAGCCTTGATATCGGCTGATTTCGTCCGGAGCTCAGAGAGCTGGGGCAGAACACATCTTTCCAGATGCTCCTTGGCATTTCTGCTGTCCTCACTTCGTTGAATAGCATCATCGAGAGAGCTTGTTAGGGGTTCTACGGCTCGTTGAAGGGAATCTTCGTCACAGAGGTCTTCTATCTTGAACTTAGCCTTAAAACTCTTAGTCTCGCCCAGGCTTTCCTCTTCGTTTTGAACTTCCGATCCTCTTTTGTTTTCGCTTTGTTCATCAGCCTTGCTTTTGAGCCCGGGAAGTCCTACCTGTAACAGAACGCTATCGAGTCTATGCTCCCACTTAGCGATCGATTCCACGAGCTCCCTTTTTCGCTTAAGAAGCTTGCAGTATGAAGTGACAGTGTCAACTAATGGCCTTAGTTTGTTTTCGCAGTCCTCAATCATGGACTGCATTTTCAACACTTCCTCAAGGGTCGCATCGTAGCATGCTTTGCGCTGCTTGTTATCTGTGGATACTCTGTCGTTTTCGCGAAGGCCCAAGATGACAGAAAAACATCCCAACAAAGCAAGGGCAGCGGCGACTCCTAACCTTAAAGGTGAATAGGTTGGTATAAGCCATATGAGTAACGCTGCCAGAAGAGAAGCTGATCCTACCCAGAGTATGTCGTGGGGCTCCTGAGGTTCGAAGGTCATCTGGCTTATTTCATCGCGCACCTTAGATGTGCTGGCTTTCACGGCATCAAGTTCACTTAAGACGTCAGCTACAGCGTTCAAAGCACCTACAGCAACTGGAGAAAACTCTGATAAACCACTAATAGAGCTGCGCTCAAAGAGCCTCTCGCTCTGCCCGTCTCTTCCGTCTCTTATGTAACCCTTTAACGTTTCTACGCACTTAGCCTCATCTGACAGAAGAGACTCAAGCTCTGACTTATCACAAAGGATCTGTGGAAGTTCAGGGCGGATAGCACAAATCATCGGGCCGGCCTGGATGACTGCATCATGCTGCGGGGTGAAAGCAGACACTTTATCTCGATAAAGCTGCTCTTCCCTTTGAAGCTCTGAAATCTGCCCATTGATGTCTTCTAGCTCTCGTAGTTTTTCAAGGCGGTAAGTCTCATAGTCTTCCGGGATTTGACGCCAATCAGGGGACGCATCAATAGTCTCCTCGACTTTTGCGGTTTGTTGTCGCAAGTTAATGAGCGAAGCAAGGTCTTCTAATCCTTTTCGGCAGTCTGATTCTTTTTCCTTAAGAATCTCGAGCTCTTTCTCTAGCGCAACCCGTGTTTTCTCATCTTCCCTGAGCGAGTTGAGGTGGTCGGTAATGTCATCGCCTGTGACAAGTTTAAACTCTAACATATCCATAATGACATCATCAAAGAACTGATCCAGACACTTTTGAGGGATACCACCATGAAGCAGGATGGGAGTAACAAAACGCAAAGCGCCTTCAATAGGGAATACGGGCATGTCCA
>Ga0208564_1002833_pt1 | contig 13268 bp, 13 predicted proteins | sample AD_UKC073_MetaG_FD_184439 | JGI IMG/M metagenome (GOLD analysis project Ga0208564, IMG submission 184439) | Active sludge microbial communities of municipal wastewater-treating anaerobic digesters from USA - AD_UKC073_MetaG (SPAdes) (version 2) | ecosystem: Engineered > Bioreactor > Anaerobic >... | reverse complement strand
GTTGGAGCTTCTGAACTGTGAAGAATGGCCATCCCCCCTGACGATATGTTTATACAATAATAACATTTGAGATGGTGTCTTACAAGTTTTTCCACAGGAGAGTCCGGTAACATGACACGGATCTGTATTATCGTCTTGAGCTCGCTTTTGCTGACGAACCTGTCGGGATATTTCTCCGCCAGCCACTGCATGGCCAGTATGGAGTCTACGAAGGCTATGTTGTTTCCCCGCTGGTTTTTTATTCCGTATTTCAGCCAGTCCAGAGCCGAAGTAAGGCTGATCCCGAAAAAGTCGGCCAGCTGATAGTTGTCCAGCTCGAAGTCCTTCTGTATCTTTTGTATGATTTCCGCCGGAACTTTTACTGTTCTCTTTGCCATTATAGTTGACCCCCTTAGAAATAAATATTTGTTCAAGTATAATGGATTTAAGTTTTTTTGTCAACTGTTACGAATTTTCGTTTTAAAAATAACAAAAACTCTAAGGAAAATTAACAGTCAATCTTAACGGCCATGTTAAACAGCGTCTCGGGCAGGGTGCAGGCATATCTTCTCGTCATGTTTATATTGCTGTGTCCCAATATCACCTGCACCACGTCTATGGGGGTCCCTTCAGAAAGGAGCCTTGTCGCCGCCGTGTGTCTCAGCCTGTGAGTCCTGAAGTCGATGCCCGTGGCCTTTCTCGTGCGGTAGGCGTATACCTGAAGGGTTTGCGGTTTTACGCCGAAAAGAGTGTCCTTTTTGTCCTTCATCTTCAGGAGCTTTCCCGCTATTGTCGGATCGGTCACGGGGACGGTCCTTCTCTTGTTTCCTTTTCCCTGCTCGACCTTTTTGAAACAGTCCAAGGTGCCTACAGTACACTTTTGGACTACAAAAATTCATGGTATTTACGCAATCTGGATAAAAGCATAATTTCCCAATGCGTTGTCGCCGCATACATAAATTATAAAAAACTGCCGTGCATAGCTATGCTAAGACAAAATGTTGATTTTACATTTATTTTTGACGGGGATTTCGTTTTCTTTACGGAAAAAGATAAGGTGCACATTATAAAAGAAGCTTTGAAAATATCACTTGAAGATATTATAGACAACGCATTAAACGAAAACGTCATTGACGAAAGAACGCTTAAAAGTATGCTGTATAAAAATTACATTATACGCCTTCCCGCCGAAGAATTCATACAGACCAGCGTGGAATACATCGATAATATAGTGCAAGCAAAAATAAAATGGAAGAATATGTGCAGGGCAGTGGAAGACGAAGATAAATGGTTAGAAGAAACAAGATGAGAAACTCATAAAGATTTAAAATTATTACAACATAGGGGGCGTTAAAATGAAACATCCTGACTCCAATGAAATAAAACAGCTTACGCAGAAACTTAGAACCCAAGGCGATATCACGCTAAATGAAGCAGATAAAATATATTCCCTATTTTCGGAAAATTCGATAAAAACTAAACTCAACTGTTATTCCCGCAAATATGATCGTAAGCTACTACTTTCGTTAAAAGACTGGTATGCTACTGTAGCAGAAGAAATTAGAAAGGGACGGCGGGGAAACTTTATCTTTACTATAACTTTTAAGATCCAAACTTTTGATATAAACCTTATTGATGTATTTCTTCCAGCCCGCGAAGCGCTGAAAGAACAGGGAAGGCTTGAAGACCTATGCGGTACCATAATTATGGACAAAAAGATATATTCAGCGTTTCCTTTAAAATTTTTGTTTGATACAACAGACTCAGGAAGCTATTATGAAATGAGAAATTACAGGGCAGGAATATATTATTACCCAGTAAAGACCAACACGGGAACTTATACCATATCCCAGTTTATGGATAATTTCTTTTCCATCGAAAAAGATAAGCTAGGTGGTTTAACAAGCATTTTGTTGAAAGTCTTTAGGATAGCTACAAACACAGAAAAAGTCCCGCAGGAAAAATTCTTCTTAGCCAGATTTGCGATAAAGCCTTATACATTAGCCGCCTTCATGAGAAATGAAAATATTCCTTGTATGGTTACCGTTGATACCTACGATGACAAATCTGCCTTTATTGTGGAAAAAGATAAAATGCCCATGATTAAAAAGGTTTTGGAATTCCCCTTTGAAATGCTGGTAGAAAATGCCCTAAATCATGGTATCATTAATAAAGAAGTGGCTAAAAAATTATTAGACGAAAATTATTTTATGCATACTGACTTTCCAGTTAAAGAATTCGTAGAAGCAAGCGCTGAATACGTTGGGCATATAATTCGAAGAAAAAAAGAATGGAAGCGTACAAAAGAAGAAATAGAAGATGAAACCGAATGGCTGGTGGAAATAAGATGAAAGCTCCAGATGCAAACGCTATACGTGAGCTTACAGAAAAATTAAAGACCCAGGGTGATATATCCCTAGAAGAAGCTGACTGGATATTTTCCCTATTTTCGGCTAATTCGTTGAAGACACAACTAAATTCTAATTCTTCTAAAGCACGTTGGCCCCTTATGTCTGCATTAAAGGGTTGGTATAATGTTGTGGCAGAAAAGATTAAGCAGGGACAACGCGGGAACTTTGTCTTCACTGTAATTACGTCTAACAAGCTGCCTGTCGCCAAGTTCGGGTTTAACCACTTTATGCATACCGCACAAGAATATGTCGAAATAAACCTAAAACAAAACGGGACTTTTGAAGAACTTTTCAGCAAGCTTATGATAGATGGCAAAACCTATTCTTCCTTACCAAAAGAATTTCAGAAAATTTTTACTAGTGAAAAGGTACTTTCACAGTTTAAAAGTTTTTATGTACTGTATAGCCCGCGGGTGGATATGTATCATTACCCTGTTAAAACCAAAACAGGAACCTATACTATCGCGCAGTTCTTTGATAGGCTTGCGCCCATTATGAAGACAAATAGCCGTGACGTAGGAAATACTTTCTTTGAAATAGCTTCTGGCGCTCGTGAGACATTATCAAATTCGTGGTTTCTAAAAAAGACGCGCGGAAGCATGGTGGCACAATGCGTCATTGCCACGTACATGTATTATAAAGAAATTCCTTGTATAACCATGGTTGGTTATGACCCTAAAGAATCCCAAGATCCTTCTGATGAACGTTTCGTATTCTTCACAGAAAAAGATAAGGCGCGAATTGTAAAAGATGCTATGGAAATACCATTTGAAGACATAGTGAAAAACGCATTCGATAAAAACGTCATTGATAAAAAAACGGCAAAAGAACTTTTAAATGATGCTATTGTTTGGGATTTTCCCGCAGCGGAATTTATGGAAGCAAGCGTAAAGTATATCGACCATATATTTCAAAGACAAAAGGAATGGGAAACTGCAAGAAAAGGTATAGAAAATGAAGACGAATGGTTGGTAGAAACCCGATGATACACGTATATAAAAGCGAAAACGGGACAATTGACGCTGACAGAATAAAGAAACTAACGCATAAGTTAAAGAAAGAAAATGACATAACGACCGAAGAAGCAGATGAAATATATTTTTCAAAACAAGAAATAAAATCTTCCAGTGCCAAATTGATAAACGCCGCAAAAAATTGGTATGAAGTTGTGGCCGAAAAGATTGAAAACGGCCAGCGGGGGAACTTCGTTTTTACAATAGACCTTAGTACAAGTTTTGAATTTATGTATCCAGCACAAAGGGCCATTAAAAAACAGGGCAACTTCCAAGACTTATGTGACACCATAATGATAAACAAAAAATTATATTCTTTGGTTCCTTTTAAAAATTTATTTACCAAAGTAGAAATGAACCCGCGTCTTCAAGGGGCTTATTTTGAAATGGAAAACACTAGGGCGGGAATGTATTACTACCCAATCAAGACCGAAACAGGAACTTATACCATATCCCAATTCTTGAAAGATTTTTGTTCCCTTCCCACGTTTTCAGGTATGCACGTAGGTTCGTCGTCTTTAATGTTTTTTGAAATAACCGCAGGGGGCCGCGATGTATTGACCACTTCCATTTTAAGGAACGTTAGGGAAATCAAATATTACGTTTTGGCTGAATTTATGAGACTAAAAGACGTCCCCTGTATAGTTGCTTCCGCTTTTTACGATAGAAGCTCCTTTCTTTTTGTGGAAAAAGAAGATTCCTTTGTTGTTAAAAAAATACTTGAAACGCCCCTTGAAAGGCTGGTAGATAATGCCTTAGATAAAAGAATTATCGACAAACAAACAGCAAAAGCATTATTGGCTGGCGACCCCGTCCTGCGTTTTTCATTGGATAAGTTTATAAAGACAAGCGTTGAATACCTTGATGAAACAAGCGAAACAAAAATAAGGATTGCACAAGATATGGCTGAAGAATTCGAATTACCAGAAGAAATACGATAAAAACGCATGCACGAAAGCGGGGAAAACTACAATGATCGATGAAGATAAAATAAAACAGCTTACGCAAAAATTTAAGACCCAAGGGGATATAACGATAGAAGAAGCCGACTTAATATATCCCCCAGAAAAGACGAAGTCCCCCGAGCTAAAAAGTGCCATGGAAGAATGGTATGAAGTGGTCGCTGAAAAGATAAGGAAAGGCTTGCGGGGAAACTTTATCTTTACTATAGATATTCATCGATACTTAGAATTTATGGAGCCAGCACAAAAAGCTATAAGAAAATACGGAAATTTTGAAGACTTATGTGATTCCATATATGTAGATAAAAGGTTATATTCCCTAATCCCCTTCAAACATCTTTTTGTAGAAGCGGGAAGAAATCCACTTTTTAAAAATGTAGAAATTTATTATGAAATGGATAGTTCCCGGGCGGGGATATATTATTACCCATTTCAGACCAACACAGACACTTGTACTATTTCGCAATTCATGAAAAGGTTTTATTCTGTCCCTATTTTTTCTGGCATAGACGCAGGCGTGTCATCTAAGAAATTTTTTGAAATAGCGGCTGGAATTTACGAAGACAAGACGCTCGGCTTATATTCTTTCAGGAATATCAGGGAAATTAAATACTGCATTTTAGCTGACTTTATGAAACGAAAAAATATCCCTTGCATGGTTGCATCTGCCCTATATAACAAGAAGTCCATCCTTTTTATAGAAGAAGAAAACATCATCGTCGTTAAAAGGGTAATGGAAGTTCCCTTTGAAAAGTTGGTAAGAAACGCTTTAAACAAAAACGTCATCGACGAAAAAGCGGCAAAAGTACTGTTGATCGATGGACTTGCCCCAGATTTCCCCTTTGATAAATTTGCGGAAGCAAGTTTTGAATACCTTGATGAAACAAATGAAGCAAGGATAAAGATGATGCGAGATATGGTGGAAGAAGAAACCGAATGGGTAGAAGAAATTAGGTGAAGCAAATGAATTATGCTGATGCATTTATAATACAGCAACTTACATGGAAGTTAGAAAAACAGGGCGACATAACCATTGAAGAAGCTGACGGAATATATTCGCTATATTCCCAAGAAACGTTAGAAACAATACTTTACCCCTATTCTTTTGACTACAACCCTGAATTGGTACAGGCTTTAGAATGCTGGTATAAAGCTGTAGCAGAAAAGATCGAAAATGGCAATCGTGGGAATTTCGTTTTTACCATCAGCCTTTTCCAAAAATTCCATGATGAATACACCCGCCCAGCGCGGGAAGCTTTAAAAGAACACGGTAGTTTTGAAGATCTTTGTAACTACGTGATGATAGATAAAAAGTTGGGTTTTTTGTTTCCCTTCCAACATTTAGACAAGATAAACGAAAGAAGACCAGACGAGTTGGACTTTTACAAATTAACAAGCTTTCGTGCGGGCATGTATTACTACCCGATAAGGACTAAGTCGGGCGTATATACTGTTTCCCAGTTCATGGAAAAACTTGCACCCTTTGCGATTTCAATTCCAAGCAACACGACGGCTTTTGATGTAGCACAAACATTTCTAAGGACGGCTTCAATAAGCAGAAAATTGCGGGAACTTTGGACCCTAAGGATAAGGGAAGCAAAATATTACATCTTGGGCTTCTACATGAATAGTAAAGATATCCCCTGCGTAGCAGCCGTCAGCAATTTACGGAAAAAGACATTTATCTTCGTGGAAAGGGAAAATGCACCCCTTGTAAAGAAAGTTTTGGAAACACCCATAGAATTTGAAGAATTATTGGAAAACGCCTTACAAAAAAACATTATCAACAAAAAAATGGTTGATGCATTATTCTTTGACGACATAAATGCCCGCATTCCCTTTGAATTCGTGGAAGAAAGCGTAAGATATATCGATGAAGTTGTTGGAAGAAAGATGGAATGGGAAGCTACACAAAAGGCTATCGAAGAAGAAGACGTATGGCTAGAAGAAACACGGTAAGGGGGATAAATATGAAACACCCAGATATGAACGCAATATGTCAACTTACGTGGAAACTAAAAAAGGAAGGAGACATAACACTAAAAGAAGCTGATTGGATATATTCCTTATTTTCGGAAAATTCACTGAATACAAAGCTCAATATCAATTCTTCTAAGTTTGACGCTGGACTGATACACGCTTTGGAAGAATGGTATGAAGTAGTAGCTCAAAAGATCAGAAATGGTGAAAGGGGTAATTTTGTCTTTACGGTATATCTTAAAAACATTATATACAGCGACTTTCTTTATCCAGCAAGAAGGGCTTTATTAGAACAAGGGGATTTTAAAGACCTGTGCAACGTTATAATGATCGACGAAAAAACGTATTCTAAACTTTCTTTTAAAGAATTTTTCTTCAAGAATAGTTACGATTTAGGAAACTACTATGAAATGAGAAATTATCGGGCGGGAATGCTTTATTATCCGCTTAAAACTGAAGAAGGCAATTATACCACTTTGCAACTTTTGGAAGAATTTATACCCTTTACTATCGAAATCCCGCCTGCATGGGGGGCTTATTCATTTACCAAAGCTTTTTTTGAAATAGCCGCAAAGGCACGAAAAATTACACAAAATTTATGGGACATCAACGAAGAAGAAATAAGTTGTTTTATCATGAGCGACTTTATAAGATATAACGACATCTCCTGTGTAGCAGCCATCGAAGTTTACGACGGTAAATCTACTGTCTTTTGTGGTAAATCTATTATATTTATAGAAAAAGAAAAAGCCCCTTTTGTGCAAAAAGTGTGGAATATCCCCTTTGAAGAATTGGTGCAAAATGCTTTGCGCGAAAATATTATTAATAAAAAAGAAGCCCAAAGTCTATTAAATGGCAAACCTGGATATGACTTCCCAATCATAGAATTTACAAAGATAAGTACGCAGTATCTTAATGAAGTGGCCAAAAGAAAAATACAATGGGAAGGTACCCGAAAAACTATAGAAGAAGAAATCGACTGGTTAGAAGAAACAAGATAGGGGGATAAAAAAATGAAACACCCAGATGCAACCACGATACACCAACTTATACAGAAACTTGAAAGGGAAGATGATATTTCATTAAAGGAAGCTGATCAAATATTTTCCCTATTTTCAAAAAATTCAAGAAAAACAATTCTTAATCCCAATTCTTCTTACTTTGATGGCGCGTTGATAGAAAGCTTAACAGAATGGTATGAAGCTGTGGGTGAAAAGGTCAGGAAGGGGAAAAGGGGAAATTTTATCTTCACTATATATCTTGACTATGATAAAAAATTCTTTAATAAACTTTTACTTCCCGCCCGAAAGGCTTTAGGGGAACGCGGAAAACCTGAAGATTCTTACAATGTCATAACAACCGACGAAAAGACCCATGCATCTTTTTCTTCATTATTTTTTTCTTCAAAGAATTTGCCCGCCCATACTTCATATGCGCTTGCCCCCCGTTTTAGATATTATGAAACGACGTGCGCGCGTGCAGGAATGTTTTACTATCCCATTAAAACAGAAAAGGGGATTCTTACTATTTCGCAGTTTATGAAGAATATGGATAATCTATCTTGCTGTCCAGTCCCAGTGCCACATGGTCATATAGCGAGTTCTTTTATAAATGGATTTTTTTATGTGATAGCAGGCGCAGAAGTACCACAAGGTCCATATGATTTTGATAGAATAGAATTAAAAAGATTTATTATAGGGTCTTTAATGCGCCGTGATAACATTTCCTGTATAGCTGTTTCAAGCAGTTGTTTTCCGAAAGCGGCTATTTTCGTGGAAAAAGACAAAGCGCCTTTTATAAAAGAAGCTTGGAACATCCCTATGGATAATGTGATAGAAAAGACCGTACAAAACAACATCATTAGCGAAAAAACTGCGCAAAAAATATTAAAAGACCAAATTGTCGAAAATTTTCCCACTACAAAATTTATGAAGGCATGTACAGAATATTTCGAACAAATGGTAAAGATGAGAATACAATGGAAGTCTGCACAAAACACTGTGGAAAATGAAGAATGGTGGTTAGAAGAAATACGATGAAAAAAGAACTAGAAAAACTAAAAATGCTGACCGAAAAGCTGAAAAAGGAAGGGGACATCACTGAAGACGAAGCGGATTGGTTATACATATTTAGAAGGATATACAAGATGAGCTATACGTCTTTTAATTTCGTCTTCAATTCTGCGCAATACGAAAAATATCGGGATATATTAAGAAACTTTCCTATTGAACACCTTCCCTGCGATGAAGTTTCTGAAGGCTTTCTAAACTGGTATGAAACCGTAGAAAAATACATAAAAGCTGGTAAGAAGGGAAACTTTTTATCGACCGTCCCCGCAAACGAAGCTTTAGATATGGGGGTCCGCTTTGAAAGAAACGTGGAAACAGTATTAAGAAGAATAACGGACTTTTTAGGTGAAGCTAAAGTCCCTGAAAACTTTTCCGGCAGGATCTTAACTGGCGATGTTGAAGTGCGCTTGCGATATCTTTTTTCTAGGTACGGCTTAGAAGAAAGACCGAAGGCTAAAAAGAAAAAAGACGTCGACTTTTTATCACGGATGACGAAGAAGCTAAAACGACAAGGTGATGTCACAGAAGAAGAAGCTGATTTGATATATATGCTGGTCAAATACGCTTGTGTCGTAAATTGTTCTATTCGTGCTAATTTATATGAACTTTTTGTAGCCCTTGAGAAGTGGTACAAAAATGTATTCGAAAAAGTTAAAGCAGGCAAGACTGGGAATTTCTTGTATACTTTGCCCACGAATCCTAATTTAGATATCGGTAAAGCTAGATATTATATCGGCGAAAGCCTAAAGCTGCTACCTACTGAATGCGACAAAATGATTTTCTTCGATGCTGAACCTGAATATAACTGCTTCTTTCTTGATTCTTTTTGCGTTCAAAATATCTTTGCCCCCCCGCCTTACCCAGCACCGTTCAGAACGGAAGTCGCTTCTTACAGATGGGGGTGCATGAAACGGGCGGGTTTAGATATAGATCGCTACATTAAGTTCGAAGACCCCAGCAAGGTTTCTTACAAGTGGATCGATATCGCAAGGAAGAAATTAGAAAGGCTGCCTTATTTCGAAAACGAAGATAGGAAATATCGCGGGATATTCGTTAAGCTGGAATATCTTAAAAAATACGACATAATTCCCTTTGGGGCAATTATGCAGGATGGGAAATGTTATCTTCTTTTCGACGAAAAAACCTATGAAAAGGCAAAGCCCATACTTAATATTCCTGACGAAAAAATAGAAAAAATGACCACTAGTTTTGAAAGGGTCGTCGATATCATCAAAAACAACATTTTAAAGGATATGATTTTAGATGACACCATAAAACCTTTTGACAACGACGAATGGATGGAAATAACGCGATAATAATTAGCCCTTCCTAAAAAGTGATCATTACGTACAAAAAATAAAATAACTGTAGCTACAATGTGGATACATATTCTTCAAGCGTTATGTATCTGCCGTTTTTTATATCTTCCAAGCCGCGTCGTATAGCTTCTAAATCTTCAGTGCTTAATTTTTCTTCATCTTTCGATTTCTTCAAGGGTGCTCACCCTTTTGATGTCGTCTTTTTTAGCTATTACAGCTTCTATGTAATTTTCATAACCCATTAAGACGACACGTTCGTTGTCCCGCCTGCTTATGATCGCATACATGTTGGGGGCGTCTTCTTCCCAGGCGGATTTCATATTTTCTATGACTTCTTCAGCTTCGGGGACGTTAAGCTTTTGTCGCAGCCCCCTTTCGGTATAAAGTAGCGCTTCTTCGTGTTTATTTAAAAGTAGCTTGCACAGCTTTTCTGCATATCTTTCAATATCATCTTCGGGCGGGAAAAAGCCTTTCACGCGCAAACAGCGAAAGTAGCGCTCATTGCCCACTTCCTTAGCCAACCCGGCGGCTTCGGCTATTTTTTTTGTAAAGGGAATATAAAGTTCGGTCTTTTCCATTTTTTTTGTCCTTTCCTTTAAGAATTGACATTTACTTCTATTTTATTATATCATAAGCAGAAGAAAACTAAAAAAGGGGAAAGAACATGACAAGAAAGAAAGTCATCAGACAAGTAGAAAAAGAAGCTTCCAGTGTCGACGATCTTATAGCGGACATTCTTTCGCGTTCTGTCGATGAAGCATATTTCTTCAAAGAAGGAAAAAATTATATCATAGATGGGGAAATCTACCAGCTGGCAGAAGTAACTGAAGATGACCCTGTGGTGTTGGTCTTTCTTTCCAGCACGGGAAGAAGAATAGATATTACCCCCTATTCGGAAGTGAGAATCGATGAAAAGCCCTGAAAACATGGTCCCAATTCCTGAGTGGTACGGACGTGAAGCATTACCCGCGCTGAAGTCAATGTGGAAGAACTACATAAAAGAACGGTCGAAGGTCGACAGCGAACAGGCAGAACATTATAATTCTGTCTTAAAGTTTGAAAAGATTAAAAAAAATATACAAAACCGTGAAATGCCCTTCGGGGATTTTCTTTTTGTCTTCTTTGGTTTTAAGATAGAATACCAAGATGGGATTCCTTGTGTTTCAGAAACCGCGCTTCAAAGGATAAAGGAAGCTATAACAAAAATTTCTCCTGGAAAAACCTTACCCATTCATCAGGAGTAAAGAAGTCGGTTACCACGTTTTTTATCGGCGTGTTTATGTTCCATCTTTTATTTTTTATAAATCTTGAATCAAAGATGGTAACCGCGCCGTAATCCTTTTTACTTCTTATAAGTCTGCCGACGCCCTGTCTTAAGGCAAGCTTCATCATGTCTAACCTATAATCAAATGGGTTTTTAAGCAGCCCCCACCTTGAAAGCAGTCGTATTGCAGTGTCGTTTTCTTCATCTTCCATGGGGCCAAAAGGAAGCCGGTCAAGCACCAACCACGTAAGGCAGTCCCCAGGTGCATCGAAGCCTTCCCTAAATGAATTAGAAGATACCAACACAGAAGAACGTTCATGCAGGAACCTTCGCATCGTCTCCCTTTTGGGAAGCTGCCCCTGCACAAGCAAATGGTCTTTCATTACCGACCCCAAGGCGTTTGCACAGGCCCGCATTCTTTCCAAAGATGTACACAAGACAAGTACACCACCCAAATCTTTTTCCACAAAAGGCGGGATATATCTTGCGCAAAAGGCCGCAAACAGGTCAGTAAACTTATCATTTTTTGGGGAAGGAATTACTTTGGGCGCCCACAAGATCGTCTTGTGCCACGGAAGTTCCGACGGGATAATGGGGCCTTCGCGGAATTCAGCGCCTGTCTTCGTGCGAAAGGCGGAAAAACCGCCGTCTACCGTAATCGTAGAAGAAAGAAATAAGCAAGATTTTAAGTCTTTATTATTTTCTTTCAGATCTTGCGTAAAGCTTCTTGGGGCATCGGGAAGTTCCCTTGTTCCTGCAAATTCGGACGTCACAACTACGTCTTTGCCTGTTATGGCGTCGTTATATATATTTCTTGCTATGTCGTAACTTTCAGCTACCTTGTAAAGTTCCCCCTTTAATATTGACGCTATTTCTTCATCGGGTATGGCTTTAAGCGCCTGCATCCTTGTGCTTATAACCCGCCGCATTTCCCGCAGGACAGCTATCGCCATGCCGTAAGAATAAATAGAAAGATAATGAAAGAACTTATCATAAAGCAGCGACATCCTTTTGACAAAAAGCTCGCGTTCTTTAATGAGATTTTTATAGAATTCTGGCAAAGGGGCATATACCAGCCTTACGGGTCTTTCTATGTAACGTATGTACTTGGGCGACGTAGAATATCCCATCAAGTGATGCGCTTCATCGAAGAAGAAAAGGTCCGCCTTTAACGTCCCCATTAATGATTTTACAAGGCTGTGGTTTGTAACGGTGACGTCTGACTTAAAAAGAATGGCCCTATAGTAAACGCAGCCTTTAATATAATAGGGACACGCCTTTTTTATGCAACCTTCGCAAGATAAGACGAAGGCGAGTGGGTCGTCTTCACGCATAATAGCGGAATCTATCCACTTCCGTTCCCCCAATAAATCGTCGCTTCCCAAGGATTCAAGCCTAACGGCATCTATGACGGTCGCTTCCTTGTCGGAAACGATAAGCGGGCCTTTCTTATTTATCATGTCCCTAATTTCTTCTTTTTTCTTTCGACAAATATATCGTCCACGCCCCATAACCGATTTGACCATGAAGTCGGTCTTTTCTGGCAGGGCTTTCTTGAATAAGAAAAAATCCTTTTCTGCCATTTGGGATTGCAGCACGTGGGTGTTTGTAGATATTATAGAACTATACCCTAATTCTTTCCAAGCGGCATAGGCTGTCACCAGTACCGCCAAGCTTTTACCAGTACCGGTGGGGGCTTCCAGGGCGCCATTTTCGCCAGCATCGATGCATTCCGCCATAAAACGGATCATCTCACGCTGGCTGTCCCGCTTTTCAAAGCCAGTCAGTGATTCATAAATTTCTAATGCTTTTTCAGTTATCATGTGGAAGCACCCCAAGGGAAAGCGTTCTTAAAGCTACGTTTGTATTTATTCTATCACTTTTTATACCATGACCCGCCATGGATGTCAATCATAATTTGTCACTACCACTTCAAGGGCTTTTCTGCACCTTGTGGGGTTGATTGTCCTGTTGACCTGGATCACGCTAACGTTATATGCCGAATATAGTTCTTTGATAAAATCTGTCGCGGCATTCGACAACATAAATTTAATTCCCCTTTTGTTTAAGTCATCACAGCACATACGTAATCTTATTTGGTCATCGCGTGTAAAACCATTATACGAATATCCAGTAAAGCTTAAATCGTATGGCGGGTCAAGATAAACAAACGTGCCTTTAGGCAACGACTTCAACACTTCTGCATAATCAACGGAAGTTAAATAAATCGTTGCTTTATTGAAATAGGAACTTACTGCCCGCAAGACGGGA
>Ga0208564_1002829_pt1 | contig 13276 bp, 9 predicted proteins | sample AD_UKC073_MetaG_FD_184439 | JGI IMG/M metagenome (GOLD analysis project Ga0208564, IMG submission 184439) | Active sludge microbial communities of municipal wastewater-treating anaerobic digesters from USA - AD_UKC073_MetaG (SPAdes) (version 2) | ecosystem: Engineered > Bioreactor > Anaerobic >... | reverse complement strand
CGTATAATATAGAGGTTCTTTATTATCCCCTCGCCGGGAAGAGCGGCGATATTCTGCGGGAAGTGCAGATCAACGGTGAAGTACCCTTCTTGGGTGCCCGGTTTATATCCTTTCCCAGGGTTTGGGCTGATGGAGAAAAGATACGCACTGATAATAGAGGTAATGAGCTGAGGCCCAGCCAAGTTGAAAGGCCGGTTTGGCTGTGGGCTAGTCTGCGCGATGACGTGGGCTATTACATGGAACCTTATAGCTTCTACCTCCAAGAGGGTTACAATACCATCCGCTTAGTCTCTCGCCGCGAACCCATGGCCATCGGTGCTCTGCGCGTTTACCAATATGAGCCTCCCCGGCCGTACGAAGCAGTAGCGGCAGAGTATGCGGAAAAGGGTTACAAACCTGTCGAAGATGTTTTCATTAAGCTGCAGGCTGAGGCCGCGGTTCTCAAGTCCGATCCCACACTGTATCCCGTGCAGGACCAGGGTGATCCTACCTTGGAACCCTATCATCCGGCCCTGATCCGCCTGAATTCCATTGGGGGCCACCGCTGGCAGACGCCCGGTCAGTGGATCTTGTGGGAGTTTGAGGTTCCGCAGTCGGGCCTGTACCAGATCACTTTGAAAAACAAGCAGAATTTACTGCGGGGTTCGTACTCCAACAGACGGATCCTCATCGATAATCAAGTTCCCTTTGCCGAACTGGATGCGGTGCGCTTCCGTTTTTCCAATCGCTACAACATGCACGTTCTAGGCGACGAGGAAAGCAGAGAACCTTATCTGTTCTATATGGAGGCCGGCAAACACACCCTCAAGATGGAAGTTGTCCTCGGCGATTTGGCTGAGCTGATCCGCAACGCCGAAGAGGTGCTTTATGAGCTGAACACCATGTATCGGCAGATTTTGATGATTACATCTGCCTCACCGGATCCGCTGCGTGACTATGAGTTGGAAAAGCGGATACCGCAGGTAATTGACAACCTCAGTGTCCAGAGCGAAGCCCTGTACACGCTGTCTGCACAGCTTGAGGCATACACGGGTGAAAAAGGAAGCCATATGGCCTTATTGGATGACCTGGCCCGTCAGCTTAAGGACATGGCCAGAAGGCCTAACACAATTCCGAAAAGGCTGGATGCTTACCGCGACAACATTTCTGCCTTGGGCGCTTGGATCCTTGAGTCTCGCAATCAACCGCTGCAGCTGGACTATATAATCATCTCCACACCGGGGGCAAAGCTGCCCACGGCAGCACCTAATCTCTGGGATGTGGTCAAGCATGAAGTGAGGGCTTTCATCGCTTCCTTCATCGTGGATTTCAACCTTGTTGGTGACGTTTACCCGGCGGACGGTAAGGCCCAGAAGGAGCCCTTGACCGTTTGGGTATCGACCGGTCGAGATCAGGCCCAGTTCCTAAAAGACATGATAGACGATTCCTTCACACCCCAGACGGGAATCCCTGTCAATCTCCAGCTGGTCAACATGGGTGTGCTCCTGCCGGCAACTCTGGCAGGCAGAGGTCCCGATGTTGCCCTGGGTGTACCTGCATCTGATCCGGTGAACTTCGCCATCAGAAACGCTGTGATCGACCTATCGGCGCTGCCTGGATTTGCAGAAGTGAAAGAACGCTTTATGCCCAGCGCTCTAGTTCCTTTCACTTTCCAAAACAAGGTCTACGCACTGCCTGAACAGCAGCCGTTCCCCATGATGTTTTACAGGAAAGACATCCTGGAAGAAATGGGTCTGGGTATACCGCAAACCTGGGAAGATGTCGTTAAAATCATACCGGAACTGCAGAAAGACCACATGAACTTCGGTCTGCCCGTCACCGACACGGCCGCTTCCCAGGCTGCGGCGGGTGATGTTGGTACTGCCACGGCAGGAGCCGGCAGCTTAGCTGCACATCAAGGTGTTATTCCGTTCCTGACCTTCCTGTTCCAGCAGGGTGGAGAACTGTACTTGGAAGACGGCATCGCCACAGCCCTCGACTCAGAAACAGCCATCAGTTCCTTTAGGCGCTGGACTGAGTTATATGAACTTTACAAATTACCGCTCGCCTACGATGCCGCAAACCGCTTTAGAATCGGTGAAATGCCGCTTTTGGTAGCGAACTACACGCTGTACAACACTCTATCGGTGTTTGCGCCGGAAATCCGCGGCAGGTGGGGATTCACATTGGTACCGGGGACTCTCCAGCCGGATGGTACTTTGGACCGTACCGTACCGGGAGGAAGTGTGGGGGTAACCTCAGGAGCTGCCTGCATCATCATGAAGGACGCGAAAAACGTGGAAGATGCTTGGGAATTCCTGAAGTGGTGGACCAGTACCGAAACACAAGTGCGATATGGACGGGAGCAGGAAAGCCTCTTAGGGCCGGCAGCACGCTATCCTACAGCTAATGTTGAAGCTTTGCGACAGCTCGCGTGGACTGCAGATGAATACCAGATCCTTTATGAACAGTGGCAGTGGGTTAAAGCTGTTCCCGAAGTACCTGGCGGGTACATGATCGGACGTCACTTGGACAACTCCTTTAGAAAAGTCGTCTATCAGCAGCAAGACCCGCGGAAAACATTGTTGGATTACAAACGAGTCATTGATGAGGAGATTCGCATCAAGCGGATAGAGTTCGGTCTCGAAACTCTGGAGGATAGGAAAGGAGGAAGTCCAGAATGAGTGTCCGGGTGCCCGCTCAGGCAGGAAAAGCGGTCGATGCTGTCCAGATCCGCCCCAATCCGATCAAGAGCGTGTTTGCCGGACTGAGGCGTCATAAGACATCGTATCTGTTCCTGCTCCCGTACCTTTCCATCTTCGTTGCGTTCACTGTGATTCCGGTACTGATGTCCATCGGCTTGAGTTTTACGCATTACAACATGCTGGAACCGCCCCAATGGGTGGGGTGGCAGAACTACATCAGGCTGTTCCTTAAGGATGACATCTTCCTTATTGCAGTCAAGAACACATTTCTCTTTGCAGCCATTACCGGGCCCCTCAGCTACCTGGCCTGTCTGCTCCTGGCTTGGATGATCAATGAGCTGCCGCCTAAGGTGCGGGCCTTTGTGACCCTGCTTTTCTACGCTCCCTCTATTTCAGGCAACGTTTACCTGATCTGGAGGATCATCTTCAGCGGCGACTCCTACGGCTTAGTAAACGGTTTTCTGCTCCGCTGGGGTCTTCTGAACGAACCTATCCAGTGGCTGCAGGATCCCCGCTACATGATGGCCGTTGTCATCCTGGTGGTTTTGTGGCTCAGCCTCGGTACCAGTTTCCTGGTGTTCATTGCAGGTCTGCAGGGAATAGACCGCAGTTTGTATGAAGCCGGTGCCATTGACGGCATCCGCAACCGCTGGCAGGAATTGTGGTACATCACACTGCCCGCCATGCGGCCGCAGCTGATGTTTGGGGCTGTGATGTCTATCACTCAGTCTTTCTCCGTCAGCTACCAGGCCATTGCTCTGACTGGTTTTCCCAGCACGGACTATGCTGCCCATACCATAGTCACGCATCTGATCGATTACGGCAACGTCCGCTTTGAGATGGGTTACGCCTGTGCCATCGCGACAATCTTGTTCTTTGCCATGATGTTTACTCAGAGAACTGTACAGCGCTTACTGCGGAAAATAGGGTGAAGGGGGGAATGGGAAGATGAAGTTTCTGCGTCGCCGAACGCGGCGTAACCGCTCTGCTGGTGGTGACATGGCCATCACTACGGTGCTTGTTATCGCTGCGTGCTTTATGTCAATTCCGATGATCTATGCCATTAGCAATGCTTTTAAGCCCATCAATGAACTGTTCCTGTTTCCGCCAAGGTTGTTTGTGCGCAATCCTACCTTAGACAACTTCAAGGATCTGTTCATTCTCATGGGCAGCTCGTGGATTCCGTTCTCCCGGTATATTTTCAACACACTCTTCATCGCCCTATTGGGTACCGGCGGTCATGTCCTCTGTGCTTCTTTGGCGGCATACGTCTTGGCCAAACACGAATTTCCGGGATCCAAGTTCGTCTTCAACATGATTGTCCTGTCCCTCATGTTCGCGCCGCAGGTAACGGCCATCCCCAACTATCTGGTGATGACGCGGCTGGGGTGGATTGACAGCTACGCATCCTTGATCATACCTGCGTGGGGCATGAGTTTGGGTTTGTATCTGATGAAACAGTTCATTGAGCAGGTGCCGGATTCGCTGATTGAGGCAGCGAGGATCGACGGCGCAAGCGAATTTCGCCTGTTCTGGCAGATTGTCATGCCTAATGTGCGTCCTGCTTGGCTGACTTTGATTATCTTGTCTTTCCAGCAGTTGTGGGGTGTCACCGGCGGCAACTTCATTTACAGCGAAGAACTTAAGCCCCTGCCCTATGCCCTACAGCAGATTTCTGCCGGAGGGATTGCCCGTGCCGGCGTTTCAGCGGCAATCGGAGTTGTCATGATGATTGTCCCCGTCACAGTGTTTGTGATCAACCAGAGCAAAGTGGTGGAGACAATGGGTGCATCTGGTCTCAAAGAATAGGTGGGAGGAACTGACGTGAAACGCGCTCTTGGGTTCACGCCCTTACTGATAATAGCAGCATTAGTCTTATCCGCTCAGGTCGTTTATGGCGCAGCTTACCGCGGCTATACATACGACTTTTGGCAGGACCCAATGCCCGCGCCCCAAGCCTACCTGCCAGAAAAGGTGATCTTGAGTTCTGACTTGGCCAACGGGGGTCTCAGGGGACCGCAGGATATCTTCGTGGCCGGTGAAGAGATCTACATTGCCGACAGCGGCAACAACCGAGTGGTGGTAGCGGACCACAATTGGGACGTAATTCGAGTGATTGACTCGTTCGACAACAACGGAGTGGCAGACAGATTCAGCAATCCTCGCGGGGTCTTTGTCAGCGCCGAGGGCTATCTGTATGTGGCAGATACCAACAACGAACGGATCGTTCAGCTTACCCTCACGGGCGATTTTGTCCGGGAAGTGGGCGCCCCCACGAGTGATGTTGAGGGGATTATTCCGGAGGCCTTTCAGTACCGGCCGGGCAAAGTTGTGGTGGACCTGGCCCGGCGGATGTACGTGATTGTGGAGAACGTTTACGACGGTATCTTGGAATTCGATGTGTCGGGTGAATTCAAGGGCTTTATCGGTGCCCCCCGCATCGCACCGAACCTTATAGATTATTTTTGGCGGTTGATAGCGACCGAAGCTCAGAAAGCCGGTTTGGCTAGATTTCTGCCTACCGAGTACAGCAATATTGCCCTGGATCAATACGGCTTTATCTATGCGGTCGTGACCGGCGGCGACGTGCGCCGCAATGAGTATGTGCGGCGGCTGAACCCAACAGGCGTTGACGTTCTGCGGCGGAGAGGCTTCCATCCGCCCATGGGTGATATAATCTATCCGCAGAGCTGGGAAGATGTGTCCATTACGGGACCTTCGGTACTGCAGGATGTGGTTGCCCAGGATTATGGCGTGTACAGTGTTCTGGACCGGCGCCGGGGCAGAGTGTTTACCTATGATGCCGAAGGCAACCTCCTCTATGTATTCGGCGGACGGGGAGAACAGTCTGGTGTGACCCAAAACCCCGTGGCACTGGAAATGATGGGGGATAGGTTCGTTGTGCTCGATGGCTTGACCGGTTCCATCACGGTGTATGCTCCGACGGAATACGCGAAAAGCATTTTGAAAGCCATAGAGTATCACAACACTGGTGAGTATGACAAATCGGCAGAGATGTGGCAGCGCGTGGCCCATCTCAATGCGAACTACGATTTAGCTTACACCGGTATCGGTCAGTCGCTGATGCGGCAGGACCGCTTTAGAGAAGCAATGGATGCCTTCCGGTTGGGCAACAACCGCCTTGACTACTCTGAGGCCTTGGGTCTTTATAGACGAGAAGTACTTGAGCGCAATTTTGGCAGAATCATGCTTGCCATATTCCTGCTCATCCTGGTGGGCAAGCTTGTCAGTGCTGCCCGAAATCGGCGCCGCGCAGCTCAATATGAAGCGGCCGTGATTGTCCAAGCCCTAAGCACGGAAAACAAGCCCCTCTGGCAGCAGATCAAGGAGGGTGTAAGGTACTCTCTCCACGTGGTTTTCCATCCCTTCGACGGCTTTTGGGATCTGAAACGCGAAAAACGTGGGAATGTACCTGCCGCTTCGATACTTCTAATGCTGGTGGTACTGACCTACATCATCATGCGCCAGTACACAGGTTTCATTTTCAACCGAAGAAACCTGAAGGAACTCAACATCTTAATTGAGCTGGCCAGCGTCCTTGGACCTTTCATCTTGTGGTGCGGCGTCAACTGGGCCTTGACCACCCTGATGGAAGGGAAAGGAACGCCAAAGGATGTTTATATCTTCAGTGCCTATGCACTTACACCCATTATTTTGGTGAATTTACCTCTCACTCTGGTATCTAATTTCCTGACGGTTGAAGAAGGTGCGTTCTATTACTTCTTCCTGATTCTCAGCCTTGTGTGGAGCGGTGGACTGCTCTTCTTCGGAACCATGGTAACCCATGACTATGGCGGAAAGAAAACTTTCTATACTACCATCATGATGATCATCGGCATCGCCATTGTACTCTTCTTGGGCCTGCTGTTCTTCACACTCATCGACAAGATGGTGGGCTTCGTCAGAGATATCTACACAGAATTTGCTTTTAGGCTGTGACGCAAGGGGGCAAGAGATGATGAAAAAAGCACTTGAAAGAATCGCCATCGTGATACTGCTCTGCATTGCTGCCTCGAATGCAGTTGTTTCAGCCGAGCAAGGGGAGTACGAGGCCTATCTGACAGCTTTTTCGGTAGCGGCCGAGAACGAGCATCTCATCCTGTACCTAAATCCAGACAACACTGAAATTGCCGTTGAAGACAAGCGTACAGGCAGTATTTGGTTCTCCAATCCCCCGAATCGCCGCGCTAAGGAGAAGATCGCAAGGGGCCAGGCACTCAACAAGCTTAGTGCCCAGTTCTCCATATCGTACTACACTCCCGGCGACAATCTGCGCCACATGGACAATTACAACGACAGCGTGGTCTACGAACAATACGAGATCCTGCCCATCGACAACGGCGTGCGGATCGAGTATGTCGTGGGGCGCCAGTGGAGCGATCAGAGCTTCCTGCCTGTTATGATCCGCAGGGAAAGCTTCGAGGAACTGATCTTGGACCGCCTGGAAAAACGTTCAGATCGGGGGCTTTTTGAGGATTGCTACGAGTTGGTGACTCTCGTCAAGATTCCTGACGATTACGAGCGGGTCTCAGTTTACCGCATTGATAAAGAGGCTGTCTTTGGAGACTATACCCTTGTTTCGCCGGGCAGAAAGCTCAACGAGCGGGACAAAGTGGCTCTCATTGAGACGGTGGCCGATCAAATCGTGAACAACCGCCCGGATCTTGCCGGTCGCGAAGCACTCACCTTTGAGCATTTCCAGCCATTCGTGGACAAGGAAGTCTATGTTCTGAAAAGCAAACTGCGTGCTTGGGATATTGAAGATATGATCGAGCTGATCAAGACGGTGGATTATACTCCCGAGGACGTGGCGGAAGACCATCGGGCCATGGGGATCGCGGAACCTACGCCTGAGTACCGCACCTTCACCATTGTCATTGAGTATACCCTTGATGGCGAGAACCTGGTGGTCCGTGTACCTTTAGATGAAATCGTCTATCCCGAAAACGTGCTGGATGAAGAGGGCAATCGGGTAACGCTGCCCCTTTACACAATCAACGTTCTGGAGTTCTTCGGCGCCGCCGACAGCGACGCGACGGGGTATATCTTCGTGCCTGATGGTTCAGGGGCATTGATCAACTTCAACAACGGGAAGTCCAATTTCCAACCCTATTACAAGCAGATCTACGGCCAAGACCTTGCTCTTACTGCCAGAAAAGATAGAACCACCTTTACACAGCAGGTTTACTTCCCGGTTTTCGGGCTGAAGCATGAGTATGGTTCTTTAGTAGCCATCGTTGAGGATGGGGAAGCTATCACGCGCATCAGGGGGGACGTAGCGGGCAGAACAACCTCCTACAACGTTGCCTATCCTGAGATTCTCGTTGTACCGATGGCCAGGGCAGAGCTGCAGGGCACGGTCAATGTGGTGGTGGAAGGGCAGATCTTCCGCAATCAGATCAACGTCTACCAAAAACGCAAGAATTCAGGGGACGTAGTGATCCGCTACGCCTTCCTGCCCCGCGAATCGGCGGATTACGTGGGGATGGCTCTGTATTATCAAAAATACTTGGAGGAAAGAGGTGCTCTCACCAAGCTCCCGTCGCAAGACAATGTTCCCTTCTTCCTGGAGCTGGTGGGTGCAGTTAATGTGAAGGAACCCGTCGTGGGTGTTCCGGTGAATGTGATTAAGCGGCTGACAGACTACAGTCAGGCAGAGGCTATCCTCGACGAGCTCCGCAGTGCCGGGGTCGATGGGATCAAACTCCGTTTTTCCGGCTGGCTTAAGGGTGGGCTGCAGCACGTGTACCCTGTCAAGCTGAAACCGGAAGGCAAGGTTGGTTCAAGGGAGAAGCTGGCCTCTTTCGCGGCCTATGCCTCTGACATTGGTGCAGAGCTCTTTCTCGATGTGAACTTTTTGAATGCGTACAAGCACAACCTCTGGGACGCCTTTATCCCATTTCGAGATGCGTCGCGCTACCTGAATCGACAGATTGCCCGTGTCTATCCATATGACCTGGCGACCTATCGTCCCATTCCGGAGAATTCCGGCTACGTCGTATCGCCTCGGAAAATGCCGGGCTTGGTTGACAGCTTCTTGACGCAGTTTCAGAAGTTGGACGTGGATGGTATTTCACTCCGTCTCATGGGCACCCAGGTCAATTCCGATTACCGGGAACGGGAGGAGCGCCTGGTTGATCGACAGCAGGCACGGGAGATTCTCAGGCAGCAGCTGGCAAAGGCTGTCGCTGATGGATTGACGGTCTTGGTTGATGGAGTCAACGCCTTTGCGCTCCCGTACGTGGAAAACCTTGTAAACGTCCCCACTGAAAGCAGCAGGTTTCATATCCTCGATCAGGATGTACCTTTTCTGCAGATAGTGCTGCACGGCTACAAGAACTATGCTGGGGAGCCTGTAAATCTTGCTCAAAACGTGGAGGACAGTCTTTTGAAAGCGGTGGAAACAGGTGCATGTCCGTATTACCTGTTGACATATGAAGACTCTTCAATCCTTAAGGATTCCAGCTTCAACTTCCTGTATTCCACCAACTTCCGCTATTGGCTGAGCCATGCTGTTGATGGCTATGTCCGCATCAATGAGGAGCTGAAGGACGTTTACCATCAACGCATCGTCGGCCACCAGCAGTTGGCAGAGAGCGTTTATGTAACCGTCTATGAAAATGGACACGAAGTCTACGTCAATTACGGGCAGGACAGTGTGGAAATCGGGCCTGGATTGACAGTTCCACCGAAGGATTTCCTTGTGGTCAGGAGGGGGGAAGCAGATGGGCAATAAGCGGTTATCTCTTGAGCAGCAGAAGACTCTCATGGGCTATCTCTTTACCCTGCCGTTCACCATTGGTTTCCTGCTGTTCGTGCTGTATCCCTTTATTCAGTCCATCCTCTTCAGCTTAAGCGAGCTGCAGATCACGCAGCAGGGTTTTGAGCTGAACTTTGTGGCATTGGAAAACTATCGTTACGCTGTAGCTGTTCATCCAACTTTTGTGCGGGTATTCTTTGAAACGGTTCTCAAGATGCTCACGGACGTGCCTTTGATCTTGGTCGTCAGCTTCTTCGCTGCCCTGCTGCTCAACCAGCAGTTCCGGGGACGGACAGTGGCTCGCGTGATATTCTTCCTGCCGGTGATCATGGGCGCCGGGATTATCCTGGCCATGGAGCAAACGGACTACATGATGCTGCTCCATTCTGCGCCAGCGGCTGATACTACAGCTGTAGGCGGCGACGCTCTGCGAAATCTGCTTTTCCAGATGAATCTGCCCGAGACATTACTGGAGTACGTTGTCAGTGCCGTGGAGCGCATTCCGCAGATTATTCGGGCGTCAGGGGTTCAGATTCTCATCTTCCTGGCAGGCCTGCAGTCTATTTCACCAGCACTGTTTGAAGCTGCCGATGTGGAGGGGGCTACAGCTTGGGAGCGTTTTTGGATGATTACCTTCCCCATGATGAGCCCATTGATTCTTACCAATGTTGTGTATTCGATTATCGATTCGTTTACCTCAGCCTACAACGAACTGATAGTTCTGATCCGCAGCACAGCCTTCGGGGGAGCGGGTTACGGCGTTAGTTCTGCCATGTCTTGGATATATTTCCTGGCAATCCTCGTTATCTTGGGAATCACCATCAGGATAATTTCGAGGAACGTGTTTTACCACGAATAAGAAGGGCGGGATCTCCATGAGAAAGGTTCGGATTCGGATCGGGGCACTAATACGAGCCATTGTCGTACTCGCTATATGCTACATCATCCTGATGCCCCTGTTTACCAAACTATCTTCGGCGTTTATGACGGAAAGAGATCTCTATGACCAGACTGTCAAGTGGATTCCCCGCAATCCGACATTGGACAATTTCAAGCTGGTCTGGCGTTATATGAAATATCCGGAGGCGTTCAAGAATTCGTTTCTCTTGGCTCTGTCCGTCAGCCTGCTGCAGCTTGCTGCCTGTACTGTTGTGGGCTATGGCTTCGCCCGCTTTCAGTTCCGCGGTAGGAACCTCCTTTTCGGGCTGGTGGTTTTCACTCTCATCGTTCCGCCCAATCTGATTATGATACCCATGTATCTCAATTTCCGCTACTTCGATCTGTTCGGATTACTGCCTGATGGCGGGATCAATCTGTTGGGAAGCTACTGGCCGTTCATCCTAATGGCTGCCACCGGTACAGGTATGCGGAATGGGATCTTCATCTACATCATGCGGCAGTTTTTCCGGGGAATGCCTCGGGACCTGGAAGAGGCGGCTTATGTTGACGGTGCCGGACCCTTTACCACCTTCTTCAGGATCATGCTGCCGGGTGCAGTACCCGCCATGGTGATCGTGTTTCTCTTTGGGTTTGTCTGGCAGTGGAACGATTATTTCCTCACCAACATCTTCATGGGTGGCCAGACACTGCTGCCGCTTACCTTGGACAGCCTAGTGTTCAGCGCCAGCGGTCTTGTCACAGGCGGTATGATGTTAACCGGTCAGTACGCGTCATTGATAAACAATACCGGAATGCTGCTGTTTATGGCGCCTTTATTGGTTCTGTACGCCTTTCTCCAGAGATACTTCGTGGAGAGCGTGGAACGTACAGGACTTGTGGGATAAAAGCCTAGGCTTCTTTATTACACAGGAGACAGGAGGTGATGCGCAGGTAGGTATATCTTCGGTTGCTCTGTTATTGTAAAACGCCAGATAACAACAACAGCTTAAGGAGGAGAATTAATGAACGGAAAAGTTCGCGCAACCATTCTGTTAGTAGGAATACTCTGCTTGGTAGCTAGCTCCGCATTGGCTAGCGACTTCTTCGGGACCGACTACGACTTCGGAGGACGTACAGTAACGTTTTGGCACTGGAGCATGGATGAGCTTGCAGGCCGCTTCGGCGAAGGTGAAGTAGCTCAGGGTCGTGTAGAAGAAGCTGAAAGGCTGTTTAACGTAAAGATCCAGTTTGAAGTGGCTGGTTGGAACGTTGTACCTGAAGTGTACATGGCGCGCCTCTTGTCGGGTGACTCCCCTCTGGACGTCTGGGGTGTATCGCAGGGTATCGCTTTCTTTGACCTGGTTAAAGAGGGTGCACTGCTGCCCATGACCGACATCGTGCCGCCTGAGTATTACGACACCATTTCCTATGAGCTCAGAACCGAACTTGAAATGCTGTCGTACAACGGAGAAATCTACGGCATCGGACCCAGCACGCACAGCGCTAAATATTCGCCCTCCATCGTCGTATCCGTCTACAACAAAGATATGTTCGAGCGCGAAGGCTTGGAGGATCCGTACGAACTCTACCTCGCAGGCGAGTGGACCTGGGACAAAGTAACAGAACTGGCCAAGAAACTCACCAAGGATACTGATAACGACGGCGTCATCGACCAGTGGGGCATGACCGACATTTGGCCGCACGCTGCACCGAGCTTGATGATTTCCAATGGCGGCAACGTCATCCGCCTCGACGAGGACGGCAGAATGATCTACTGCATGGATGAGCGGCCGGCTCTGGAAGCACTCCAGCAGATCTACGAATGGGATCAGGTTCACAAAGTAATGCAGGGCAGCGACTCTGACTTCATCGCCGGTAAAGTTGGGCTGCTCATGCTGCAGTCGATTCACGGCGTAATCCCCATCAAGAACCAGATGGAAGAGAACTACGGTCTGGTACCCAATCCAAGGGGACCCAGAATGGATGAACACACCTATCCGAAGTTCGCCATGGCAACGTTTGTCCTGCCTGCCAACAGCGAAATGCCTGAGGCTTTGGTTGCTCTGACCAACTTCCTCTATCGCGAAGATGACGTAGATGAGGACGACTACGTCGATGCCTTCGTCCGCGACAGGAATTCCGCTCGGGTACTCCTGGAGGCCAACGCCGGCTGGCGCGGTGAGACCTTCTTGGTACGCTCCAACGAAGTGCGCGGCCTGGTCGAACCGGCAATGAACGCTGTAAAAGATGGCGAGAAGAGCCCAGCAGTAGCAGCAGGCGAAGTCAGACCAGCTGTACAAAACCTGTTGGATGAAATGTTCAACAAGTAAGAAAACGCTTGACGCACAAACACCCTGCCTGGTCTCGGGCGGGGTGTTTGTCTTGCATGCCACCACATTGTGGCAACAAGTAAGCCCAGGGGGGAAGGTCTAATGAAGAAACTCGAGGACTTAAGGGATCTGCATACTTCCGGGGAAATACTGCAGCAGCCAGCCATGTGGCGGGACACTGTGGAACGGATTATGGCAGAATCTGAAGGATGGAGCGCTTGGCTGAACGGGCTGACAGCCAAACCAGATATCATCTTGAGCGGCGCAGGTACGTCCTATTACGCCGCCCTGGCTCTGCAGCCAGTGTGGAGGCACGCCTTTCGGCGTTGGGGAAAAACTGCTGGCAAAGAGCTCCTACTTGATGGGCATAACCCAAGAGAATGAGTTTGACCGGGTGTTTGTTTTTGGTGATGGGGCTCTTTATGCCGCGGCGTTGGAGGATGTATTGAAGTTCAAGGAGTTCAGCGACGGTGATGTATATTGCGATCTGAAAAGACCACTGTCACGGAGAAATAAGGCCACTAAAACGGTGTGAGAAGGCCACCTTCACGGAAGAGAAGTCCAGTCTATCTAATTACCTTGAACCAAGCCTATAATGAAAC
>Ga0208564_1002828_pt1 | contig 13277 bp, 14 predicted proteins | sample AD_UKC073_MetaG_FD_184439 | JGI IMG/M metagenome (GOLD analysis project Ga0208564, IMG submission 184439) | Active sludge microbial communities of municipal wastewater-treating anaerobic digesters from USA - AD_UKC073_MetaG (SPAdes) (version 2) | ecosystem: Engineered > Bioreactor > Anaerobic >... | reverse complement strand
AGCTGCCCACGACCCTGTCGCCGGTGGAGCGGGAGAAGGTCCACACCTGCCTGGTGCGCGATGCGAAGCATCTGAACCCGGGGACGTTCGACCGGGCCGCGAAGGTCGCGTTGGCTGCCGCGGAGAAGACCGCCGCTGACGTCGCTGATCATCTTGAGGCGCAGTTGTTGGATGAGGAACGGCGGGCGTACCGGTCTTCGACGGTGACCCTGCGTGACCTGGGCAACGGCACCACCGAGTTGCGGGCCCTGCTGCCGACCACGGTGGCGGGGATCCTGCGGAAGGTGTTGCAGTCGATGACCGCACCCCGGCGTGACCACCTGCGCCACGCCGCGGAGAAGGCCCTGGCCGACGGGCAGACACCGGCCGGATGTTTCACCGACGGATCGGTCGCCGCTGACCTGCTGCGCGCCACGAGCACCAGCAGCCACGGCTGCCCCGGCATCAGCGGGCCAGCAGCGGGCGGGACAGCCGCTGGAACGTCGTTCGGGGCCGGCGCCGCTGGGACGACGGGCACTACCGGGACGACGGGCGCGAGCGGACACCGGATCGAGGGTCGGAACGCGGACTGGGCCGACATCGACTGGGCCCAGCGTCGTGGGCGGGCGTTGACCGAGTTGATCGAACACCTAGACACCGAGAAGCTCACCGGGAAAGTCGCCTCCACCGTCATCGTCACCATGACCGCCGAACAAGTGGTGGGCGCAGCGAAAGCCGCCCAACTCCAACAGTCGATCCGTGACGCTACCGGGGCCCTGATCGAGCTGACCCCGAGTTCCGGGGCTGCGACCACCGACACCGGACACCTCCTGTCCGTCAGCAACGCGAGGCGGATCGCCTGCGCCGCCGACATCCTCCCCGCCGTCCTCGGGGGGCCGAGTCAGATCCTCGACCTCGGCAGACAGAACCGGTTCTTCAACGAGCCCCAACGGACGGCGCTGGCCACCATCTACGAGACCTGCGCCGCGGAAGACTGCGACCGACCGTACGCCTGGTCCGAGCTGCACCACGAAGACCCATGGTCACGAGGCGGATTGACCGACCTCGACAAAGCCGTGCCCCTCTGCGGATACCACCACCGGAAGATGCACGACCCCAGCTACCTGCACCAGATCACCCGACTCGAACACGCACCAGGGGCGAAGACCGTCCACTTTCAGTTGCGCTAGGGCTGTCCTGGCCTTGCCGACGCACGGTGTCAGGTGCCGGCGCGCCTACCGCGACGAGCTAGCTGTGCGCCTATCCGGGCCGGGAGGAGCGTCACGTCCTCGTTGCTGGCCAAGACGCGGGACTGCCGCTCCAACGGTGTAAGAGGCGTTCATTCTTGTTGCTGGTTATCCGCCGCTGGCATGCGGTCGGTGAAGGTGAGGACGTGGCTGGCGGCGCGGGGTAGCTGGCTAGCAGCGATCGCAGGTGCCGAAGATCTCCAGGGTGTGGCGCACGTCCCGGAACCCGTGGGCAGCGCTCACCCGAGCCGCCCAATCTTCGACCGCAGGCCCGTCGACTTCGACCGCGCGGCCACAGGCACGGCATACCAGGTGGTGATGGTGGTCCTCAGAAGCGCAACGGCGGTAGACGGCTTCCCCCTCGTCGGTGCGCAACACGTCGACCTCGTCGTCGGCTGCCAGCGCCGTGAGTGTGCGATAGACCGTGGCCAACCCGACCGAGGCTCCTTGCTCGCGCAAACGTGAGTGCAACTGCTGAGCCGACATGAACTCCTGCACCTCGTCGAGGGCCGCGAGCACGGCGGCCTGCTGACGAGTCGGCCGACGCACCGTCTCGGTCATCGCCGGCCTCCGGCGTCGAGGTCACCAACAGCGTGGACATGGCTCGGGTCATGCTCGTCGTAGTGCCCGAGATGCGGCGCGTGCCGGTGGCCGTCGTGGAGATAGTCGACGTGGTCATCATGCGGAACAGCTTCGTGACCGCAGCCGGGGCCGTGTTCGTGGCCGTGCTTCTCGGCCTCTAGGTGGGCCGCTCGACGGGCGCGCCCCACGAGCGCCGACCCCACCGCAGCGACCAGATAGGCCGCGATCGCGAGCAGCACGATGGTGCCGCCCGAGGGGGTGTTGGCGGCATACGAGACGACGACGCCACCGACAGCGGAGAGGACCCCTATCCCTACGGCCCAGAACAGTGCCGACCGGAAGCTGCGCCCGAGCACCTGAGCAGCCGCGTTGGGCACGATCATCAGCGCGCTGATGAGCAGCAGGCCGACGACCCGCATCGACACGACGACGGTCACCGCCGTCAACGCGGCCAGCGCGAGATTGAGCGGCAACACCGGCAGTCCGGCCGAGCGGGCGTACTCCTCGTCCGACGCGACCGCAAAGAGTCGCCAGCGCAGCAGCGCAAAGGTCACGAGGATCAGTGCCGTGAGAGCGCCGAAGATCCACAGATCGCTCTGCGTCACCGTCGTGATGGCTCCGAAGAGGTATGCCGTGAGGGTCCCCGGAGTGCCCTTGGGGGAGGCCGAGATGATGACGACGCTGGCCGCGATGCCACCGTAGAAGATGATCGCGAGGGCGACGTCACCCTGGCTGTGGCCGCTGGTGCGGATAAGTTCGACGACAACCGCCGCGACCAGAGCAGCGACAAGCGCGGCCCAGACCGGCGAGCTGCCGGTGAGCACCCCGACCGCGACGCCAGCCAGCGCAACGTGACCCATTCCGTCGCCGATGAGCGCGAGCCGACGCTGGACGAGGAAGACCCCGACGAGCGGCGCGACCGCCCCGACGAGCAGGGCAGCGACCAGCGCACGCTGCATGAAATCCAACGCGAGCATCTCAGCCATGACGCCTCCCGGGTCGAGGGACCTCCACCGACCGAGGCACGACCTGCCGGGGCTGCGCAGGCGCAGACAACTCATCATCGTGGTGGTGAGAGTCGTGGTCGTGGAGCACATCATCGCGTCGAGCAGCGAAATCCGTTGCCGCGCCGTCGAATTGGACGTGACCGTTGTCCACAACGATCACCCGCGTCACAAGATCGGCAAAGGCTGCGAGCTCATGCGTGACGACGAGGATGGTCAGGCCTTCGGCGACCAGGCGGGCGAGCACCTCGGCCAGGACGTGTTGATTGGCCGCATCCACCCCGGCCGTCGGCTCGTCCATGACCAGCACCTCGGGTTCGCCAGCCAAGGCCCGAGCGATGAGCACCCGACGTTGTTGCCCGCCGGATAGGTCGGCGACGTCGACCCGCTCCCGATCAGCCAGACCGACCAGCATGAGCGCGCGCTCGACATGGGCTGCGTCGGCCGCCGAATAGCGCCCGTACCACGGCTGCCGCGACAGCCGTCCGGTCGCGACCACCTCGCCGACGGTGGCTCGCACCGTGCCGGAGAGGGTATGCCGTTGCGGCACGTAGCCGAGCCGCGGATGCTCCCGGAACTCCTGACGAGGCACGTCGAACAAGTGGACCTGCCCGGCGAACTGATCGGCCAATCCGAGGATTCCCTTGACCAGGGTGGACTTGCCCGAACCGTTCGGCCCGAGCACCGCGACGACCTCACCGGGCGTGATGGTGAGGGTCACCCCAGAGACGACCGGCCGCTCGCCATAGCCGAAAGCAGCGTCCTGCAATGCGATAACCGGGCCGGCTGTGCCGCCAGCGGAGACGCTCATGAGCACTCCTGGCCCTTGCGCAGGGCAGCCAGGTTGGCGCGCATGACCTCGAGGTAGTCCTTGCCGGGCGACGCGTCGGTGATTCCTTCGACCGGGTCGAGCACCGCCAGCGTCGCTCCCGTCGAGGAGGCGACGGTCTGGGCAAACTTCGGCTCGACCAGCGTCTCGGTGTAGATCGTGTGCACCCCAGCCGAGCGCACCGTCTCGGCAACAGCCGCGAGGTCCTTGGCGGATGGCTCCTGCTCCGGGTTGACTCCGGCGATCCCGACCTGGGTCAGCCCATAACGCGCGGCGAGGTAGCCGAACGCCTGGTGTCCGGTCACCATGGTGCGCGACGTGCAGGTCTTCAAACCGGTCGCGTATGCCGTGTCGAGAGCGACAAGGTCGGCGACGAAAGCGGCGACATTGCTGCGGTAGGTGGCTGCGTTGGCTGGGTCGACCGAGGCAAGGGTGGTGCCCACCGCTTCGACGAACGCCGCATAGTTCGTGGGGTCCAGCCAGAAATGCAGATCCACGCCGGCGCTGGAGTGGATGTTGCCCAGGGCGCCGGTGATCGTGGCCGCATCGAGGACCCGTTGCTCGCTGGTCGCCTGGGCGACGAGGGCATCGACCGATGGTTGGAAACCGCCGAGAGTGACCAGGACGCGGGCCTTCTTCACGGCGCCGACATCGGCCGTGGTGGGTTCCGCGTCGTGGGGTTCGGCGCCCGGCTTGGTGAGGTTGGTGACGCTGACGTGGGCGCCGCCGACCCGCTGCACGGCATACGCGAGGGGGTAGAAGCCCGCCACGACCGCGATCTGACCGGCTGCTGCGTCCGACCCGGTCGACCCAGATCCGCTCGGGCCCGTTCCCGCCGAACCGGACGCCCCCGAGGAACAGCCGCCGACCAGGGCGAGGGCTGTGAGGCCGGCCACCCAGGCGGCAGCGAGGCGGGGGAGTCGGTGAGGGGGAAGGGCCATGCCGAGATCATGACGGAAATGAGAATCATTGTCAAATGGGGTGGTGACCGACCCAAGGCCTGCGGTGGCTTCTTGACATGGTGTGATGGGAGCGTGAGGGCAGCGCATCGGCGAGTCCTCGCAGTCAGGAGCGCGACATGGCCGTACTCGACTGGAGTCCGCTGACGGAGGCGGACCTGCCCGCCCTCATGGCTCTCGCCCAGGACTGCCTGGATGCCGACGGCGGTCTGCCCCAGCTGGCAGCAGGTCCGTTCCTGCGCGAGCTGTTCCTCTCGGATGTCGGCATCGCCGGCCGAGACGACACCACGGAACTGCTGGCCGCTGCGGCGTTGGGGCGCAGCGGCGATCGTCGCACGGCCACCGGGCTGGTGCACCCGTCGGCACGCCGACAGGGCCATGGCGACCACCTCGTCGAGTGGTGTCAGGCTCAAGCGGGCACCGACTCCCCACTCGTCATCGCCGAGACGATGTCCATCGAGGCCGAATCCCTTTTCGCAGCACACGGATTCCACCGGGTCTTCGCAGAGTCGGTGATGCGGCACGAGCTCAAGGCCGTGCCTCGGGTGCGTCGTCCAGAGGGCATCACCACGCGCCGCTTCGGCCCGGAGACTGCCTCCGACTTCTTCGCGGCTTTCGCCGCGAGCTTCGCCGACCGACCGGCATACCGGCCGGTGCCGGAGCAGCAGTGGCTGGGCGAGTTGCTCGCCGATCCGACCTTCCGTCCCCGCGACTCGCGGGTCGCCTACGACGAGGAGGGTATGCCGGTGGGTTTCGTTGTCGTGTGCGATGGCTGGATCGACCAAGTCGGGGTCGTGCCCGCTTGGCGGGGGAGAGCCCTAGGGGCGCACCTCGTCGCGCGCTCGCTCACCGCGCTGCGCAAGGCCGGGGCGGAACGGGTCTACCTGTGCGTCAACGTCGACAACCCGTCGCGAGTCCTCTACGAACGACTGGGATTCCGGGTCTACGGCACGCGGGCTCGCTACGAGTCCCGGCCGTCATTTCCAAGCCAATCCACCAGCGTGAGCGTGGTCAGCGAGGGAACGCCTGCATGATCGCGACAGCCCCGACGAGGGCCAGCACTGCGATTCGCATGAGCTTCTCGACTCCGACCAAACGCGGCCAGGTGAGGAAGACCAGCCAGGCGAGGAAGGCCGCCACGACGAGCGTGAAGAGGAATCCCACCCTCGGCACGAATGTCCCGGCCGCCATGAGGGCCAGCACGATGAGGAAGGCCGCCACGCGGGGCAGCGCGTTGAGGCGTTCGATGAATGGCGCGGATGCGTGCTCGACCTTGGAGCGGAAGGGCAGACTCACGAGGCCCAAGGGTAGACGCACGGCATACCGTCCTGTTCGCACGGCATACCTTCGCGTTTCGGACCCTGGGTGGCTGGGCCGATAACCTGTCCCTTATGGCTTCCAGCACCTCCACCGTCGACACCGTTGTCAGCCTCTGCAAGCGCAGGGGCTTCGTCTTCCCGTGTGGGGAGATTTACGGCGGCACGCGGTCGGCATGGGACTACGGGCCGCTGGGAGTCGAGCTCAAGGAGAACATCAAGCGGCAGTGGTGGAAGTCGATGGTCCACGCGCGTGAGGATGTCGTGGGCCTGGATTCCTCGATCATTCTGCCGCGTGAGACCTGGGTGGCCTCGGGTCACGTCGGCACCTTCTCCGACCCGCTGGTCGAGTGCCTGTCCTGCCACAAGCGGCTGCGCGCCGACCACCTCCAGGAGGCGGCCGCCGCGAAGAAGTCCGGCAACGTCAACCCCGACGACATCCCGCTGGCTGAGATCGCGTGTCCGCACTGCGGCAACCGTGGCCAGTGGACCGAGCCGCGGGCCTTCAACATGATGCTCAAGACCTACCTCGGCGTCGTCGACGACGAGAGCGGGTTGCACTACCTGCGCCCGGAAACCGCCCAGGGCATCTTCATCAACTTCAAGAACGTCGAGCAGGCTGCTCGCAAGAAGCCGCCGTTCGGCATCGCCCAGACCGGCAAGAGCTTCCGCAACGAGATCACGCCGGGCAACTTCATCTTCCGCACCCGTGAGTTCGAGCAGATGGAGATGGAGTTCTTCGTCAAGCCGGGCGAGGACGAAGAGTGGCACCAATATTGGATCGACGAGCGCACCCGCTGGTACGTCGAGTTGGGCATCAAGGCCGACAACCTGCGCCACTACGAGCACCCGAAGGAGAAGCTGTCGCACTACTCCAAGCGCACCGTCGACATCGAGTACCGCTTCAACTTCACCGGCTCGGAGTGGGGCGAGCTGGAGGGCATCGCCAACCGCACCGACTTCGACCTCTCGTCGCACTCCTCGCACTCCGGCACCGACCTGTCCTACTTCGACCAGGCCACCGGTGAGCGTTACACGCCCTATGTCATCGAGCCCGCAGCCGGTCTATCGCGCAGCCTGATGACCTTCCTCGTCGACGCCTACGCCGAGGACGAGGCCCCCAACACCAAGGGTGGCGTCGACAAGCGGGTCGTGCTGCGCCTGGACCCGCGGCTCTCGCCGGTCAAGGCCGCGGTGCTGCCGCTCTCGCGCAATGCCGACCTGTCGCCCAAGGCCCGCGACCTCGCGGCCACGCTGCGGCGCAACTGGAACGTCGAGTTCGACGACGCCGGCGCGATCGGGAAGCGTTACCGTCGCCAGGACGAGATCGGCACGCCGTTCTGCATCACCGTCGACTTCGACACCCTTGACGACCACGCGGTGACGATTCGCGAGCGCGACACCATGGCCCAGCAGCGCATTGCCCTGGACCAGGTCGAGGGTTACCTCGCCGCTCGCCTCATCGGAGCCTGAACCGTCTCGTCCCGCAGTCCTCAGTCGGAAAAGCTGAGGCGACGAACCGGCATACCAGTCTTGAGCGCGTCGGACAGGGTCACCGTGCGCAACCCCCGTTCTGACCACGCGTCGAGCAAGGCGCTCAGCAACGCGAACTTGTCGACCTCTGGCGGCTTCGGCTCGGCGGCGAGGTCCGTCGCGTCCGCGGTCCCGTCGTGCGCCAAGAGGATCGCGCCCGGTCGTGAGTCCGCGAGGGCCTTGGTCATCCGGTCTGCCTCGGAGACGTCCTTCCAGTCCCAGGTGGTTCCGGACCAGAGAACGGTCGTGAGGCCCGCGCGCTGCGCCTGAAGGCGGGTCCTCGGGTTCTGGGCCCCATGGGGGGGCCGGAACCAGCGCACCTCCTGGCCGATGAGGTCCTCGAGTTCGGCTTTACCGTCCTGCAGCCAGAGCTGGGCGGCCGATCGGGTCAACGTCGGCAGCCGTCGATGGTCCAGGCCGTGCAGGGCAATCTCGTGTCCTGCAGCCGCGAGATCGCGAAGCAGGCCGGGCTCCTGACGGGCCCGGGTCAGCAGGACGAAGAAAACGGCCGACCCTCCAGCGTCCACCACGAGTTGAGCCAAGCCTTCGGTGACCCCGGGCGCTGGACCGTCGTCGAAGGTGAGGACGAGGATCGGATCGGGTGATGCCACGCTGATGATCGACCCGAGCAGCGGGCCGGTGACGGCATCGACCGGCTTTCGCACCCGACGCACCACGGCTCGTGCCCCGGCAGAGATCATGCCGTCGTCCTGACAACGGCCCCCGGCTGGGCGGCATCCGTGGTGGCGAGGTTGCCGGGTCGCAGGACTTCAGGTGCCCGAGCGAGCCGGCGCAGCCCGCTGCGATCCCTGGCGTACTCGTTGTAGGTCAAGCCCAGCGCTGCCAACGTCATCCCCACGCCGCGCATCGCCGTCCGGGCGCCGAGGGCACGTGCCCGCTGGGAACCTCCGAGCACACCCACGGCGGCGCGGGCAGCGCCGCCCCCGATCCTGGCCAGTCCGCCGAGACCCGCTGTCAATCGCGCGGCCGGCGAGTCTGACAGGCACATGTCGAGCAGGCCGCCCTGATTGCCGTGGCTCAGAGACCGGATCAACACCCAGCGCCGAGTGACTCGCTCTGTCGAGACGATATCGACGACGACGGCGTCGCGACAGAAGACGATCCGTCCTCCTCGCGCCACGAGCTGGCGGGTGAGGAGGGTGTCCTCGCCGCCAGCCAGGCCCAAACCCGTGAGGAAGCGCAGCGTGCCGAGTTGGTCGAGGTCGATGAGCAGGTTGCCACAGGCCGCCGCATCCAGGAGCTGACCGTCCTCCCATCGGCGCCGCTCGAAGAAGCCGCCGGCCTGGATCCACGCGTCGACTGGTCCCTCGTGCTGGGTATCCACCCATCCGGCGACAGCGGCCGGGCGGCTACGCAGCCACGCCTCGAGCATGAGCTCGAGCCAGCGGGGGCCCGGGCGACCGTCGTCGTCGAGGAAGAGGACGACGTGCGACCCGGCTGCCTCGGCGAGGGCCCGGTTGCGCCCGGCGGCGATGCCCGGGGTCGGCTCGATGACATACCGCACCCGACTCAGGCCGAGGCCCAGGACTGGCTCGCTGGCGCTGCCCCCTGGGTCGTTGTCGACGACGACCAACTGCGCGTCGAACCGGGATGGATCGAGGGCGAGGATCTGGTCGTGAACCGCGCGGACGACCTCAGTGATGTGGTGGGGTCGGTGGAAGGTCAAGACTCCGACTGCCACGCGGGTCGGCCTCGCCGCATCGCCAAGCCTGGATTTCCCCTGAGTGCCCAGCATGTTCCGACCCCCGTCTTCCCCCGAGGCCATCCCCCGGCAGCCATCGCAAAATGTAGCGATGCTGGGGCCCGCTGCGCATCCCCGCTGGGCGCGGTGGGACATTCTGCGGGCCGCACCTGGTTCGTCGCGGACCTGCCGACCGCCGACCTGGGCCGGGGGATGACACTGGGAGTCGGCCTGCGGGCGACAGCAGAACAGCCGTGATGAGGGCGATCGGCAGCAAGCCGCAGTTCTAGGCTGGTGCTTGTGAAAGCTCCTCGCGCCCGGTTGGTCCTCGTGCACGGCACCCGCGTGAGCGGGGTCCAGTGGGCCGCCCATCGCCGCTGGCTGGAGCCTGAGTTCGAGGTGGTCACGCCCGATCTGCCGCGGCACGGCCAGTCCGTCGACATCCCGTTCACCATGGGCGCTGCGGTCGAGATCGTCGCGCGTGCCGTGGAGTCCGCGCCGGACGGCATACCGGTCGTGCTGGCGGGGCACTCACTGGGCGGCTATGTCGCGATGACCTACGCGTCCCAACACAGCGACCGTCTCGCCGGGCTGGTGCTCATGGGGTCCACAGCAGTGCCGTCGGGGCCGGGCGCCGCGGTCTATCGGGCGCTCGGCTGGGCGACCGAGACGGCCGGTCCAGAACGGATGACCCGCTTCAACGACCGGATCCTGTCGCGGATCTCGCCGCCGGAGGTCGCAGGTCCCATCCTGCGCGAGGGCTACTACTTCACCGACATCCCGACGATGTGGGCCGAGGTCATGGCGGGCGGCCGGCCCGATCTGCTCGACACCGTCACCTGCCCGGTGCTCATCGTGCACGGCACTCTCGACCAGGTGGCGGTCAACACCCGGCAGTATGCCGCCCACGCGCGAGACTGCCGGGTGCGCACCATCCGTGGGGGGAGTCACCTGATGCCGCTCACCCATCCCTGGAAGACGAGCGCGATCATCGCCGAGTTCGCCCGCGAGGTGACCTGAGAGGCACGTGAGGGGGACCGCCTCGCCGCTCCGGCCGGCCGATAGGGTCGATCCGTGAGCGCGACGCTGAGCGTGTATGCCGTGGCCGCAGCCGATCTGATCGGTCCCGATCTCGACACGGTGCTCGCGGCTGCGGACGCACACAGTCGGCGTCGGGCCCAGTGCTTCCCCTGGACCAGCGGCCACGAGGCGGTCGCCATCCTGCAGCGGCGCGGTATCCCCGAGGAAGACACCCCCGACGGGTGGTGGGGGACGGTGCCAGACGGGTTTCCGTCGGTGCCGGACGGCATACTCATCGGGTGGCGTAGCCCCGAGGAAGCCCTGGCGTTGGCCGACCGGTATGCCGTCGTGCTGGCTCGGCTGCGCGGTCAGGAGTCGGATGCCGTCACGGAGTATCTGGAGGGCATCGACGCGGTCTTCGCGGCCTTCTCGTGGCTGCAACCCAAAGCCCGGGCAGCGGGTCGCCCGGAGCCCGGCCTGCTGGCGATCCTGCGCTGACCGAGCGATCCGGCCGCTGGCCAGAGGCCGCGTAGTTGGTGACGGCGCGATGTGACCGCAGCGGCGCTCGCTGAGACAATAGGCGGATGCCGACTGCCCTTGCTCCGACGCTGCCGCCCCTGCAGCTTGGACGGCATACCATCGCGACCCCTGTCGTCCTGGCGCCGATGGCGGGCATCACCAACCGAGCCTTCCGGCGGCTGTGCCGGGAGTTCGGCGGCGACTGCCTCTACGTCTCGGAGATGATCACCTCGCGCGCATTGGTCGAGCGCAACGCCGAGACGATGCGCCTGATCGAGCACGACGCCGACGAGCAGCCGCGCTCGGTGCAGCTCTACTCCGTCGACCCGGTGACGGCCCGGGCGGCCGCGCGAATCCTCGTGCAGGAGGACCGCGCCGACCACATCGACCTCAACTTCGGCTGCCCGGTGCCCAAGGTGACCCGCAAGGGTGGCGGCTCGGCCCTCCCGTGGAAGCGCGACCTTTTCCGGTCGATCGTCGCGGCCGTCGTCCAAGAGGGCGCCCGGCGCGACGTCCCGGTGACGGTCAAGATGCGGATCGGCATCGACGAGGACCACCAGACCTACCTTGACGCCGGACGGATTGCGGCGGCCGAGGGGGTGGCTGCCGTCGCATTGCATGGCCGGACTGCCTCCCAGCACTACTCCGGCCAGGCCGACTGGAGCGCGATCGCCCGGCTCAAGGAGGCGCTGCCCGACATCCCGGTGCTCGGCAACGGCGATATCTGGTCGGCTGACGACGCGCTGTGGATGGTTGCCGAGACCGGCTGTGACGGAGTCGTGGTCGGGCGCGGGTGCCTCGGTCGACCGTGGCTGTTCGCCGATCTATCCGCGGCCTTCGCCGGTCGCCCTGAGCGGGTGCAGCCCACTCTCGGTGAGGTGGCCGCCACGCTGGCCCGCCACGCGGCATACCTGGTGGACTTCTATGGCGACGAGCGGCGCGGCTGCCGAGACATCCGCAAGCACATCGCGTGGTATCTCAAGGGCTTTCCCGCCGGGCCCACGTTGCGCAACCAGCTCGCGCTCGTCGGCTCGCTCGCCGCGCTCGACGAGCTGCTGGCAGGGCTCGACCCGGCTGCGCCCTGGCCGGGCGCCGACGCCGAGGGCCAACGCGGTCGGGCCGGCACCCCCAAGAAGGTCGTCCTCCCGGAGGGCTGGCTCGACTCGCCCGACCTCACCGAGGCCCAGCGTGCGCTCGTGGCCGAGGCCGAACTCGACGTCTCGGGAGGGTGATTCGGTATGCCGTCCGCCTCCTCCCAGCCCGAGGTCACCTTCTTCGAGTCGTCCAGTGAGTTTCGCGATTGGCTTGCAGCGCATCACTATTCGGCGAGCGAGTTGTGGATGGGTCTGCGTAAGAAGCACATTGAGCCGCGCGGCCTCACCTGGGAGGACGCCGTGCCCGAGGCGCTGTGTTTCGGGTGGATCGACTCAGTGGTGCACAGCATGGGCCCTGACGCGGTGCGGCAGCGCTGGTCCCCGCGACGTCGGGGGAGCACCTGGAGCAAGGTCAACATCGCACTCATCGAGCAGCTGACCGCGGAAGGCCGGATGCATCCTGCCGGACTGGCCGCCTACGCGGCTCGCAGCGAGGACAAACAGGGCATCTACGCCTACGAGCAGGCCGAGGCGGGGCAGTTGCCGCCCGACTATGCGGCGTTGTTGGCAGCCGATGATCGGGCGTCAGCGTTCTGGGCGTTGGCCGCACCGAGCTATCGCAAGTCGTGCATCTGGTGGGTCGTGTCGGCCAAGCAGGAGACCACCCGAACGCGCCGGATGCAGATCCTCGTCGAGTGCTGCGCGGCATACGAGCCCATCCCGTCGCAGCGCTATGGCGAGGTGCCTGCCTGGGTGACCCGGGCCCGAGCCCAACTCGCAGGGCTGTGAGCGCCGGGGATCGTTAGGCTGGCCCCATGGGCTGGTTCTCCAAGGGTGACCGGCGCGAGCCGGACTCGGCCGCTGCCCCCGCCGCCGACGGCGCTGCGGACGGCATGCCTGATGACGATGCCCTGCCCGGACGGCCGCGTTGGCGCGCCCTATCCGAGGAGCAACGGGCAGCCCTCGACACCGACCTGGCGGCGCTGCGCGCGGCCGACGTCGACGTCACCGATCTGGCGGCGCTCGGCGGCGCCCTCGATGCCGCGATGGCCGCCTGGTATGCCGTGAAGGAACGCGACCGAGAGGACTACGCCGCCGTCACCCACCGGTGGGGAGTGGCTCTGGGCGCCTTCCTGGAGAGCGCGACTGACCTGAGATGGGGGATGGTCACCGACGTCTATGGCACCGACCTCGGACTCATGGGGTCCGAGGACGACATGGTCATCGTGCCGCAGAACCTCGTCAGCGCCAGGTGGCTCAACCACCAAACTGGTTGGGTGCCAGGCGTATTGGGCCATATCGTGCGGCTCAGGACCCGGTGAGGGCATGACCTATGCCGCTCGCGACCGGCAGCGGTGGGTGGCCGAAGACCCGGCTCACAAGCGGGCTGACCGCGACGACTTTGCCCGGGACCGCGCCAGATTGCTGCACTCGGCAGCGTTGCGGCGACTGTCGGCCAAGACTCAGGTGGTGCAGCCGGGGTCCGACGACTT
>Ga0208564_1002822_pt1 | contig 13297 bp, 9 predicted proteins | sample AD_UKC073_MetaG_FD_184439 | JGI IMG/M metagenome (GOLD analysis project Ga0208564, IMG submission 184439) | Active sludge microbial communities of municipal wastewater-treating anaerobic digesters from USA - AD_UKC073_MetaG (SPAdes) (version 2) | ecosystem: Engineered > Bioreactor > Anaerobic >... | reverse complement strand
GCGGCTGCCCTACGAATACATCCCGTCGGTGGTGTTCAGTCATCCGCCCATCGGTACGATTGGCCTGACCGAGCAGGAAGCCCGCCACCAATACGGCCAGGCGGTCAAGATCTACCAGACCCAATTCCGCCCGATGTACCATGCCTTCACCTCGCGCCCGGTCCGGACCACGATGAAACTGGTCTGCATCGGCCCGGAAGAAAGGATCGTCGGTTGCCATCTGATCGGCGAGGGCGTGGACGAAATGCTGCAGGGTTTCGCGGTCGCCATCCGTATGGGCGCGACCAAGCGCGATTTCGACGACACCGTGGCCATCCATCCCACCAGCGCCGAAGAGCTGGTGACCCTCCCTTCCACCTGAAGCCTGCTCCGACCCCGTGCGAGAATCCTCATGCCGATCCGCTCTTTCGAACAACATAACCCACAGATTCATCCCTCCGCCTACGTGGACGACACTGCGCTAGTCATCGGCGCGGTCGAAATCGGCGAAGACAGCTCGATCTGGCCGATGAGCGTCATTCGGGGCGACATTCAGCACATCCGCATCGGCGCCCGCACCAGCATTCAGGATGGAACCATCATTCACGTCACTCACGACAGCCGCTTCTGTCCGGGCGGCCAACCGACCGTGATCGGCAACGATGTCACGGTTGGGCACAAGGTCATCCTGCATGCCTGCACTATCGAGGACTATTGCCTGATCGGCATGGGAGCCATCGTGATGGACAAGGCTGTGGTGCAAACGCGGGTGACCATCGGGGCTGGCAGCGTCGTCCCGCCCGGCAAGGTGCTGGAAAGCGGTTATCTCTATGTCGGCAGCCCGGTCCGCCAGGTCCGGCCGCTCAACGACCGCGAATTGGAGTTCCTCGAATACTCGGCCCAGAATTACCGCCGTCTCAAGGAGCGCCATCGGCTGACTCAGCACGCCAACGGTCCCCTCGCCGCCGCCGCTTCCGCCACCGGTCGCCCTGCCGACCCTGCCGCGACGGCTCGTCCAAAGCGCGGATCGCGACCATTTCGAGCATGATTCGCCCCGGACCGGGTCGCTATCCTGCCCACCACCCCACGATCCCACTTCACGATCGCCCCTGGAGCGCGCCATGTCGGAACTGACCTGTCTGAATTTCACCCTGGACCACCAGATCGCCTGGATCGAGCTCGACCGCCCCAGCAAAGCCAATGCCCTGAACGGGACGCTGTGGCAGGAGATTGGCGAAGTCTTCCGACACGTGGACGAGCTGCCCGAAGCGCGGGTCGTGGTGTTGAGCGGCGCGGGCCGGCATTTTTGCGCCGGGATCGACTTCGAGTTGGTCGGCGAGATCCTGGATACGGTCGGAAAGCTGAGTCCCGGTCGGCGGGAAGAGCATCTGCGGCACACCATCCTCGGCTTGCAGGCCGCATTCACGGCGCTGGAACGCTGCCGCAAACCGGTGCTGGCAGCGATCCAGGGGCTGTGCATTGGCGGCGGGCTGGATCTGATCGCGGCCTGTGACATGCGCTATGCCACGGCGGACGCGGCGTTCTCGCTCAAGGAAGCGGATCTGGCCATCGTCGCCGACATCGGCAGCCTGCAGCGCCTGCCCTATCTGATCGGCGAGGGCCGCCTGCGCGAACTGGCATTCACCACCCGCCAGTTCGGCGCTGCCGAGGCCCAGACCATGGGGCTGGTGAACCAAGTCTTTCCCGACGCTGCTCAGCTATGGGACGGGGTCGGAGCCATCGCGGCCGGCATCGCCGCCAAATCGCCGTTGACGGTGCGCGGCGTCAAGCAGGTGTTGAATTACAGCCGCGATCACAGCGTCGCCGATGGCTTGGATTATGTGGCCACCTGGAACGCTGCTATGCTGCTGTCGGACGACACCCGCGAAGCGGTAGCGGCGACCCTGGCCAAGCGACACCCGCGTTTCGAGGATTGAACAACCGGGCGGGACCGGCCCTCGATCCGCCTCATCCAGCCGCGGCAGCGCGACGCATGCCGCCCAATTTGGCCACCTCCACGCCAAGAAGGTGGTCAGCCATTGACTTTTGACTTAGACTCGCCCCCCGCTCTTTGAACGGGTAAAGCTTGGGAATTGCGCTGGCCTTAGGTAGGGTCGCTGCCCCTCGCCGCGCACAACAGCGCGGAAGATGGCGCGGGATTCGCCACGACCCAACCGCCGATCCAGTCCGTTGCATTAACAATCTATTGAAAATATTACTACTATGACTGCTTATTCAGCTGTTCCCGCCACGGTTGCCAATCCCGCCATTCAATTCAGCGCGGCCCACGGCTATGCCGTGATAGGCGATCGGATCGAGATCAACGCCGACCTGGAAATCCTCGATGCCCAGTCCGCATCGGCCACCGCCTGGGCGCTGCAACTGTGGGCCATCGACGCGCCTTGCGCCGTCGGCGAACTGCATGGCATCAAGATCGCGGAAGTACCGCTCGATCCGCTGACGGTGACGGAACCGCAAACCGTCTCCGTGGCCGGCTCGGTGTTCGCCTGGCTACCCGCTGGCATCCGCGACTGGCACCTCCTGTTGACGCTCAGCGCCGGCACGGCAGGAGATTTCCACCAGATCCACGCCATCGCGCCGTTTCCGAAAGCCGAACGCTTCGTCTTACCGTGCATTCAGGGCACGGTCGGATACCGGCTCGCGGAAGATCAGCTCGAACTCAAGGTCGACGCAATCCACAATCCTCGCGATTCGGACAACATGAGCGGCACCCTGTCGCTGGAACTGTGGGCCTTGCCCGCGCCCTACGCTGGCGGCGCGTTCGAGGGCGTGCCACTGGCAGGCACGGTGATCGGTTCGCTGCCCGGCCAGGAGGACTACCGGGATCTGCGGACCGCTGCGCGGCCAGCGCCGCTGCCACCGGGCAACTGGCATCTGGTGCTGATGCTGCGGGAATGGACCGCCATGGGCTATATCACCCGCGATTACACCAATTTCGCCATGCCCTACGTCAACAGCCAAGCGCCGCGCTCGATCGAGACGGCCCAGACCGTCGCGCTGTCGGAACCCAGACCGCAACCCGTCGCCCAGCCCGAGCCGCCTGTCGCGGCCACCGTGGCAACGCCGGCCCCGGAAGCCACGCCGAGCCAACCCCAGGAGCCCGTGGCTGTAGAAGCCGTCGCCGCCGCGCCGGAAGCGAAGCCCGAACCCGCGCCCGTAACCACTGCGCCCGAAGCCGCCGAAGCCGACAACCGCATCTCGGTCAATCGGGCCAGCGTCAGCGAACTGGCCTCGGTCAAGGGGATGAGCAAGTCCGTCGCCAGAGCCATCATCGCCTGTCGGCCCTTTAGCGCCCTGAAGGATCTTCTGAAGGTCAAGGGCGTCGGCTCGAAAACCTTCGAGCGGCTCCGCGACCGCCTGAAGCTCTGACGCGATTCGCAAGCCCCGCGGTCCATCGGAAAAGTGGGCGTTTTCTACGCCTTTGCGGAAGCGGAAGGTACAATGACGGCTTTCCCGTACCTGATCGGCTTCCGCGCCTTCCGAGGATTTCCCCTATGCGTTACATCAGCACCCGGGGCGGCATGGCCCCCGCGGCCTTTTCGGACATCCTGCTGGGCGGCCTGGCGCCCGATGGCGGCCTGACCCTGCCAGAGGACTATCCAACCGTCACGCCAGCCGAACTGGCCGGTTGGCGCGGCCTGTCCTACCCCGAACTGGCTTTCGCCATCCTGCAGCGCTTCGCTGACGATATCCCTGCTGCCGATCTGCACGCGCTGATCGACAAGACCTATACCGTTGCCGCTTTCCGCACCGAGGCCATCACCCCGGTCACGCCACTGGCCGACGGGATCTGGCTGCTGGGCCTGTCGAACGGCCCGACTCTGGCGTTCAAGGATATCGCCTTGCAACTGCTCGGCAATCTGTTCGAGTACGCTCTGCTGCAGACCGGCGGTCACCTCAACATTCTCGGCGCCACCTCCGGCGATACCGGCTCCAGCGCCGAATACGCCATGCGCGGCAAACGCGGCATCCGGGTGTTCATGCTCTCGCCCCATCGCAAGATGAGTCGGTTCCAGACCGCGCAGATGTTTTCGCTGCAGGACCCCAATATTTTCAATCTGGCCGTGCGCGGCGTGTTCGACGACTGCCAGGACATCGTCAAGGCCGTCAGCAACGACACCGCTTTCAAGGCCCGCTACAGCATCGGTACGGTCAACTCGATCAACTGGGCGCGGGTGGCGGCGCAGATCGTCTATTACTTCAAGGGCTGGCTGGCGGTTACCACCCACGACGACCAGGAAGTATCGTTCGCGGTGCCTTCCGGCAACTTCGGCAACATCTGCGCCGGCTACATCGCCAAACGCATGGGCCTGCCCATTCGCCGGTTGATTTTGGCCACCAACGAGAACGACGTGCTGAACGAGTTCTTCCGCACCGGGATCTACCGGGTCCGCAAATCCGAACAAGTGGCGCACACCAGCAGCCCGTCGATGGACATTTCCAAGGCATCCAACTTCGAGCGCTTCATCTACGATGCGGTCGATCGCGATCCGGCGGTGGTCCGCGTGCTGTGGCGCCAACTGGACACCCAGGGCTTCTTCGACCTGTCGGCTACACCGTATTTCCAGACCATCCACGAATCCGGCTTTGTCTCCGGCTCCAGCACCCATCAAGACCGCATGGCCACCATCCGGCGGGTCTACCAGGAATCCGGCATGGTCATCGACACCCACACCGCCGATGGCGTGAAGGTCGGCCTGGAACACCGCGAGGCCGACATCCCGTTGATCTGCGTGGAAACGGCCCTGCCGGCCAAGTTCGAAGAATCCATCGTCGAGGCACTGGGCCATCCGCCGGAACGGCCGGCCGGCTATGAAGATCTGGAGGATCTACCGCAACGCTTCGAAGTCGTGGATGTGGACGTCAATCAGATCCAGGACTACATCGTTCGGCACGCCGACTGAGGGCTATCCCATGGAAGAGAGGTGATTTGCTACGACGGTTCCACAAAATTCTTTACTGAGTTGAGTCTATAAGTCATTACGCCCCTGCTCGATGAACGCAAGCCGATCATCGAGGCAGAGGCTCAACAGATAGAGAGTGACAATCATTACCAAGCAACCGGTTCTTTGAACCTAAAAAACTGTAGAGAATACGACCGGCTACTGGTTAGTAGCAAACCGGATGATACCGATAATAGTAATGCCGGACCCAATAGCCACGGCTCTTCCGACCGGTTTCGTCGGCAAGGGCGATGATCTCATCCTTATTCTTATCCTGTCCTTTGGCAATTTTACGGGCTTCGTCCAGCCATTCCTTCATAACCTCGGCGGCGGGCTGAGGCGCAGATGCTCCTGATTCCTTATCCGGGGCGACTTCCTTCACACCACTATCCTTGAGGATACGCGCTGCGGAGATCAGAGCGATAGGGTCTTGCTGCGCCTTGCCATACTTTGCGACTTCGCCTGCAAACTTAACCCATCCTTCCGTCTGAGCAGCATCCATTTCCGTCTTACCGGCATTGTCAGCTTTATTTTCTTCAGCAATAGCCAAACCGGTGGCAGCTGGCAAAATCAGAATCGCCGCGATCAGTAAAATAAACTTTCTAAGCACAATCTTCATAAGACGCTCCTCTTGTTTGAAACAACCCAAACATTAGCCTGTTAAGCTTAGATTAAAACAGTTAGGTTTGCAATTATGAGCAAAGTTATGACCCAGTAAAGACACTATGGATACCGATTTGGTATTTTACACCTTGCAAGTGTCGATTTAATGCTGCTTCAATCTGGTTAGCATTTTGTCGGCCATTCATTCCTTGCAGTTCTTTATGCAGATCCACAAGTGCTTTTTCGCTGAAAATCACTACAAAGTGATCATTACCATAAGGGGGTTCGACATTTAGAGGCAATGTATAAGGCTTATCGAGTTGGATCTCCAGCGAATCATTAATATCTCCTTCTTTCAAGGGATAAAGATTGTTGATCGTGCCATCAGATGCGATATTAAATAGCGTGAAATAAGGATATTGCTGACCGCTGATTTCCAAAGTAACTTGCTCACCCGCATGATGGAGACGGTCATTAGGTTTTAATGCGATGGTGGGGCTTACTGCTTCGCTCAGTTTTTTAATACGCTCGACAACCATCAATTTATCGAATACCGGAGTAGCATAAGCGATTTCAACTGGGCCGTTAGATGGGGCAAGAGGTGGATTATTAGCCCGAGAGAATGCTCTGGTTGTCTGATGGCCATCGTAAACGACATCACCCAGTTGAGAAAATATTTTCTCTCTGCCAATATCCCAGATCGCATCTGCCGTTTGATTGTCATCAGTGGTTTTTGCCTGGCCGAGTAGAGGCCGCCATTGGGCTTCAGAAACGCTGCTAGGAATATTAGTGACGAATACTGTAAAATTAACAAGCTGTGCGGTCGAGGATGTCGCGGTAGTGGTTTTATCACTATCAGCGGATGGTGGTTTTACGCCTTCTATCTGAGTAGAGGCTGATCGGGCATGGACCGGGATAGTGAAGTTCTGGCCACCGAAGGCTTGGGCTTTCTGCTGGCCATCAGTCAGCATCCGAACATTCTCGGTCACAAAATGCTCAAGCTGTCCTCTGGAGATCTCTTTCTCATTATGAGCAGCCGCATTACGCAAGGCTTTGGCAAAGGCCATACTTAAAGCGCCACGGGATTGTTTCGTATCAGGATCAGTGATCTCAATAACTTCCTCGTCATCAGGAACGCCACTAAAACCAAAGACATTGACGGCAACTTCGCCATCAACACCTTTTGCAGTGTTAGTGATGCTAGCGCTAGTCTTCTTTTCTCCACGAAGTTTAGAGCCATACAGTACTGACAACGCATCGTTCTGAATATTAAGGGGAGGCACTGAGCGAGCTTTGAATTTTTTGGGCGCGGCAAACGATCGGGTTACTGTCCCGGAATGACAGGAATCAGCGATGAAAAGAATATTAAGATGGGGTGTTTCCCGAAATAACGCATCAATCTCATCATCAACAATACGCTGGTAGCTTTCTTTATCACGGTCTTTGAATTTTTCCAGCAGAAAATTCTCGTCTAAATGATCCACTTCCGAGTTCGCGACATGCTCCGGCTCTTGAGAGCCATGACCTGCATAGGCGAAAACAAGCAAATCTCCTTCTTTAGCTTGACTAGTTAATGACTTCCATTGTTTAAAAATACTGTCCCGATCCGCCTTGTCATTTTCAAGTAAAACGACTTGCTTAGCCCCAATAGCACTCAGCGCGTTAGCGACATCTTTTGCGTCATTAACAGCTCCATCGAGTGCTATAATATTCTTATAATCATCAACACCAATCACCAAGCTATAAACATCGGCAGCACTAGCCGATATGACGGGTATTAATGACACTAAGATAAATAACGCAAGAAGTTTATTTACTACTGTACAAGAGCGAGAATTTAGCAACTTTTTCACGAAAATTTCACTCCTGAGAATCTCTGAATCGAGTTCATTCTTTGATTACAGTCAGTGGAAACGCTAAACGAGTTAAATCATTACCACGCGGAATGGCTACAGGGTGCTGTTTCTCGTAGTTTCTATTTTGTTTTCGGATATCCATGATTTCATTATGAACAAAGCTAGCAATTTGCAACGCAGTGACTTTCTTATCACGGCGGCCTGCAGCATCTCCCTGCAATCCAGTTAGTACGGCATACCCAAAAACGCCGTGGCCAGTGCCTTTTCCATCAGGAGTTCGGTATTCATCGACCGCCTCTTCTGAAGCAGCCGCCGCAGCGATCATCAGTAGTTCTCCGAAGCTTTCCCGTGCTTTAGAGAGTGATTCTGCTTGCTGGGCCGAATCGCTGTTTTGTACGTTGTAGGCTCCAGAATGGCAGGAATCGAGAAAAATGAGAACGTTGTTCACTTTATCAGAGAGTAGTGCAAGTTTTTCGCCTAACTGCTTCTGAGAAAGAGCGGTTTGCATATAATCGTTGATCAGTGAATTTTGCGGAATAAAGTAGTAAATATTATCGTGATTTTCTCCGTGACCAGAGAGATAGATGACGATGGTATCTTCCCGTGAGGTGATTTGACTGGCGATTTTATCAAACGCCTTTTCGATTTCCGCGCGCGTAGCTTCCTCATCATACAAGCGTGTTACGGAAACCTTGCTGAAGTCATCTGCGCTGAAATTTTTTTCGAGCAGTGCAGCAACTTCTTTAGCATCGTTCACTGCAAAATGTAGAGCCGTCCCAGCTTCACGATATTTGTTCACTCCTACAGATAGAATGTGTAAGGTAGGCTTTTTTCCTTGTGTCGTCGTTTCAGTAGAAGCCACTGTCTCTACCGATGATGGGACAATCAACTCCACTATACTGCTTTTGCCATTTGCTCTATTAAAACTGTCATAAGCTCGTACTTGAAGCCGATTGGTTCCTGAGTCGAGTTCTAAATCCCGCTCCAGAATCACTGCACCTTCTTTTACTGGATCTTCCTGGGGAGTCGTCGTCGCTTTATTATCGGTAGTAGGTGCAATCTTGACTCGCGAAAAGCCTCGAGTCTTCGCATCAGCGTTTTCAATCACAACTCCATTACGCAATAGTTGAATTGCACTGACGCCACCCTCCCGCTCTTTTAGCTTAAAGCGTAAGCGCACCAGCTTGCTACCAGCAGGCAATTCATCGCGTTGTAAAATAGGCTCTTCTTGTTGCGGGTCAGCAGCAGCTACTTTTTCAGCAACAGGTTGCGAAACTCTGGAAAAGGCACGAGTAGTTTTACTAATAGGAAAACAGGAACTATTTAGGTTAGTTGTCGAAGATATGGTAGCAGGCGTTGTAGAAGAAGCGGGAACAGAAGTAGACTCGACCCGACGAAAAGCGCGGGTTACCATATCGGTTTCATCTAGCAAACAATATTCGACCAGTTCCACCTCTGGAACGGGAGCAACGAACAGCCCATTAATGACTTCTTGGGCTTTAGCAGATTGAGCCAATAACATTGCTTCAGATCCACCGGTCATTTTACGCAATAGGAGCGATGGCGAATAAAAGCTTTGGTATAATTGGCCAAAATCAATCCATTCAGGGGTTTTATTACTGCCTCGATTGAGATGAAAACCTGCAAGGTTTTTTCCCCCATCCATAGAGTGAGCGAAGAAGCCTTCTTTAGTCCAAGCGATCCAGCGGCTACCATCAATATTGAGGAAGAGTGCTGCAAACTCCTCTAAATGGTTGGCTTGGAGACCCAGCTGTAATCGATACCAACGAATCGTGCCGTCTGCGAGCGCCGCTACCAGATAGCGGCCATCTCGGGAAAGATTAACGCCATAGGCAGACGCTGGAACATCAATTTTAACAAACTCTTGGCCTTTAGCGTCAAACCAATGCAGATAATAATCGGTGCCTAAAACAAAACCGCTGTGATCAGCAGCAATTGATAAGCTCCGCGAGATTTCATTGCGTCCGAGTTTGAGCGGAGTTTTGCCGAGCATGGGCGTTGCACTGTTTTCCCAGTTTTTGACTGGTACTTGGGTATCTGTAATGATAGCCTGAGTGAATGTCGTCTCTTGCGGGGGATCGATAGTCAGTGGCTCGCTCTCTTTAGAAAGATCGAAACGAGCGATCTGCTTTGGACTAGAGCGTAGGCGCCATTCTACGGTTAAGCCGTCTTCGGAAAGCGCGAAGTGGTGATGAAAGATGCTGCGAAAATCGGTAATTGGCGAATTATGGCGCACCAGCGAGCGCCCTTCTGCAGTGACGATGCCCCAGGAAGGCTCTGCCGTAGCATAGAGCCATGTACCATTGGATAAAACGGCTAAGCTGGTGATCGTATTCTCCGCAACTGGCACATCGACCGGAGCACCGCCACTGTACGACCAACGCCGAATAATCCGCTGGTTGCCTTTACCGGCACCACCAGCAGCTAGCAAATCGTTACCAGACCAAGCGACTGAAGAAAGACTGGCTCCAGTTAATCCATCAACATTTGGATTTTGTAGGATTTTTCCTTGAACGGTATCAATGATTTCAACCTTAGGTTTATCAATATAGCCTACTGCGAGAAGGCGGCCATCTTCAGAAAAAGACAGGCCATAAGGCTGCTTTCCCGCTTTCCCTTGAATCTTTTTAAGGAGTTTAATTTGCGGGTCGTAGATGCGAATAAAACCATCATCGCTACTCGTCGCCATGCGCCCATCATGCGCAAAAATAACCCAGTTACAGGAGAATCCGTAGCTTAAATCTTCTGCTGCTTTTTTACCGGTTGAACTGTCCCAAACAATAATACCTTTAGCGCTGCCGAAAGCAGCAGCAAAGCGTGTTCCATCAGAGGCATAGGCAAGGTGTAGGATTTCCGATGGTAGTTTGGAAAGGCGGCCTTTCATTCGCAGATTGGCGGTATCGTAAACATAAAGGGAAAAGCTATTTTCGTGATTAGTAATTGCACCAGCAAGGATAGCAGTTTTGCCGTCAGGAGAAAGGGCACCAGCATAAATAGAACCTTCCAGACCATCACCGATTGGTACTCGCAATATGCCTCGTAACTCTCCACTAGGTAGATTCCACAATCGAGCGGTTTTATCATCAGATACAGTGAGCAGAGAGCTTTGATCTTGATTTAAAGCAATGCGATTAATAATTGCAGTATGTTCGCCCGCTTCGATACGTAGATAAGACGAATTCTCTGCTGCCGGGACAGCGTCAGCTAGAACTCTAAAAGAGCTGATCAATAATACTATAAAGAGAAGACTAGCAAGCCAGAATTCGTCAATAAAAATTAAACATTCTTGGTGGCAGCTCATCTTTTTTCTAGCGCGGAATTTCATAGCATATCCTAATTCAGCTCTTTGAGCGCGTTGGTAGGAACTATAAAATCTATATAGGCAACTTTAGAATTGCTAGACTCAATAGGTAGATAAAACTCTAATAGAAAAAAGGAGCGACTCCATCCGCTCCACAACTAACTTCGTCAAGTTACCCTACGGTCGGTAAGATAACCTGTAAAGCATAAATGGGTTTATGGAGACTCTCCAACAAGCTACTCTTCTCAAAACCATTATCCAAAACTGCCACTTCCGATTGGTAATTTTTAGCCGTGCTCACTGTATTCTCTGCCTTCTTCTGGGTTGAAGAGAATTTAGAGGCAAGTTGCACAGCACTCTTCTCGCCGCCTGTCTTTTTGTTCACTGTCTTTTTAGTATCACGTTCTTTTTGAGCCGCAGCTTGGCGCTGCTTTTTCTCCTGTTCTAGATTCGCAGACGATTTTTTTCCAGCAGGGCTTTTCCGCTTTTTAGCGATATCCCGGTCGATAGTCGCGATCTCACGCCGGTACTCCTGATCGATCTCCCGATCATTAATTGCCATGCGCCTTCTCGCTTCCCGTTGCTGTGCCGGTGGCAACTTGGAGATGTCAAATTCGGCAGCTATCTGCTCATTAGCATCGCGGTATTGATCCTGACGCTTGCCGATATTTTCAGCCACCATCTGCATCAAATTATTATCACGCTGAACTTGTGTTTGCAGAAGACTCCAACGGCGTTGTGCTTCGCTTCTGGAAATCCGTCCGGAAGCATAGTCCGCGCGAATATGGTCGCGTTGGCTGATACGACAGGCAATCAATGCATGAACGGCGTAATCTGCTTTATCTAGCTCATCAGATTCTCGGCTCAGATCATTACTGATCGCCAGAACAGCTTGGTCACGGCCTTGTTCCATGCGGTGTTTGAAATAACCGCCAGCGGCACCAACTACAGCTCCAGCAGCAATTGCCGTGGCGGCATCGCTACCGGATTTTCCTGATAAGATGGCGTAAAGCCCTCCCGCTACTGCCCCGGTCACTGCGCCCTTGATCATGTCTTCTGCAAAGAAATCACCTGTAGAATCAAGAGCGACTACATTAGAGCGACAGACGTCAGAACCGTCGTCAGGTCCGATACGTTCTTCACGAGTCAGGGGAACTGTTGTACAACTGATCAGCACTACGCTGCTTGCTACTAGAGTAACGACTTTCAGGTTGAGGTTCCGGATCATGCATTTGAAACACAGCATATATATCTCCTTTAATTCAACACTATTGATCTATAGTTATCCTGGATAGGGTGTGGAAATTCTCTCATTTTAAAAGAGAGGTGCTGTGAAACGCCAGGATGGTTTTCTGCGACGATTCCACAAGTCAGCTAAGACTCTATATAGGGTGAATATTATTGATCTTTAAAATAGTGACTTAATATGGAATCCAGTCAGTTTGCCCTGTTGCGCGATTAGAAATTCCAAGAGAGAACTGAGCAAGCCTTTGCTACAGACACGGACGTTATGCAAGAGCTGAAAGAAACCCAGGTAAAGCGTTGAGCCAAACAGATCTTATGTCGCTGGGCACCTGTTAAAATTTAGGCTCGCTCTTGTAGTGTAACTACAGCCTACCCAGCACCTTAATTCATAGATGATCTTCTATTTACCAATAAATGCATCAGAGACTTCTGATAATTCACAAATATTGAATCACATCAGCCACTATAACCATCCCTACAATATATTGGCCGTCGACACTCTTCCAGTGGCTATGACCACCATTAAACCGGAAAAGATTTCTCTCCTCGGTTTCGGTATTGCCCATACGATGTTTGCCACGATAAAGGCCTCCCTCATCCTTGCAATCGATTTTACACTTCAAGTTTAACATGAAACTACTTGGTAAAAATTTTACGGTAGTTCACTTTTACGTTTCAGATAGGCCATCAGATGTAATTAAAGCAACTACACAAGTTGTTTAGGAATAACCGATATTTCAGAAAGAGATAGTTCCAAGTGTAAAATAGAATTTCAAATAAGGTCAGCCATGCTTATAAAATGATTCCTAAACTGGATTTTAATTACTTGGCGACAACCTGTTTTTCACAGCATAATTGTTACAACTAGTTACTCACCTATTTCAAGAAACCGGGTGGAACTGGTCGAGAGCTGCTGCTAATCAGCACTCTATCAAAGTCATCCATCCAGCATCCCCATATAGTCTTGCTGACTGACAGCCATACATCCAGTCGCTTTATTAATCATAATATATTAATTAATAAAGATTAATTTTGGTTTAGCGGCGACCGTGTATAGATCATAATTAGCGGGACTATAATACTAACGAGATCTCCAGCCAAGTGACGAGTAACGCGATTGACGATCTGGACCATTCTTTCAAACACGTCTTCCAGTGGGTGAAGCCCGGACAAAAGCTCGGAGGCTCCATGAGAATTCCCGTGGTCGCCCCAAGATGTGGGAGTATGGCACTGGAAGCCGAAGGGTGAGAAGTGGACCGGGTATTTCTGTTGATGGGCGGTTGATGATACCCAGGGCTTCTTCGATCTGTCGGCTACACCGTATTTCC
>Ga0208564_1002819_pt1 | contig 13300 bp, 10 predicted proteins | sample AD_UKC073_MetaG_FD_184439 | JGI IMG/M metagenome (GOLD analysis project Ga0208564, IMG submission 184439) | Active sludge microbial communities of municipal wastewater-treating anaerobic digesters from USA - AD_UKC073_MetaG (SPAdes) (version 2) | ecosystem: Engineered > Bioreactor > Anaerobic >... | reverse complement strand
CCATTATTGCCACGTTGTATTTTATTCGTCGCGGCGAGTTCCACGACACGCTCAAAATTTCCAAAATATTGCTGCATCATCATCACGACTTGATTCATAAGGCTGTGGGATGGATGCTCAGAGAAGTTGGGAAAAGGGACAAAGAAGCAGCAATGGCTTTTTTGCTGAAGCATTACGCCGAAATGCCCAGAACCATGCTGCGGTATGCCATAGAAAAATTGGATGAAGATTTACGCCGGCAATTTTTAACAGGACAAATAAAATAAAACAACCCCGGGCTGTATAATTCATATTCATTAAATTATTATGAAAAGAATTCTCATACTATTCCTTCAGGTAGTTATCGTGCTTATCGGTATCGCTACCCTTTACCTGATGATTCGGTTTCCTTTGACCGAAGGAAGGGCACAGAACTTAGACCTGTTCAGCATCTATTTCGACCCGTTCATCTTGTATGGATATGCATCATCCATCGCTTTTTTTGTTGCGCTGTACAAAACATTCAAATTGCTCGGCTATATCGCCCAAAATAAACTGTTTTCAGCAACCTCGGCAAGGACTTTAAGAAGCATAAAATATTGCGCAATTGTATTGAGCATTCTAATTGCAATGGGCGGACTATATATAAGGATATTTTACAACAAAGAAGACGACCCTGCCGGTTTTCTTGCCATGTGCATCGTACTTACGTTTATCTCTGTTGCAGTAGCTGCTGCTGTGGCAATGCTTGAAAAAATCGTGCAAAAAACCATAGCCGGGAAAACAGAAAAATAAGTTAAGGTAGCGATATTATCACCTATCCCATCATGGTCGCCTTTGAGAAGTGGCTGGTCAAGGAATATCCCCAAGTGATGCCCCGAGGCAGAATAGGAAAAGCGATCAAATATACCTATGAAATCTATCACCGGCTAACCCGCTATCATCCGGACGGCCGCTACCGCATAGACAATAATATGGTGGGAAACAGCATACGTCCGCCGGCACTTGGACAGAAGAATTACCTGTTTTGTGATAATCACGATACGGCGGAAGATGCGGCGGTTATCTATTCCCTTCCGGGCTGTTGTAAGGCCGCGGGTGTTAACTTCTGCGACCGGTTGGTTTATACTCTCTTCATCCAATGGGATTTACAATCTCTGCGTTTCGTGATTCATGGATTCCAGGTCTGCAACTCATCCCGCCTCCAATTATAAATCCTCGCGACAGGGATTCAATAAAAAAACACCTATCAAACCTATTGATAAGTGGTTGATTTTTCAGCGTGGCCTTCCCTTTGGTTTCATAAATATTGATATTATAAATCCTATACCTACAACAACGTCAACTATGTTCCACATTTGTCTGCCAAGTGCGATAATGTTCTTGAAAAACTTGATTTCTGAATATTCAATTTGTTCATCAGTATTAATGGTTTGAATCGCAAAGTCAATTCCTCTTGTTCAGTAAGTTGGCTTGTTTAAGTAAATCAAAGTAATACTGAATAAAGGATTTTCCGCCACTGTTTTTAGCAATAGTTTGTCAGAAGTTATTGTGTCCATATTCTTCTATCTTATGATTTAAAACCTATTCGTGGTTTTTCGTTTTTCTGGTCAATATTTTCTCCTTCCATTTTCGCCTTTATCAACTCATATTTTTTCAACTCCTGCAATGGAACAGATGGCTTAGTATTTTTTATTACTTCTGTCAAAATCGCCATTGAAATACGTGTTTTGTTTTTCAATGCTAACCGTGATGCTTCATTCACCAACAATTCAATATCTGCTGAAACATAGTGTTCGGTTAACCTAGAGAGCTGGTCATAGTCCATTCCAAAATCTAACGGACGGTTTTTCAAATACATTTCAAACATTGACTTTCTCGCCTCAAAATCGGGTGGAGGTAAATAGAATTTTTTATCCAAGCGACCTGCCCGAAGCATGGCAGGGTCTATCATATCAGGATAGTTGGTTGCTCCAATGATGAAAATACCTTTTTCACCTGTTCTGTCCATTTGAGCCAACATTTCATTCACTGCACTTTTCGCCATTTCGTGAGCATCACTATCACGGTTTGGAAGTAGCTCATTTATTTCATCAATGAAAATGATTGTCGGTGCATTTTTTTCAGCTTCTTCAAACATCTTGGCAATGTTTTCCTGTGTAGCATTAATGAATCTACTTTTCAAAGTTGAAGGAGTTGCCAACATAAAATTAAATCCGACTTCTTCAGCAAAGTGTTTGGCAAAGAAAGTTTTTCCACAGCCTGGAGGCCCATATAAAAGTATTCCATTTGGAATGGTAACTCCATATTTTGCGTATTCTTCGGGATTATGCAAAGCATCAATCACATCTAATTGTAACTGTGCTTTTAATTCTTTCATACCTGCAATAGCATCAAATCCTTTTCTTTTAGCTTTTTTGCTTTGGATTTTCCTTTTGGATTTTTCGTCAGATTTTACCTTTTGAACTTTGTCAATGTCTTCTACTTCAATTTCTCCGTTTAGTGCCTCAATAAATTCTTCGGCACTCTGAAAACGGTTTTCAGTATCTTGGCTTAATGCCTTTTTTAGAACTAAGTTTACGGTATTATCATATCCAACAAAGTTGTTTGAAATCTGTGGAAATGATAAAGGTTTGCTCCTTTCTTGCAAAACAGTTTCTTCGGCATCCGTTCGGTCTGCTTGAAACTTTGAAATGTCCTTAAACCACGGTGGCAATCCGAAAAGCAATTGATACATTACAGCACCAACAGAAAAAATATCGCTTTGTGGCGAATACAACCCGTTGAAACATTCAGAAGCAACATAATTCAAATTCAAACCAATCTTGTTGTATGCCTTTGTTGATTGATAAAATGAACGGGCAAAGCCAAAGTCTATGATTTTCGCTTTTGGAACATCACTTGACAAATCCAGCATAATATTTTGTGGAGTAATTTCATTATGAATAATTGGCTCGGTGAGTGTGTGTAGGTAATTTAACCCTTTTAAAACATCAGATATTATTTGACGAACGTCATAGTAGTTACTAAACATCTCACGGCTTATTCTTTCAGCCAAAGTTTCACCAGCAATGAAGTTTAAAACTAAATATCCAAACTTCTTGCTTTCGTAGATAAGTTCACCACTATCCTTGTATGCAACAATATTCTCATGTTTTACATTTTTCAAAAGTTCAATTTCCAACAGATTATTGTTGTTGTCAAATGCTGAACGATGCAATTTGGCATAGTTGAATAATTTTAAAAAATACAACCTACCATCTATTCCTTTTACACGATAAGTTTCGGCATTGCTTCCTTGTTTGATAAATAGTAAAACACTGTATTTATCATTTATGGAAAAACCTTTAGGTAATATGCCTTTGTAGTTGCTCATTATCTTAATGTATTGCTTAGTTTTTCATTGTCAGGCATTAGGCCAATTATTTGAACAAGAATATTACGAATGCCTGATGTATTGCCATTTGCAGCCATTTGCAAGCTCTGATTTATTAACTGTTTTGCTTTATTGGCATCTTTCCAGTGATAAGAATTGAAGGTATCATTAATGTAGCGTAAAAACTGCACGTCCATTGCGTTACCTGTTACAGTATTTCGCAATTCAAAATCCAATTGTCCGATTTCTCTTGTCAGCTCTTTTGCTTCCTTAATGTTTTTGTCCTTGATAACGTATTCTACTTTTTTTCTATATTCCTCTAAATAAGCATCAATCTGGTTCATATTTAAATTGCCGTCATCACTGTTCCGTTTGATTTTTTCAATCAAATCTTCCAATTCGTAAAAAGCTTCTTTTAATTTTTCTTCAACTTTCGGATATTCTGCTGATTTTTCAGCCCTGTCTAACTTCAATAACTCTTTACGCAAGCCGTCTAATAATTTCATTTTTCCGTCTGCACTTCCTTTTTCATTTTCCAATTGGTCTTCAAATGCTTCTAATTTTACAAAAACATCATCTGCATTTACTTTTTGTGCGATACGCTTTGCTTTTGAAATTTCTTTTGCCAAAAATTCTTCCGTTGGAGGTTCGGTTTGTTTGATTTCAATTTTCAATTCTTCGGTATGTTCTATTGTCGGAAATTCTGCTGTGAATTGCATTATTTGCGACCTGTCAACTTTGATTGTGATGTTTACATCACTTCCTTCTGGAAGAAATTTTGGCAAAGTTTCACCGCTGATAATAACTTCGGTAATTAAATTATTCAGAACAGGATTTGTTCCTTCTGCATTATAGTCGCCTTGATAAATTGGAATGCGAATAAAGTCGCTTGCCATTCCGGGGCGAATTGCTGTTCTTGTTTTCAAGCCATTACGGACACCGGTCGCAGGAACCTTTTTGCTTTTTTCTAATCCCTTTACTGGTTCAAACAGATCTTTCCCTTCTGTGTGGAAATATTTAGCAATACCGATATGATAAGGCAAAACCTGCATTCTGTCAAGTCCTCCAATTCCTTGCAATATGCTGAATTGGTGGGGCTGACATTCTAATTTATTGCCTCTTTCATCGTAAACATAAATATCAAATGCGTTGGATTGTCCTTCATTCAAAACAACTTCTATAATAGAAGCTTTTTCGCCAATTTGTTTTTTACCACTACTCCAAGCTCCATCTGAACGAACTACATCAACGAAAATTTTCTCTGGAAAAGTGCCTTCCGTTTTTTCCTTTAGCACTTTGATGTTTACCATCTCGTCCAATTCTACTGTTGTGGCTTCGTATTTAATATCCAATTGCAATTTGGTTTTATCCCTCGTTTCCTCTTTTACTTCGTCAGAAACGGTGATAGTTGAAGCAAACAATGCGGCACCTTTGGCAACTACAGTTATTGGATCCACTGATATATCGACTTTATCAGTAATTTGCTCTTTTAGCATTCTTTTAAGGATTGGGGAGAAGGTTGGCCCACCAACTAAAATCAAAGCACCTAAATCAGAACCTTTAAGATTGTTGCGTTTTAGTAGTTCTTTCGTAATGTCAATTGCTTTTTGGAAAATCGGAGCAACCACATTTTCAAATTCAACAAAAGTTGCAACTATTTCAATTTCTTCATCTTCTAAATTAACTCCATTTTCATCCTCAATTTTTAATGAACCCAGCGGTATAACATAATTAACTGATGCCTTGGTTGACATCTCAATTTTAATTTCTTCAGCATAAAATTTGAGAACATCTCTTAACAATTGCCTTTGGGTAGTATCAGCTAAAATCGAATTGATTGAATAATTTTTTTGAAGCGTTGGAATAATTAATTCATCCACAATAGCTAAGTCTAGGTTTTTGCCACCTAACCAGTTATCTCCGTCTGTGTCTTTAACTGATAAAATTCCTTCCTCTGATTTTACCAATGCAGCATCAAAAGTTCCCCCACCAAAATCAAATACACACCAAAAGCTATCTTTATTTTTTGCCGTTAAGCCGTAAGCTGTAGCTGCTGCAACAGGTTCTTGCAGAAGTTGAACGTGCTTGAAACCCGCCAATTTTGCGGCTTTCATTGTGGCTTCGTTCTGTGAGTTTAAAAATTTTGCAGGAACTGTAATTACAATAGAATAAATGTTTTCGTCTTGAATAAATGATTTTAATTTCTTCAAGACTTCTGCTGATAACTCTTCAGAGGTAAAATCCTTACCCATATTTGAACATTCGTAAGTATGGGTTGTTCCCATTGTCCGTTTAAACTCAATAAATGTATTTGTTTTACCTGCTTCCAATGATTTCAATGCTCTTGCGTTGTCATTCTTCATCACATTAAAAGCCATATCGCCAACCAAAATATCCTTTCTCTTATTGAAATGGACACAGGAAGGTGTGGTGTCTTTCAAGGTGTCGGATTTCTTAATTGTTGGAACACTGTTTTCCATTCTTGCGATTGCCGAATTGGTTGTTCCCAAGTCAATTCCGTAATCAATTTTATTTCTCATACTTTATTATGTTATTGTTTTAAAAATTACATTCCGACAGATACCTCTATCTGTGCGGTTTGTATCATTTTGTCATTAAAGTTTACTTGTGGTATCAATACTTTAGTAATGATTTCCGAACCTTTTTCCAAATTCTCGTCAGGAATTGAACTGGCAACAATTACTTTCATTCCTTGGTGATATTGCTTGCCAAGCAATTCAGGCATTTCATAGCCGTTTGCTGAAAGATTGTCTTTCAATTTTCCCACTGACCTTTCAAGTGTTTTTAAACCTTTAGTAGATTTATCCATAAGGTTAATATTACGCTCAATCAAATTGATTTCACTTGCCACTTTTAAAGCCAGAGAATGGTTGGGTTCTTCGTTAACAGTTTTCCGGCTTTCTGTTTTTTGTTGAGCCAACAACTGCAATTCACTTTCAATCAAATTGGTTTGTTTTCCAAATTCTTTCACCAAACTTTCTTCAATTGAAGATTTGGTTTTTTGTAGTTGCTCAACAACTTTTGTTTTATCTGTTTTTTGACGTTTGCTTAATAGCCAATACAGTAATCCTGAAAGCAAAATCGCAGAAAGCACACCTATAATTCCATAAAGCGAATTTTTATTTAGTGATTTAACTACTTCTGTGATTTTTTGATTGGCGTTTGTTTCAGTTGCCGAAATTTTTATTTCTAATTCGTTGGCAGTTTGCGAAATAGCAAAGCTATTTTCTTTCGATTGGCTTCTTAAACTGTCAATGCTTTTGTTTGCATTTGAAAGTTTGGTGTTCAGATTATTGATTTCAGTTTTCAAACTGCTGTTTTCTTTTTGCAAGGTTTGAACACTTGATTTTAAAGGCTGTAATTCCTTTGCCAAATCATCTTTGGTAAATGTTTCTGATTGGGCAAAAACGTTTATGCTTGCTAAAACTAAAATAGATATTAATATTCGCTTCATTATTATTAGTAGTTTGAAAAGATTAATATCATCAAAATGATCGCTCCAATAATTGAAGCAATTAAACAACCTGGATTTTCTTTCGCCCAGCTACTACTGCTTGAACTGCTACTTGATGAAGAGCTTGAAGAACTTGTTGTTTTTGGGGTCTCCCAATAATTGATATATGCTATTCTACTTTTGTATGAGTAACTTATTTTGCTCATTAGAAAATTAACCAAAGTCTTGTATTCGTTCAACTTTGTTGAGTTGCTTGCTCTTTTTATTTTGTCAATGTTTTTATAAGGAATTACCTTTAGAATTAACTCAACAACCTTGCCCCAATCAAGGCAGTTTAGCTTTATTGCTTTCACCTTGCTCCAATTTATAGAAACATTGAGTTTGGGAATTTTTAAAGGTTGACTTTCCCAAAAGCCTCCAAATGTGTCGTATTGTAGTTCATCTACTTGTTTGTCAATCTGTCGGCACGCTTCTTCGTAAGCGTCTTTAATGAATTGCAATACAGCAATAGCTTGTGAAAGTTCTCTGTCTTTCATTTCGGCAAGCGTTTCAATGCTGTCTTTAACCCTTTCTTTCGTAAGTTTACCGACTGCAAGTGTTTCAGCTTGCTTTGCCAATTTCATTGCTGTTTCAGTATAGTCGGTATTGCTGTCTTTTTCTTGGCTATCATTGAAATAATCTATACTGCATTGTAGAATTTCATTTGCAACTTTATCAGCAATGGAAGTATATTTTAAATCAGTTGAACCAACAATACTTTTAAGTTGTGTCAAATCAATTGCCGTTGCTGTAAATAGTTCTTGCCCTGCTTTTGCTGCATTGGCTTTACTTGCTTTTCGTTTGTTTTTTGTGGTTTCAATTTTATGCTCAATTTGTTCAATGAGCTTTTGAACAAATCCCTTTATAAAATCTTGTTTTGCCACAAACTCGAGTTCGTTCAATATTTCAATAAATTTCGGAAGAGAACTTTTCTTGTTGACTTCAATATCAGATTGAAGTTGGTTAAGAAATAAAAGTTGAAGTTCCTTTTTATTTGTTTTGTGTGTCTCGTCCACAACCGATGAAACGAAATTTTGCACTAAATCGCTTTCAAGAAAATAAAGACTTGCAGCAATGGCATTGTGTAAGTTGCCGTTGGCTATGATAAAATTCAGAACGGAACAATTATGATATGCGGAGAAATTTTTCTCTGTTACAGGTTTCCAGTATCTTTTTCCGTCCTCGTCTGTTCTTGTAATAAGTTTATCCCAAATCTCATACGTTGTTTCAATTTCTCCGTTTTTTAATGCTTCAAATGCTGCTTCGTCTGTAATTGGGTTGCCGTTCCAAAACCAAAATAAGGCAGCGTTAATTTTGTCGCTATCCAGATTAAGTTTTGAAGCAGCTTCTTCAATACTGTCAAAAGTTCTATGCAGATTTCCAAGTGCTGGAAAACTGTAATCGTCTTGTGGCTCTTGTTCAGCTTCAATATACCTTTTAAGCCTGTTGATTTGTTTTGTTTGCTCCTTTGTAGTTGCACCAACAAGCAAACCAACTGTCCGATAAGGATTGTTTAAAATTGTTTTCATCCTATCTTCTTTCGGTTACTATATAAAATCGCCAAGTATAGCCCATATTACTTTCCATATATTCAGTTCCAATGTTTGGAATAACCCCTGGAGCTGATGCACGGTAATTATATGTTCCTGGATTAAGTGTAATTGTTCTTTTCTGTTGTGGTGAGAAAGTATATGTTTCGCTATTCAGTTTCAAAGTAAGTGTCAATGAAGTATTGTTGAATATTTCAATTTCGGGATTGTATCTAGAGGTTTTCCCACTTGGAGTAAACATTCCCCTTTCATTTTTTTCTACTATGTCACCAAGTTTTACAAACGATTTGTGTATATAACCTTCTTTGTCGGTTGCAATATCGATTATATTATAGAAATCATTTTCTGTTTCCAGTGAAACAATAAAAATTTGCGTCCCCGGTTTTAATGATGAAATTACACCGTAGTTTGTCCCCGGTCCTTGACGGAAGTTGACCTGTTTTGTCACCCATCCCAAATACGACTGGCTGTAGCCAAATGAGGCTGTCAATAGGAAAAGAGTGAAAAAGATTAGTTTTTTCATCTGCTATAAGTTTATTGAATTTATTATTTTTTCTTTCGGTACATTGGCAAAAAATGGTTCTTTTGGTTTTGCTATGAGTCCGCTTGTATGTTGTTGGGCAAAACCAAATATGCCATTTGTGCGGTAGAAAAAAATAAAAATACAGAAGCGTTGTCATTTGGGTCGGCTGCCTGGTAGTTCATTTGTTCTGTTACTTTATGTTTATTTCTGTCGTTCATTCTTGCTGTGTCGTCTTTTAGGCTTGCAGATAACGTCTTATTTACGCCATAAATATACAACATTTTTAAATAAAAAATAACAAATCTGCGTAAATCATTTTATTTATATTGTTGATACATGTGGATAAAGAACGATATATCAACTTGATAAAAAAAAATTTATTATAAAAAAGTTGCATTTACGAATATTGTATTAATTTTACTGTTGTTAATCTTGAAAAAATGGACATCGAATATTTAATTGCGGTTTTTGAAGCATAAGTTTCCGTTCAAAAACCGCAATATTTTATACACGATGTTGGTGGCTGGCTTTTTTGTGTTCATCTTCTCTCCGGTTCGCAAGATGGTTAAATAAATTCCACTTCTTTTAAAAATGAACACACCAATAATATCTTGAGTACTTATATAGAATTGTTCAAACACTAAGTCAAAGACAGGTTCAAGTAACTCATATTTTGAATACCGATTTTTTAATTATTCGTTGGGAATCACTCTGAATTCTCCCATAGTCAAAAATCATTTCAAAGTCAAACTTTGGCTTTTCATTGGTTTTAAAGTTTTGTGAAGAGAAATATAGTTTTATTGTCTTTTTATATGTTTCTCCATCTCCATAATCCTTTTTGTGCCTTTCACCGCTTAGCGAAATTGATAATGGATAAGTGCTTTTATAAAGCGCAAGAGTAAGAAAATTCTGAAATGTAATTATGTATTCAAGTAAGTCGTCAATGCTTTTTTCATTTGCAGATATTGCTTGAAATTCTACTCGTTGATTTATTGTTACGGTTTTTTGACAACAAGATAATCCGGAATGATCTACAATAAAATTGAATCTTCCTGTAAAGGTTTTATTGAAGCACACCATTTTAAATCTTTCAATGAGACAAAAGAAACAAAAACTGCAATACAGGATATCGCATTGGTTTGTAGTAATTGTCATAGAATGTACCTGAAAGTTATTTTTTCATCAGGTTTAATGAAATCGTTCTTGCCGATTTTGATCCAATGTTTTTCTTTATCACCCGATTTGATCACGATTGTAACCGAGTCACTCCGGTGTTGAAGGTTAACAAGAGAGAAAACATCGCACGACACAGTCCCGTAATCATTACTCGTATCCAACCAATTATCAGGTATTTTAAGATTGTAACAGAGTTGTAACCGCTAATATTACATGTAAACCATAAAGGGATTTATACAGGTTTTAAATTTTGTAAATGCCAAATTAGAGTAATATATTTGTTGCATATTTCACATCTGTAGAGTCAACCGGGAGAAAAGGAGAAAGGCTGATTTTTTTATCGGCCTCCGTCAAATAACTTTATTTAAGCCTGATCTTTTTATCAACCTCCGGCAAATAACTTTTCTTAAGCCTGATTTTTTTACCGGCCTTCGACAAATAACTTTTCTTAAGCCTGATCTTTTTACCGGCCTCCGGCAAACACATTTTACGGTAAGCGAAAACTCTGCCCACAACCGTCAAAATACATTCACGAGGAGAAAAAATTCTGCCCACGAGCATCGAAACACAATGACGGTAAGCGAAAATACCGTCGGCATCCCGATACGGTATTCAAACGACTCACAAATCCCTCATCCGTTCCCTCCGCCGGAACCGGAATATATAGGGCAACGAGAATGCTCCGGTGATGCCGCAGGAAAATGTTTTGCTTTTCGATGTGTGTTTTAAAAATTTAACGTTATATTTGTTACGTGTTTGGGAAATAATTAGTTTTCAGTGAAATCAGTGGAAAAAACGAAAAACATCAACAAAACAAATAAACAAAAAACTTATGACCATACAGAACGACCTTGACATAAAAACTCTCGAAAACTGGTTGTGGGAGGCTGCCTGCATAATTCGTGGACCAATTGATGCTCCCAAATACAAAGATTACATTTTGCCGCTCATATTCCTCAAAAGACTTTCCGACGTATTTGAAGACGAGATAAACCGACTATCGAAAAGTTACGGATCAAAAGAAATGGCTGAACAATTATTGGCCAATGACCATAATTTGGTACGTTTTTATTTGCCGCCCGACGCCCGTTGGGAATCCATAGCCAAACAAACCACCGGCATAGGTGAATACCTGACCGACGCCGTCAGGAAAATTGCCAAAGAGAATCCCAAACTGCAAAGCGTCATCGATATTGTAGATTTCAATGCCACAGCAGGCGGACAAAGAATCATAAGCGATGAAGTGTTGAAAGACCTGATCGATGTGTTGGGAAAATACCGATTGGGATTGAACGATGTGGAACCCGATATTTTGGGACGGGCCTATGAATATCTGCTCAGAAAATTTGCCGAAGGTTCGGGACAAAGTGCCGGCGAATTCTACACGCCCGGCGAAGTGGCGATTTTGATGTCGTATATTCTCGATCCGAAACCCGGCAACGAAATTTACGATCCCTGCTGCGGATCGGGAGGATTGCTCATCAAAGCTTATTTGCGGTTTATGAAAAAATACGCAGGAGATTCTTCTTTGGAACCTGCAAAATTTTACGGACAGGAAATTTTGCATGCCACTTACGCAATGGCCAAGATGAATGCTTTTATTCATGACATGGAAGCAGAAATAGCTTTGGGCGATACCATGAACCGCCCGGCTTTTTTAACGGAAACGGGCGCCTTGCAGAAATTCGATTTGGTTACGGCCAATCCCATGTGGAACCAAAAATTTTCCCAAACGGTATATGAAAATGATCCCTACAATCGTTTCACGTTTGGTTTTCCGCCTTCGAGCAGTGCCGACTGGGGATGGATTCAGCACATGTATGCTTCGCTGAACGACAAAGGCAAAATAGCAGTGGTGCTCGATACGGGGGCCGTTTCTCGTGGAAGCGGCAACGCAAGCAGCAATCGCGAACGCGACATACGCAAGGAGTTTGTGGAAAAAGATTTGGTAGAGGCTGTTATTCTGCTGCCTGAAAATCTTTTTTACAACACCCCCGCACCGGGAATTATTCTGGTAATCAACAAAGCCAAACCGGCAGACAGAAAAGAACATTTGCTGCTCATCAACGCAGCTCATCTCTTCGAAAAAGGCCGGCCTAAAAACTTTTTGTCCGACGAAAACATCAATCGCATTGCCAATATTTATCTGGAATGGAAAGAAGAGGAAGGCATCAGCAAAATTATCCCCATAGAAGAAGCAGCCCGCAACGATTACAACCTGAGCCCGAGCCGCTACGTGGCACAAAACGGGAAAGACGATACGCTGCCGCTCGAAGATGCGGTGGTGCAACTGCAAGAAGCTGAAGAAGAACGACAAAAAGCAGACGAAAAACTGAAAGCAATCTTAGAAGAGTTGGGAGTATGGGAATAACACAAAAAACGAAGAAATCATCAACCGCGTTCATTGAGTGGGTTGCATGGGAATAGGTATATATACGCACATCGTATGACACTATGTATAAGACAGCACGCCATAAGGAGATGGTTGAAATGAAGATAATTTGGATAATTGAAGAAAAAGATATTTGTCATGTAAAAAAAATTCGTGGATTGTCAAAGTGACAAGTCATTTGCTCTAATCCGTTTCCTTTGAATTTAAGTAAATGTGAGGAACAAACCAATCTCAATTGCCTTTGTCAACTTGTTTTATCCACAAACCGTTATAGAGAAGAGAAGAATAGAAAACTAGACCGTAAACAAACAAATCGAAAATGGAAAGTATAAAACTAAATGACATATTGCGACTTGAAAACTTAAACAATGTAAAAATCAGATTCAATTTAATGTTTAGACAAAATTTGAATCCGATTGAAGTTTTCAAGAATGGAGATATTTCCATGATGCTTGAAGGACAATATTGGAACCACAACAAAAGAAAATCCTACAAAGAAGGGCAAATCACGATTAGATTAGTAAGAATAAAGCCAAAAGAGGATTTTTGGTTATTGTTTCATATTGGTGAAGTGACTAAGGACTTGAATAGATTGAATGGTGTTGGTTACGAATACCGAAACTTGCCTGAATACGACAAATATCTTGGACGACTGATAATAAAATACAAAAATACTTCTCAAAATATGATTCGTAATGCAGAATCGGTAATAAATGACTGTGAAGTTGCTCAAATCTTACCCGATACATTTGATGATGATATATTTCCAGGTTATGATAAGGTAAATATT
>Ga0208564_1002797_pt1 | contig 13370 bp, 26 predicted proteins | sample AD_UKC073_MetaG_FD_184439 | JGI IMG/M metagenome (GOLD analysis project Ga0208564, IMG submission 184439) | Active sludge microbial communities of municipal wastewater-treating anaerobic digesters from USA - AD_UKC073_MetaG (SPAdes) (version 2) | ecosystem: Engineered > Bioreactor > Anaerobic >... | reverse complement strand
CACAAGCAGGGTTGCAAAACCGTCTATTGATGGTGGAGGGTATGAGGACATAACCAGAAAGGTATATCTTCTGTCAAACACAGAAGTAGGATTGGCAGACGAAAGTGGTGTTGCTGAAGGTTCAAAATGGGATTTGTTCAGTAGCAGCAACAGCAGAAAGGCGAACCCGACAGCCGAAGCTGTTAGTGCTTCCGAATATACGAATCCCGACCTGAACGCTTCTTTGCCCTGGAGCTGGTGGTTAAGAACCCCGGACGCCGGCAGTTCGCAGAACGCGCGGGGTGTCACCAAGGCCGGCTCGCGCGGCGGCTACGGCGCGTACTTTGGCATCTATGGGGGCGTTCGTCCCGCTTTGGAATTGCCCAATGATATTGTTGTTTCTGATACACCAGACGAAGACGGGTATTACACAATCTCTTTTAATGTAAATCGTCCCGTCAAGACCACTAAATGGGGCAAAGATAACGCATGGCGCAACATAAAAGAGATAAAAAGTGGTGTATCTAACGCATGGCGTAGCGTGTGGAAACGAGCGGTGAACTAATCCGCACATTCACCACCAAAGCCGACTTCAACACTTGCACATTGACCGATACGGTGGCGACAGAGGCGGGAGATGTGGAATTGGCGAAACAACAAAAGGCGATTACACCTAACCCATACGGAAATGGGTGATGAAGTCCACTATTTAGAAGATACTAAAGAAGTAGTGATTATCAGGAAATAAAAAAAATAACCCCTTAACTTCAACAAGATAACGAAAGGGGTTATTTCGCCTATTAGCCGTGGTGGGGTTAATAGGCTTATCATCATAATAACACCGACATAAATATTTTGCAAGATAGGGGTGTTTAAATTTGAATGAAAATTGTAAAGATTGTCCATATATTGAATCACTGGATGGTAGGGTGGGCAAAATAGAAAATAAAATAAGCAATATTGAAGAAAAATTAAATATCGCCACAATGGAAAATGAAAAGACAAAAGTATACTTTGAAAAAATAATTGATAAAATAGACGGTTTAATTGAAAGATTTGATAGTAAATTAGATAGCCTAACGCAAAGATTTGATGATAAAATGTTTTCTTTTAAGAGAAGGTTGGAAAGAGTAGAAAAAGTTATAGATGAAAAAGCAAAAGAAAATCCAACAAAAAAAGGTGGATACTTAGAGCTATTTTTTAACAAGTACGAGAAATTAGTAATTGCTATTGTATTAATTTTATCTGCTTTAGCTGGATTAAATTTGTCGGGGATAAATTTAGTTGAAATATTAACTAAATAAGTAGGTGATGTGATTGCATAATATAATTATTGATATTGGTCACGGTATTGACACAAAAGGTAAAGGCGTTCCACAATTAAAAGAATTTGACTTCAATCAAGCAGTTGCAAAATATGTAATTGAATTAGCTAAAATAAATAATATTAATGTAATTTTAACTCAACCATTTAATTCTAATGAAGTATCTTTATCACAACGGACAAAGATAATTAATAATTCAAATGCGGAATTATGTATAAGTATTCATGCAGATGCTAGTGCAAGTACAAACGCAAGAGGACACTGGGCGTTTTATTGGTACAATAAATCTAATAGTAAAAAGTTAGCTGAAATATGGCGTAAATATGCAGATGAATTATTGTCTAATCCCAGTAGGGGAATTATGGAAAGTAAACCTAATTCATGGACAAATTTTCATATGGTACGCGAAGTAAATAATATGCCATCTATTTTAATTGAGCATGGCTTTATGACGAATAAATATGATTTAATATTATTACTATTGGATTCATTTAGAAGAGACTGTGCAAAAGTAATTGTAAAAACTGCTTGTGAATATCTAGGAATCACATATAAGGAGAGTGAAAATGTGGCATTAAACATTAATGTGTTTGGTAAGGATATTACTTTGGAAAAAGTTGTAATGCAGGATAATTTAAATTACGTTAATTTGCGTGAGTTATTCGATAAATTGGGATGTAAGGTTGATTGGGATAGCGAAACCAATAAGACATTTATTACATTAAAATAATTTGGAGGAATAATATATGGAATTTTCTGATATTTTTTATTCTCAGGTATTGCCTATTTTATTGACAGCTTTTGTAACTGTATTTACTTATTTAATTAAGGTTTTAAGTCAAAAAGTAATTGAGCTTATTGATGAAAAAATCACTAATCAGAAATTTAATCAAGCCGCTAAAATTGCGGAAGAAACAGTACGTTCTACAGTTTTAGCTCTCGAACAGACTTTGGTTCAAAAAATTATTTTAGCTTCTGCCGATGGTAAATTGACTGATAATGAAAAGGTAAGAATTAAACAAGTAGCTATGGAAACCATCATAGCTAATTTACAGCCACAAGTTAAAGAAGCATTAACCTATGGCTATCAAAGTGTGAATGAATATTTAGATGCTCTCGTTGAATCAATTGTTTATAAAGAAACAAAATAATTAATAAGAGAAAGTTACCTATTTTGGGTGCTTTCTCTTATTTTTTTCGCCTATATTTAGTGTTTGTATATTATATATACCACGCCACCTTAGAGCCTGAAACTTGGGCATCATTTCAGGGTAAGATAATTATTCCAACGTAGTCAGTTAAGACTTAGGGTAGTCAACTAAGGCTTTTACAAGCCTCCGTTTCTATAAACGGGGGTAGTTGACAATCGTATTTCCATCTTCATATGTAATTTCTTTATATGTAATACCTCTTATTTCAGTAAATTTTTCTGAAACAATATCATTCACAGCAACCGCCTCCCTACTTCACTCCAATCCCTACAATGTTTGCCTTTCCATCCTGTATTCCACGGATATATTTTACCGAACAATATCTTTGTATCAGCATTACTTGTTTGTAGGTTAGATGGCATATCATCAATGATAATTCCACCTTCCATATTTACAATTGATTTATCCATAGTGCAATTAGAATTTTTAATTAGAATATAATCTTCAACAAATGGTAAGTTTTCTTTTAACCAAATTGCTTTATGCGATATATTCTCTGGTGTGCCAATTGATACAATAATTATTTTATACTTTTGATTTAATTCTTTTAAAACTTCATATGTATTATCATTGATAAATTCGCACACATCAAAGAATAATTCTTCCTCAAATAATTCTAGTGGATTGTTTACTAAAGGGCATTGGCAAGAAAAATTATAATTAATTATTTTTGTATAATCTGCTTTTTTAAATTCAGGATGAAAATGATATAACAAATTATAGACTTCACAAAAAGCTTTATTTGTATCTATTATCGTATTGTCAAAATCAATTAATAATTTTTGTTTACCCATTATTGCTTTCCATCCATTCAATAAATCTATCTATTTCAATTTCTAATTTATCTAAACCAGATTCAGAATTAATTATATAATCAAATTCATAATTATCCAATTCGGTTTCGGAAATATGATTTTGTTGCTCTAATGTAAGTGGGTTAATAAAATTTAATCTATTCACTCTTAAATTAACAGTATCAAACCCATACCATCCTTCTAATTCATTAACAAATCTTACATCAGGAATTAATACATAATCCCATTCATTTTCAAACATTGTCAATATTCCTTTAACAAAATCAATCCAATAATTGGGATTTTGTTTTCTAATTACGTCTGTTCCTATATATTGAAGTATATGTCTACCTACTTCATCTTTTTCACCATTCCAATTAAAATATTTCTCGCATACAAATTTTAGTAAATCAGCATAATGAGTAATTAATACTTTTTCTTTTTTAAGTATTAATTTCTTTTTTAAAATATTAGCCACTGTATCTTTTCCATTTTGAGCTTTGCCCGAAATTAAAATAACTTTCTTTATTTTAATCAATCCTTTCTATAATATTATTTTTCGTTTTTACTACATGGATTTTTTTCAGTACACTTTCCGTATACTTCACATTTAGGTTTTGCATAGCTAACAATCTTTGCCCATTCATCATCTAATTTACTTAATACACCTAACAGTTCTTTCATAAAATTTCTAAATTCCCAATACGCTCTATTACACAATCTTAATTCAGCCATATGTAGAATTGCTCTAGCATTAATTTTTAATACCATTTTCGATTCCATACCAAGTGGCAAAATGTTTGCAATATCTTCTTTAGGAATATTTAAATCTTGTAGTGCTTTATATGAATGGCTAATGTAAGTCATCAAGTAATTGTAAACATCTAATGCTTTTTTGTTGTTTTTAATTGAATCTGGAATTATATAGTTAAATTCCCCATAATTAATGTAACGTGTAGACGCTTGAAGTTTACTAACGCCAATCATTGCTGTATAAATTTCCCTAATACATCTTGCAGAATATCCGCTAATTTCAACGGTAACATCCGCATATTCCAATACTCTACCATGACCAGATTCAATACAATCTATTCCTATTTTTGGCGAAGGGTTACTATTCCAACAACAACTAGCAACTTCACCCATTAATGACAATGGGTTTTTAGTATAGCTTAATATTCTAATCAATATTTTATTCTTCCTTTCTTAATGTTTTTACTGTAGTAGTAAACTCAAATTCATCATCCATTTTAACTTTATACCACTCTAACCCCTTGCTTTTACTTCTACTAATTACAATACATTTTTTATTACTATAGTCCGAATATATCCCTCCAAGATATATAACACTATCCCCTATTTTGTATTGATATGCTGGTGGTTTGATTGGTCGTATTCTTTTTCTGCCCATTTTATATTCCCTTTCATTTGTTCTCAACTGATATTATATATTTATTTTATACTTTTGTCAACCTTATTGAATTGCATTTTAGAAAAGCAATCTATAACAGTTGCTCTTTATTAGTTTCTTTGAAACTTAATCCCTTCCTATGTTTATCACACAAAGTTTTATACCAAAATCCATCTGTACTTAGTTTGCCTTTATCACCACATATTTCACAAGTTTTAGCAGATAGATTTTCATATTTAGCAACAATATCGTCTATTCCATCAAGATAATTACCTAAATATATATGCAATGTTCCATATTTCTCTTTGATTTGTATTATTATAATATCAAATATATCTTCGTTTTTGGATTTATATAATTCTTCAGTATCTTTGCAGAAATTATATATTAAATCATACCAACCATCGTCACATTCACAAGGATGAGGGATACTAAGTTTTTTACCAGTCCAAACATTTCTAGCCTCAAACCAAGGAAATTTTTCCATTAATTTATCTTCTAGTTCTTGATTCATATTTCCTGTTTTCCCTTCCTATTTTATTACATCTTTGGCAGAAAATTTATTGCATTGCATTAAGTAATTATAGTCTGATTTACTACAATTAACTGGTACTATATATGTTTTATATATAATTGGTCATCACCCCCTTTTTTTATTTTGTGTATTCCTTAACCTCAAATCCATTTTTGTTTAGCCAATCTGCCACTAAATGTCTATGACAAAAATCAGTAGGTTTTTCATAACATACTAATGCAATATTGGTTGAATTTGATAATCTTAATAAATCGTCAATAACTTCTACTGGATTCACTTTTTCCAACACTTCTTTTTGATAATGTTTTATATAACATCCTTTATCACAATCATTTTTATATTTGACCAATATATCATAAGTTGGTGCTAACTTTTTATATTGCAATCCCCCATACCAAGATGGAGCTTTAGCACATATTGATATGGGGATTACATTTTTTGGTAAATTTCTAAGGTTAGCAAAATAGGTTGTGTATATCAATTTATTTTTCCTTTCTGTATAAAACCGTTCTTTCGTGTTAATTTTAATCTTCGTCATCTTTATAGGTAATCACATCTTTATAGGTAATCAGCCGATTCATCTACTACCTTGATTTTTTCTTATAAAATAAATCTTTTACTTAATTATTTTCTCAATATACTTTGGTCTTTCAGAATATCTTCTGCTATCTTCTGCATCCCAAGGATCGCAACCATTTTCACAATATTGAGGAATTTCCTCGCCTTCAATTAATCTTTTGAATAGCAAATTTCCGTAAATGCAATTAACACAATAAACATATGTATCTTTATCCATTATTTCTCCTCTTTCTTATATCAATAACTAAATCTCCATTTTTATTTATTTTAGTATGTTGCCAAGAATTATAATTATTATTTTTATAATCCCACGGTACATAGAATCCAAATTCACTACCATCTAAATATTGAATATTTATATAGCAAATATCATTTACCGATTTTACTCTTTCCTGAAATGGTTTGCTGAAATCATAAAACGATTTAATATTTTCAGGATTTTTTATAATTAAATGTACCTTATATGCTCTTTTACTTTTACTAATATTATTGTTGTGATAATAAGGTATAGTTAATTTCTCCGTAAATCCATCAACAGAAAACATCCTTATATTCTCTACTGGGATATAATATGATTCACAATTTTCCATTGTGATTACTATATTTTTTATTTTACTGTTTTCCATCACCAAACACTCCTAATAATCCTAATATTTCGGCTATTCCTAATCCGCAAGCTAAAATTGTCCATTGTTTTAGTGATAGGGCAATAGTACAAGAAATTATTCTAACTGCCGATTTTAAGCATGATAAAAACAAATGTGGTTTACTATTCATTTTATTACTCCTTCCCTGAAAAATAATCTTCCATTTTTTTTATAGCTTTATCTACATCAGCAATAAATTTATCTTCTGACATATTTAATTCTTTTAGAATATATCTAACATGCCCTTGATAATCTTCATTAATATCATCTGGGAATCTACCTGCACAAGATATATATGCTACCATAGCATTATACGGTTCTAATCTTTTTTGTAAGCAATCTTTACAATATCCAAAACTAATTGCTCCCATAGTTGATGCTCTCACATAAATTTCACTTTCTTTACCGCAAACGTCACAAATTTCGTTCATATAATTACCTCTTTCTTATTTAACAATGTTTTACATTAATTCCCATATCGTCTAATAAAGCAGCATAAAAAATTAGATTTATCCACATTTTTAATTTAAATATTGATTATTCCTAATCCAATCTTCCAATTCAGCCAACTCATTATATTCTTCCATTAGCTTTGATACTTCGCAAGCTATTTCTTCCATTTTAGGCTTAATTGCTTCCAATCCAATACATTTATCAGCAATACAATATTTACTAACAAGTTGGCACACCTCGAAATATTTATCGCTTTCAAAATAATATTTACATAATTCTCTTATGCATTTTACTTCTGTCTTTTTACTCATATAATCCTTCCTCTGTATTATTAATTATATTATACTTTTATATAATATCCATCCAAAACAAGAAAACAATTATTATTATAAAACATATCGTCATATATATATTTTTCTCCTGTGAAATTATCATAATGAACTTCGTATCTTTTACCTATTGTAATTAAGCCTTCCATATATGTGTTTTCTTTAGGAATCCAATACATTCTCTTCACCGATAAAGACCTCACTTTCCGTATATTTTGGTCTTAGAGAAGAATAAGGTCTAAAGTGGCATTTATTCTTCTCTTCTTCAGAAATGCATCTCAACTCCTTTCCATTATAATAATCACACGTCAATTTAATACTTGGTTTCCCTTGACTATGTATTTCATTGTAAAAAATGCATGGTGTAAAACATTTTTCCATGTATCTTCTGTCCTTTCCATCACATTTTTTTATGTATTTTTGTGGTTATAATCACATTTTATTAACTGATTCCAGTAGAGCCAAATCCACCACCTCTATTTTCTCCTATACTTGCTACACTATTTACTACTTGCCAATTAATTCTGGGTACTTTTTGAAGGACAATTTGCGCTATTCTATCACCTTTACTAATTGTGAAATACTTATCACCTGTATTGGTTACAATAATACCTATCTCATCACGGAAACCTGCATCAATTGTCCCAGGAGCATTAGCAACTCTTAATGGGGTTTTTAAAGACAATCCGCTTCTAGGTCTAACTTGTAATTCGTACCCTTCTGGAATTGCTACTTTTAATCCAGTAGGAACAATTTTAGTTTCTCCCATATTGAGAACTACATCTTCTGCCGCACGAATATCCATACCAGCATCACCTTCTCTGGCGTATGTAGGCAATTCTACACCTTCGCGACATAATTCTATTGGTATATTTATTTTTTGTTTTTCTTCTTCGTATAATTCTAAATCTTCTTCAGCGAAAAAGTCTCCAGCAGACCAAGGATTGCACCCCACAACATAACAATTACCGAACTCAGTATCATTCGTTAATGTTCCTATAATATACATATAATCTTGTCTTTTGCCAATAGCTTCCTTGTATTCTAGGGAATATTCTAAGCCAAAACCTACGCTTTTCTGCTTCGGTAATTTTACCCTATCACCAATTTTAAACTTAAAATCCATATAAAACTCTCCTTTTATTAGCTAATTTTAACTGCATATTGATTATCCGAAAGCAAATACACTCCTAAAATATTATCAAAAACTTTATTTTGTCTTTCTTTGTATCTGCCAAATTTAATAATAATATTAGGATATTGTTTTAATTCTTTAATATAAGTTTTTACTTCATCAGGATAATATCCCGTATATATTACTAAATCATCCTTACTAACTTTTCTAAATGCTTTTACAAAGTTTAATATTTCATCAAACTGTAAGAAAGGCTCTAGCCCACCTATAACAATAGCTTTAGTGATTGGGTTATTGATGTACCTATCAATGATAGTATCAATAGGTACGTCAATATTTTTTTGATTAGCTAAATCAGAGTTTTGGCATATAGAAATGTCCAAATTTTCTTCTATGCAACATTTCCAATCACATTTACAAGTAGCCAACATCATAGATGGTTTTTTATAATTTACAAAATCTTCATCTATAATTGTTTTTAGTTTCATAAATCTTTCACCATTTCGGAGTATTCATACCATTTCCTTGTATTAAATTCTTTAAACCTATCTTTTGAGTAAGACCTAGTAGGGGTAAGATACCCAACAATTCTTTGATATGTATCATACACGCCTTCACCGCATTCTGGACAAATATTCGTGCCAACAAAGCCGTGATGATTTTTACATTCATTTATTTTTATATTAAATGCGAAATAAAACACATTATTTTTAGCGATATAGTTTAGCATATCCCATGCAACATCTTTATTTGGGAAATTATTTTCAATGTTGATATGAGCTATAGCTCCACCCGAACACTTCTTATCAAAGATAGAACTCAATCTAATTTTTTCTTTGAGAGTACATTTTTCAGAAAGGGGAATCCATTGATTTGAATAAATGAAATTATCATTTCTATCAAATAACATATTGTCTTTTTGGCATAAAATTACCGCCGCCCTTTCTGCTGGAACACTCTCTAAATTGATGCTATATTCATTCGTAAAATTATCTTTTACATCATTAATAACATCAAAAATTTTCGATGCAAAGTTGATACCTTCTTCGGTGTATGACTTATACCCAAATTCATCTGTGCTAGTATAGCCAAAAAATTCTATAACTTCATATAATCCAAGAATACCAACAGTGCAATATTGTTTTGATAATTCCATTGCCCCATCTTGATAATTGGGCAATAATCCTTTTTCAATATTGCGTTTAATAATATAGCGAATTCTATCAAGCGTTTTACAACATAAAATTGTGCGTTTTTTCAGTATAGCAAGATATTTTTTCTCATCCATATTTGCTTCTAATGCAATTCTCATTAGGTTAATAGTGTTTACTTGTACAGAACCAATAGATAATGCAGTTCCTCCAATAGAGTTAATAAATGCATCTAATTTCGATGTGTCTGACAAGAGGCGGCAACAATTTGATAATATACCTACATTATCAAATGTGGCAAAATTACTATCATTCCATTTTGCATTATGGTCTGAACACCATCTAGCAAATTCTTCATCAACGAATTTTCCGTTTTGAAAAAGTAGTGAAAAAGTTAAAATCGGGAAAGTAAACATATTTTCTTTACGAACATCAGATACAACTTCCATAAATACTTTCTGATGTTCAATTAATTCATCAATTTGGTCAATTACATAACTTCCATCTGGGTATGTAACACCACCAAAAAGCGATACAAGATAATTCCTATCAAAAATTGAAACATTTACAAAAGCGGATTGGTCGATTCTCATAAAAGGTTGGTTGAGTCGATAAATTAACTTTTGGAAACATTGTTTTACATAATAATTTTTATCTTTGATAATATACCCCGTTTGGCAATCTTTTTTCCAGAAATAATATGTCCAGATTAATATATTAGGAATACCTACTGCTCCACTAGACCTATTACTCATGTAGCTAATATATTCAATCACATCATCAATAAACGTAGTAAGATGTTTGGGTGCTTTATTATTATAATTTTCTAAGAAAAATAAACCTTCTGTTGCCAAACGAGTTAAATCATAAGCATAGCAGTACGGAAAAAATGTTGCAGTACTGGCATTATGTAAATAAAATCCGCCATTGTATTCTGTTTCAAGCCATTCTTTAGCTGTTTTTAATCCGTACTTCTTTTTAATTTCATAAAATATTTTATTGAAAGCAATAAGTTTATCATTTGGTTTTCCTTTTTCACTCATAAGGCTTCTTATATCTTTATTTGAAGCATTTGCATTAGCGTCAATTGTAACATCTGCGACATTTTTATCTACAAAAGCATCAACGAACTCTGAAAAGTTTAGTTGTGATTCGTGAAAACCATTAAGTAATTCAAAGTCTTCTCCATATTCATCCGATATGGTTTTAAAAGCTCTCTGAAAATCTTTGTTCATTAATACCATATCTCCTTTACCCATTTTATAGCTTCAAAATAATCCATTATATTACCGTCTACTTCTAACATGGGAGCAGACCTAAATCCTTTTTCTAACATTAAGTCTGTATCATTACATTCTATATAATTAATATTTTTTTCATCAAGTTTTTGCTTTAAGATATTACATTTCGGACAATGCGTAGAATAGAAAATTATATTAGCTATTTGAATCAACCCCTTTTATTATATTTTGCTTTTATAAACTCGAATACTCTTCTAATAATAAAACACTCTTCTTCCGTAACTCTACCATCATCTTTAATATTGTTTATGTAATGGTCTAAAAATTCCCAGTGTAACCTGTTTAATTCTGAATGAAATTCTACTTTTGTCTCATCTTTCATTTGTCTGCGAATCACCTTCTTCTCTGATTTTATTCTTGCCAATTGCCCAAAAATATCTGTAACCATCATCAGCACATATGTTTTTAAAATTTGCATATGTTTGTAATTCATCGGGAATTGCCATAAACCTAAAACACTCCTTTGATTTTGGACAATCTTCGTGTTGACACATAGCAATGTCTACCATATATCCCCCCTCCTCAAACAATTTTTATTATACATTTATTTTATACTTTTGTCAAGCAGTCCATCCGCAATTTTTACATTTTAATTCTGACATAGATTCACTAACAGGAGTCCCGAAATATTCACCTCTTGATTCGTTCCAAATATGTAATTCTAAATCAGAATAACATTTAGGGCATATATTTTCTTCTATCATAATTTCTTTAATTGTATTATTTAGTTCATTTATGAATTGTACTGGATTATATCCTACCTTAGTAAGCAATGCTTTTACATATTGCAGAGTTTCTATCTTGTCTTCTTTACTGAATGTTGGTTGAAATAATCTGTCTTTGATTAATTCTTTTATGTAATATTCATAGTTCATATGTGTTTTATATCTTCCTTTCTTACCATCATAGTATAGGCAATACATACCCAAATATTTTATTAGCCATTGAACCTCTCCACCTTACGCTTCGCTTAGAAGGTGGAGATTCTTGAGAAGTTACGCCTACTTTTATCATAATTATCTTTGAATGATAGTTCCACATTATCACCTCGCTTTCCATTTTTATTATAATATTATATTTATAATTTATCAACCACCAATTCATCTCCCACCTTTTTAGGTGGAGTATTCTTGGTGATTTAGTACATTCAATAAAAATACCTCGCTTTTATATTAATATTTTAATAAAATTGTCGTTTTGTTCATTAATTCAACCATTTTTTTGTTCCACTTTATTTCCCCCTTTTTTGGGTTTCGATTATCTTATTTGATTTTGCTGTCTGTTGCTCCAACTGCTCCGAGTAGGTTTTATATGTATTCCATCCGATTTTTGCCGTATTTATTTGCTCTTTTAATTGCTCATTCTCCTGCTGTAATTTGCAGAAATCCTTAAATAGCCTGCTATGCCCAGCATCCAATTCATCGTACCGTTCTCGCCAGCCATTATTCTCCTGCTGCAAGGCTTCGATGTGCTTCCGCATGGCTTCTATTGTATCGACCAATTTTGCAGTAGATTCATCGCTCAATCTCACGTTATTCAACCTCTTTATCCTCCACCAGACTTTCTTTTTGTTTCTCAACGACCAATTCTTCTTGAAATAGTCTTGTCATGATTACAGTGTCAATGTTCCTCCAAACTTCTTCAGGGAGATTAATCTTTATTTTCTTTTCATCAGGCATGTAATCTACTTGGAATATGTCGTTCATCTCACTCATCTCCTTCCTCTTAAATCATTACTTTAGGCGGCATTAAAACATTGTAATTTGCCTATCTTCCATTTCAAACATCTTGTCTAAATCATGTAATGTTTTCCCATCTGCTTTGAATGTGTTAGGACTATCCTTGTCCCATCTGAGCATTAATTCCCAGTATTTGGGATGGTTTTTTCTGAGATTTCTTAATTCTTGCAATCTCTGATTATGACAGAACCAACAGCCCCCCCTAAAACTATGCTGATAAATTGGGCTTAATAAATCATTTTCTTTACACCAGTCATAGCACATCTTTTCAGTCCATCCGTGTTCTATTAAAGGACTCCTTTTATTTTCCCTAAGCACCCCATATCTGTTAATTTCTTCAACTGCTATTCCAATATATTGAGTTATATTTTTCTTGTTAAATTTGTTTAATACTGACATCTTTAATCTGCTATTGCACCATGCTCCCCTAGTAAACGGCCAGCCATATATTTTGCCTGCATTTTTGCTTTTCTTTCCCTTTACTATTTGATAAAAGTATTCTTCATAAGATTTTGGAGCATGGATTCGCTCGACTTTTATTCCATATCTTTTTAAAATTATCTTGTCTGCCTTATCCTTAAATTCCATCATTTCTGGAAGGTCGGCAGGTATCGTTGGGGTTGCCATTATTTCTGCATGAACTATCCTGTCTAAAGGTAAACTATTCTCTTTTATAACTTCTAACATAGCTAAACTATCTTTTCCATAGCTTATACTTGCTATATATTGCATTTCTTTCTCCTCCTTACTGCACATAATAATAAACCTATTATAAAATTAG
>Ga0208564_1002791_pt1 | contig 13396 bp, 22 predicted proteins | sample AD_UKC073_MetaG_FD_184439 | JGI IMG/M metagenome (GOLD analysis project Ga0208564, IMG submission 184439) | Active sludge microbial communities of municipal wastewater-treating anaerobic digesters from USA - AD_UKC073_MetaG (SPAdes) (version 2) | ecosystem: Engineered > Bioreactor > Anaerobic >... | reverse complement strand
TAGCCTTCGGCCCCCCCCCGATACATAGCCGCAATCATCATTGCGAAATTCGCAACATCTGCGGCCTCATCGATCACATCATCAGCCGTGCCGTTCATAATTGTGTCGGCCAGTTCATCCAGTTCCTTGTCCAGAAACCCAAGCAGTTGACCAACGTCCATGCCATGCCAACCGTCTTTTGCATCGTTACGCATTAGCTGTACTGATTACTGCTTCAGCCAGTTTATTGTCCATGCTGCGCATGACATTACGCCAATTCTCCACCACACGCTCCATAACTCGCTTGAGTTTGCGTTCATATACGTCGCCAGCTGCATATTGTTTGCGACTCACAGCTCAACCCTGCTTTCCCAAGCATCTAGAATCTCGTCTATGCTGCCTTCTAGATCAGATAACAACATCGTGCATTCCGGGCATTCGATATCAACAGTTCCTGTCTCTGAAACATAGACTTTAGGGCATTCACCGCACTTGCACTTGGCAATATGTTCTTCGAGATAAACCCTCGCACACTCGAAACAAAACACCTGGTTCTCGATCTCGAACCACTCTTCGAACACAACCTCAGTATCACAATTGTCACAATCAACATAGTAACCGGCTCGCGCCTGCTCCTGCTTAGGAACACCTGTGTCGTAATACTTGTCCCAGTCAGGTTTGCGCTCTCTCTTTAGGTCGGATCTAAGGCCCCATTCCCGAACAATGCGCCTCATTTCCCTATGCAATTCACCAGGGTCCCCAACAAACACGCACTCATGACGGTCTTCGGTCGAGAATACGAATGCCTGCTTGGTCATGGTGCATCCACTCCTTCCTGCGTTTTTAATAGGTATTGGGCCATTGCTTTCCGGGCCAACCACGCGGCCCAGAGCCACATAAGCATCGCTACTATGGCTACGATTGAGACCGCTGTGCTCATGTTCACTACCTCCATCGCTCATTATCAGGTCCGGTTTCCCGTTTGCGAGTTCACGCCACGGACATCTCCACATGCCCATTTGAATCTCCGGTAACTCCGGCACCTGCGACGCTGTCGGGTGACCGCAATGGCCGTCTATAGCCCATACGCAGCCCTGACAGTTTCGGCATGGCCGTTGGATGAGCATGGCTATGACTCCGATCGCCAGAAGGATCCACGCAATGACGCTTGCTGTCATGATGCATCAGCCTCCTTGGTCGCAGCCAATAGCGCCGCCTGCAGGTGATCCAGCCTCGGCCCCGCTATATAGCCGGTGTTGTGTATGCACGCAATCCTCGTGCATCGCGGCCCAAGTTGTGGGGTCTGTATGACCGCTGCTCTGGCCTTAAGCCCCTTTTTACGGGCATAACTGTCCAGATCCGCCTGGGCCTCTTCCCGCGTTCTCCGGCACGGAAGGTCAGGGCTCTTGTATCGCCTCGTCGAGCCCGTAGGGGCCTTGTAGGCCGTGAACCATGTGCGGCCCTCGCTAAAACCATCTGTCACAAATAACTCCCGTCCATCGGCCATCAGGTATTTCATGCGTTCTCCCCCAATCTCATTGCCACCAACTCATCCAGGATCCCTGGATTAGCATTGATGCCACTTAGTATGATGTCCACGGCTTCCGCGGCAGGACTTGCCCCACCCGCCGTCCGAAGCTCGCCGGATGCGATCCGATCCCTGGTCGACCGCAGCACACACCCTAGCACGCCAAACCTGGCCTCCTCAGCCGGTGTTAACGGCCTCCGCTGGCGCGCCACAGACTTTGGCACGGCTCGCCGACGGATTCCGAGCTTTTGGTATCGTTGGCTGACGGCGCTTTCACTGCGCTCGAACCCTGCCGCGTTCAGCACTTGCACGATTTCCCGGAGCTTGCGCGTCTGGTTCTTGACCAGAATCTCGTCCTCAATCTCAGTCCAGCGCCGCTTTTCACTCATGGGCGCCCACCTCATCAAGCATCGTCGCAATGCGTTCCCGAACAGTGAAGGGCGACCATTCCAGACAACTCACGGTGCCACCCCCAGCAATTCCTCAATGACCTCACGTGGCCGTTTCACTACTGCAGCAATCTCATCTGATTCTAGTCCACGATAGTATGCGAACCAACGAACTACGTCTGGTGTATCCTCGGACAATGGTCTCGTGAGGCTAAGATCCATTGGCTCCTCTTTGCGCCTTATGTGCCCAGCCTTACCAATGATGCTGGCTCGCGACCTGTTGTAGCCCTGTTTCAATAGCTCAGTCTGCACTCGTTGCCAGCCATGGTCCTCGTAGTAGCAACGCAGAATATCAGTCTCCTCTGGAACCCAACCCCTTCGCGTCATCATTGCCACCCCCTTACATCAAGTTGCAACTGGTGTTGAAATCGGCATTACGACACAGGAGTAATTCGGATCCTTTGGATCTCGCAACAACACCGGATGCTTGTGGCTTTGGTAATAAATGTTCACTTCGTCTCCACCCATGGCGCTCAGTGCATCCCGCAGGTATGTGGGCCTCAGGGCCACCCACATGTCGCCGCCCTTATCACAACCAATCCCAATCTCCTCATGGGCCTCACCGACTTCGCTATAGACAGCCTTAAGGCTTAATGTATTGTCGGTTTGCTTTAAGCGAATCGCTGCCATGTCGTCCTTACACATCAAAGAGACGCGCTCCACTGCTGCCAGCAGTTGTTCGCGATCCGCTGTTAGCCTGGTCGGGGCATCAGCAGGATGAGGCAGCACCTGCTGCCAAGCTGGGAATTGACCTTCCAGCAGTCTACCCGTGAATCTCATGTTCGCGACAACCGAATGGATATGACTTGTGCCAATTGTGAGCCGAATGTCTTCACCGCCAGTCGCCCGTGCCAATTCTTCAAGGAATTGCGCTGGCACAATGGCTGTGACAGGCTCGTCCACAGGGAAGCTTGCTGGAATAGTTCGCACAGCCATTCGGAACGAATCCGTAGCAACCATCGTAAGCTCATCCTGTTCAAATACTGTGTAAACTCCGCTCAGCACATAACGACCAGTTTTGTCTGCGTTGGCTGTGGCGAATGCCACTTTACGCACCATTTCGCGGAACTCCTCGAACGGCACCTCGAGCGTCTGTCCTGAGTCTTCCGGCAATGCCGGATAACTTGTTGCCTCCATCTGCTGAAGTTTGAACTTGGTCTTATCTGCTGTAATTCGCAACATAGCCTCTTCGGCCGCCAGAACCACCTCGGTTCGGGGCAGTGACTTTACTATGCTGGTCAATTGTCTTGCAGGAACAACTACAGTCCCAGCCTCGCCAATGGTTACCGGTACGCACACCTCAATTCCAAGGTCATAATCGTAACCAACTATCCTCAGACCATGGTCGCCCGCATCCAAAAGCAAACCGGAGAGTATTTCTAATCCACTGCGAGTTGTGCCCCTAGCTGCTGCCCTGCTCGCTAAAGCTGTTGCTGATTGCAATACCGCCTTGTTGCATGAGAGTCTCATTTTTCAATTCCTCCTCAGAAAGTGGTCTGTAGCCTATAAGCGCAAGCTCTTTAGCCTTATGCTCGCTATCCACCACTGCTATCGATGTCCTGCCCTCATCCTTGCGAACCAAGCGTATTAGCATGCATCCATCTCCGCGTATGTCTTGCGCAACCAGTTCGTCTCCAGCATGAACCTTGGTCCAATCAATGTTCATGTCATCGTATTTTTTCGCTGCCGTTGCCACTAGCCCACCTCCGCGAGTTCAAACTCTACAACCCATACCTCAAGGTCGGGATCCCATTCGCCATTGATCTCCGGCCAGAGATTGATAAACTCTTCGGCGCTACCTACACCTTCCGCCCTGGCGTCGGCCTCTGAGATGTCCCCAACTCGCTCCCGCCGCACATCGAGGATCCTCAGATGCGCAAATGGTTTGCCATAGTAGCTCAACCTGGCCTGATGTATCGACCCAATATTCCAACGTTTCTTTCCGGTTCTCCGGGTCTGCGTTTTTTCGCCTGATAAAATCAGTTCTATGAATCGTTTCTTGAAGAGGATCACGTCACAATTTCACCCTCCCATCAGGCCCCAGGCCATACTTGCTTTGTATCTCTCTAACCCGCCAGCATAGCTGGTGCCCACTTATCTCTCTGCGCCGCCATTCACGACACGCTTCCATGCATTCATCGGCTGCTAGCTTTTCACGCTGTTTTATTGTGAGGTTGTCCACCGGAATCTCCATCGGCAGACTCACGACGCCACCTCCTCGTTAGCAAGATCCCGAAACGCCGTATTGACTCGGTCGTAGTAGACATCTATGGAGCCGGTTGGTCCGTTTCGCTGTTTGCCTATGATGATCTCCGCAATTCCCTTACGATCCGTGTCCGGTCGGTAATATTCCTCACGATGTAGCAGCAAGATCACATCTGCGTTCTGCTCAATGTCGCCTGACTCCCTGATGTCTGCCATTGTGGGCCTGCGTCCGGCTGAATCACGCTTGAGCTGAGCTAAGGCAAGGACCGGGACATCAAGTTCCTGCGCCAACCTCTTGAGTGCCACAGATATCTCGCCGATTTCTAGGTAACGGTTCTCCCTGGGTCTTACCGGTGGCATAATCTGCAGATAGTCCACAACGATAAGCTTCAAATCCTGCTCTGCCTTAAGCTTCCGCGCTGTTCTACGCAGATTGCCGACTGTTATATACGGTGGCTCCAGCGTCCATATGGGCAGTGGCGCAAGCTTGCCAAATGCCTGAGATATCCGGTCCCAGCCATAGTCGCCGAACCATGCTCTGCGCAATGATTGCAGATCAATTCGAGTAGCACGGGATATTGAACGCATGCCAATATTCACAAGCGTGTCTTCAAGCAGTGCATGGAGCACTGTATGCCCCGCTGTTCCTGCGCTTTCCATGATGCACTGGGCAAGCGCTGATTTCCCCATTGATGGTCTACCACCAAGAATCACAAGCTCACCGGGCTGCAAGCCGCCGGTTATGTCGTCGAGGTCTTGGAGCCCAGTGGTAATGCCCATTAGCTCCCCTTTGTGCTCTTGGGCATATTCCAGACGGTCTGCTACCCGGCGCATTGTCTCTGCGAACGAAACCGGCTCCCCTCCAACGGTCCGGCGATCAATCTCTAGAGCTGCAGCCTGCATCATGTCTGCAATATCCTCTTCGCCCTCATATGCTGCTTGGATGATTTCTGTGCATTTCGCTATTGCCTGTCGCCTGACAGACAGTTCAGCGATGATCTTGGCATAATAGATCCCGTTGGCTGCTGTGGGAACACTTGATGCAAGACTGCTAATAAACGTAGCCCCACCCAGCTCGTTCAATGTGCCGTTTTGCCGCAGGTAGTCTGTAATCGTTACGAGATCCACTGGCGTCGCTTGGGTTCGTAGTTCGGAAATAGCGTCGAATACAACGCGATGCTTATCCCAATAGAAGTCCTCGCGTCGCAGCATGTCGAGCACTTCATCAGACATGTTGTTGTCAAGGAGCATCGAGCCCAATGTGGCCATTTCAGCATCTTGGTTGATGGGCAGCGCCCGACTAGCCATCCGATGCCACCCCCTGCTCCTTATACATCTGAGCCTTGGCCCTCACTTCTGCCATGTAACGCCGTGTTTCTTCCACACCGGGGATATAGGGGCCAACGGGCTCCGAAGGCTCTGCACTTCCTGATTGTTTGGTTGTCGCCGGCGCCTCAATGTAATCACGCCACGTTTCTTCTTTGAGGAAGTTGTGTGCTTGCTGTATGAATTTGGGCATTTCGCCCTTATTGGCCGCTGCGTAGTTTTTGGCAGCCTTGATAACAAGCTCCGGATCAAAGTCAGGATCTTGTGAAAGCTTCCGCCATGCGTCACGTGCCGCTTTCGGATTGCGTCGAGAAGGGTATGCCGCCCAGAACGTATCGAACAACATTTGGTCACGGGGGGATAATAGGGGGGTACTCTGTACTCTTATATCTATAGGGCGTTCTTCCGCGTTCTCGTCGCGTTCTGTATTATGCGGAACGCGTTCGGAACGCGTTCCGGGGGCGTTCTCGTCGCGTTCTGCTTGTTGTTGTTGGCTTTCCCGCCAACGTCGCTTTCTTTCAGCTACTCGATGTGGTTCATCCGATGGTTTACGTGGGTTTCTCTTCTGCCAATTGGTCAAAACAATGGCCTCATCGTTTCTGATCTCGATCATATTGAATTGTGGGCTTGCAAACAGCTCCAAAGCCTCTGATAGCTGCTCTTCCGTTGTATATAGTGCCCTTGCAAGCCCTGGCAGCGGATATGGGCGTATAACTCCTCGTTCATCAGAACGATTGGCGAGACAGAGCATTCGGACCCACAACGTCACCATGCCGTCACTTAACGACAACATTTTGGGGTCGTCCAAAAACTCGTCATAAAACTTGAACCATGGTGTTCCGGCCATTATCATCATCCTCGCGCGTTCTAGTGGGCGTTCCGGGGGCGTTCCTGTGTATGATGGAACGCGTTCGGAACGCGTTCCGGGGGCGTTCCTGCTGCTCCAGCCCCGTTTCGCGTTTTGTGTAGCCCCATAATCTCCGCCTGTATCTGGTTTGCCTCCTCAATGCTCACAGTCTCTATCCCAGCAGCCTTTCGGACCCTCCGGATCTCCGCTCTTATCCGGTTTCTGGACGCGATCACGTCCATGTAGGCCGCGTCCCCAAGCTCTGGGTCATGTGTCTCATCGAACACGCTTTCCGCATCCTCTGCATCCCTAACAAGCTCATGCAATACGGTCACTTAGATCACTCCCTTGTAGTCCTGATTGTTCAGCCAGGCTGCACTCTTCACACTGTCGCCCTGTTGGGCCAAGGTCGCCACACCTGCTTGTTTCTCCCCATTTGAGAGGGCAATGACCATTCATCCTTTGGATCCGGTAATACTCAGTTTCGTCTAGAGTCTCTTTTTGGGTCTCTCGCGTTGCCAACACGGCTGTGCCGCCTGCAGCTTGAACAACGTATCCATGTTGCTCAGCCAGCTTCAGAATCTCTTGCCAAGCACTCATGACTGTTCCCCCTTTACGGTTCACGCAACCGTTGTTGCTTTACATCCCACACGCTCGGTTTTGGCATGTTGAACCCCTGGTTCTTAGAAAGCATTATCCTGTGTTCAATGGCCCCCTGAAGGTCCCACAATGCCTCAACAGGTGTATCGCCGATCCCATCCAACGGTAGGTCTATGGGGAGAGCTGCCCACGTCCAGCCACTACCAGTGTCTGAAGGTGTTAATGCTTTCCGATCTACGCGAAACAACTGCACAGGATAGCCGTATAGATCGAGCGTTTCTTTGGTGCCATATCTTGCTTCGCAAGCCGGGCGTTGAGTAGAAATCTCACGGACAAGCTTCTCAAGCTCTTCGATGCGTTGTGCAGCATACAAATCCATTGGGCTGTTGTTCAGCCTTAGCAAGGACACAATCTTCTTGTTCATCTCCGGATGGGTATCTATGGCCACACAGCGCCCGCTAGCTGCCTGTCCGCGTTCGTCCAGGGTTTTTTTGTCAGTCAATCCTCCGTCCTACGTAGGCCCGCCCGCAGCACCAGTAAACGCGCCTGCAGGCAGCCTCCATGTGTCTGTGACAATGTCTGACGTCTTGATGTCGCCGTCAAGGGCGATCCGGATCCACTTCTCAGCGTCCATGTTGTTAGGCACTCTTGATGTGCCTCGGTCTGCAAGCTCGGTTAACGTGAGTTTGTTGTCTATCGTGTGGTCCAGCTCTCGTTCCATCTCCACGAGTTTTGCGAACCGCTCTGGCGAAACCTCTCGCATCGTCGCCCACTGGTCGGCCGTGCAGAAGATGCAACCAAAACAACTTGTCCGACTGAAGCCCAACCAGTATGCCGGATGGGGCAGTATCCTGTGTTTCTCGATGATTTCCCACACCTGAGCCTCTGACCACTCGATGACGGTGCGCCACCACGTAACTTGCCGGTCCTTACGGTTGCATGGGTGCTCCTCGACGTTGAGGTATTTGGCACGATTCGCGGACTCCTCGCGTCTCTCACCAGTAATCACCAGATACGTGCCATGTTGATAATCTGGGTGATTGTTAAGGACCCTTCGCATGACATCGATCTTCAAATATGCCGTGCACCATCTAGTCCTCAAGCTTGCCGTCTTAGCTGGGAATTTGCGCCGTGTGCTGCGTTTCCCACCACGAGTAGGCAGTGTGACGACTTCGCCCCCGCGCTCAAACCGAACATCGTTGGTGAGGCGATCTTCGCGCATCATCTCTCCCCAAAAGCCGTCCTCGCGCCACTGGAATTCTGTGTGTATGCCCATGGCCTCACCGAATGCCCTAACATATGGTTCGGTCACTGGCCAGTCCATGAACGGAGTCCCGCCGTCTATGTCCTGGTGCCACAATACGATCCGATCTTTCGGAATACCGATGTCAAGCAGATAGAGCACACAGGCCGCGCTATCTTTGCCACCACTCGTACTGACGATGATACGGTCGTATGAGTCCAAGTCGCCGAGCGATGCGGCCCTGGGATGTTCGGATAGCTCTAACTCCTCATATTGCGACCATAAACTGTGCTGTAGCACGGCACTGGAGCTCATATGATTTCCTCCTTAGCGGACCCGGCGCGGTCCGCGTAGCTATTAACAAAACTCCGTACCAGATCAGGGCGAAGATCGAGCCCCGATAATCCAAACTAGAGGAGTGATCGCTAATCGATCTCCCTCGTTATGTGTTGCCCCGTGCGCCGCCGGGGACAGTTGGCCCGGCTACCTGACCTTAGTTCGCTTGCCTTATCCCCTAGCCGGCGGGGAAAGATGTGATGTTGGAATCATCACTATCGTTATTGCAATCCGCTTCAGTGCTTTGCGCCTTTGTGCAGTCCTCGCAATCCATTCCGCGGTTCACGCGGTAACAGTCTGATGGGTCGCAACCAATCCTTGGGTTAAGGTAACTCATAAGATCACCACCCCGGAATATCCGTGTTGGCACCGAACGAATTGGGATCCGCAGAGGGCTCATCGACGCCACCCGCCTCGTCCGGCCAGTCGATGAAGTCACATCTCTCAGCGATCACACTGATTTTGCTGCGATTCTGGCCAGTCTGCTTGTCCTGCCACTTGTCCTGCTGTAGACGCCCCGAAATCCCCACACGACAACCCTTGCGCATATGGTTGGAGATTGATTCTGCGACCTTCCCAAAGGCCGTAATGTCAAACCAATCTGTGACCTTGTCAGGCCCGATACGGTTTATAGCTATGCTGAACTTGGCCACTGCCGTTCCCTCTTGCGTATATCGCAACTCGGGATCTTGACCCAACCTGCCAATAAGACACACCTGATTCATGCTGAATCCTCCTTAACAATCCATTCATATTGCCATCCATCTGCACGTTGAATGACTTTGCAGTTCTTATGATTGGTGTTGCATATGATCTGTCGCTCTCCGTTTCGTATATCAAAGCTGCCACTAGCTCTACATGCTTCAACAGACTATATATCCCCGTTAGTGCCTCCGCGGCTCGCACCTGCGCCTGCGGTATTATTGGTTTGGAGGGGGCCGGGCCCGGTCGCCCAGCCCACGGTACGCTTGCCGATGCCCCGACCGGAGGGCTGTTCAGGTTGCCAGCCTGATGCTTAATCCATTGCCGGGCTGCATGTCGGCAATGCCCCTGGCTAGGGACAAATCTAAAACGGCGCTGAACCGACCATATCGCCGAAGGTCTGTTGATCGTCTGCTAGAGAGGGCTGCGCCGTCTGTGACTCGGTTATAAGCTGAGGCTGACTGTCTTGCACTAGCAGCGCTGCAGCTCCCGCCCTCACCTGCTCATTGCCCGCCTTCTGGGCCAAATACGCTAGATACTCTGGTTGAATCTGCTGGATCTCAGCCAGTGTCTTGCCGCGATGTTTCCCGAAAGACACAACGATGTCTGCAGCGTTGGCAGTCTCTTGTTCAGCTGACTGTCCCTGCTCGTCAATCCATGCCATAAGCTCCTCATACTCTGGCATAGTCAAATCAGCCGATCTGCTTTTGCCGAAACGCCTCTGAGTCTCTTCTTGCAACACTTCATCTGGTATAAACGCAGCGCGTGATGTGGTGAATAAGTTACGGCGTAACTCAGCAGATATGGTTGATGAAATACTTTGCTTATTATCAACAGCGTCAGGACGAGGGGCTGTTTGGGGTGCTGACGTTGAAGTAAAACTTGGCTGCAATGTTGGTTTTGGTTGGGGCCCCTCTGCCGGCGGTCTACCGTCGGTGAGCCAAGCATTGAGCACATCCGCGATGTCCTTGCCCGGCTTGGGTAGCACCACGCCAGTTAGCTGAGGGCAGCGTGTCTTGCCGACGATTAGGTTGTTATCTGTGTCCAGATCAGCAACCACGTCGAACTCGTATTCAAGGCCATCACGTTGCACTGGCTGTAAGCCTACCTTGCGTATCTGCGTCCGGCCCTTCTCATCCTTCTCTTGCACGTATTCCATCTTGGAGCGCATGGTCACGACGAGATGCAGCCGAGCCGCCAGCATCGCTTCAACCAGGTTGTTGTGCAAAGGCGTGACGTCTCGCCATGCCGCGAAACTGTTGCCCGACTGGCTGCGTTTGGCGGCCTTGTCAACGAGCTCAAGCGCACCGTCCTTCCCCATCCAGGCATGACTTAGGGAATCTATGATCAGCACATCGTATCCGGCCTGCTCGGCAGCTGAGATAGCGTCGATATACATCTGAGGATGGAATGATTCGAGTTCGAGCACATCAAACGTGAATAGGTCCGCGTACTTCGATGCGCTACCGTGCTCCGTATCAATCACGGCTACCCGTCTTCCAAGGTGTTGACCAATATTGAGAGCGCTGTAGGTTTTGCCGCTGCCAGCGGGCCCAATCAATGCCATGCGGAGCTTTAGCTGTTTCTTCCGTGCCCGTCTAAACTGAAGCGCCACTGCTTACACCTCCTCTTTGCTTGCTGTCACAATGTTGACCTTCAGCCCTTTTTCAACCACGCGGATGCCTTCAACGATCTCGCCATCGGCGCTGATCATAGAGTCACCGTTCTGTTTGAGAGTCTTCTTGAGTTCGCTCCACTTGATCTTTTCGATTGTCTGCACAAACTCGGCCATGTCGTTGCCCTTAAGCCACGCCAGCAACGCCTCATCATCCCGCACGTAATCGGGCTGCTGCTTGCGAATCTGCACCTGGCCCGCCGGCAGCTTGAATGTCTTTTGGCGCGGGTTATCCATATGCTGCGGAAGGTAGTATGCCGCCAGAAGCCCGCCGAAGAACTCCTCTGTATGCTCCAGCTCGCGCTTGCGGCCTTCGAGCCAGTCGTCAATGCGCTTGACCTCGGCCTCCGCCACCTGGGCGGCTTTCTCATACTCCGCGCGCGCCTTGGCGATCTTGCGGAGTGCCCAGTTGGCCATGTTCTCGTCCGTAAGGCAAAACCGTTCGCGTTCCTCTTCCTGCTCAGGCTCGTGATATGCCTCTAGCAACACATTATCCAACTCTGCCATGCTCATATTTGTGTCCTCCTTTGTGTTGGAGGACGCCTCCACCCAGTTGCGCAACTGCGCCGGACTGGTATAATGAAGGTGGAAGCGCCCTTCTGGAAATCGCTTCACCGCGCCGACTGATCAGCCTCGCGAGCAGCAGTCGGTGCTTTTCTTTTCTTGCGCTGGGCAACGAGCTCAGCTACCTGTAGCCCGAAGGCCACTATCGCCAGCGCCACCGCAAACATCATCATCACGCTGAGTATCTGGTGATATGGGCTGATCTGCATTCCATCCCCGCCTCCTGTCTCTGTAGGGCCTTGCGCCGCCTTGCGATCGCTTGAACCTCTTCTCTCTCGGCCGCGGACCGCTCTTCCGCCGCCTGGCACTCTGCCTCGAACTCGCATGTCTCGCCACTAATGAGGCACTCCTTACGGTGTTCTCAATTGGTTCACCTCCTTTCGGTTTGCGGTGAGTGGTCTGCTGCGCTGAATCCGACTACGATGGTACTTGGGAACATCAAGCGCCCGCGGCGGCATGCCCCCGCTCCGCGGTTTCGTCACCCTCGTTCGCCAGAAGCTCTGCTATCGACACGCCCAGGGCTTTGGCGATCTTGCTGAGAGTCCTGACCGAGGGGCTGTTCACACCGGTTTCGATATAGTGAAGCGAAGACTGAGAGACACCTGCCCTGGCAGCGAGCTGTTCCTTAGTAAGGCCACTCTGAACCCTCAAGCGCGTGATGGCCTTGCCGACATCCATTCGAATCACCTCCGCTCGTTTCAGTCTTCTGTAATTCAGTATACAGAAGCCGCTTTCGGGTGTCAACAGTATTCTTAAAACGATTTCAGGATTCCTTTGTGATAGACTCAGAATAGTGAAAGGAGGACGCTCATGGAGAACCTCGGCCCGCGCATACGCGAGATACGGAGTCGCAGAGGGATGACGCTTGAGACCGTTGCCAAGAAGGCCGATATTTCGGCGTCCTCGCTCAGCTATATCGACGGAGCAATAGTCTACAAGCGTGTATACCGCCGTATTCCTCGGTAATCATCGTTGACATCATTGTGTCATTGTGTTATTATTAGATTGACGGAAATGAGCTAAAGGAGGCGCGCACAATGACTGGAGACACATGGACACACGATAACAACTGGCGCGTCAGCAATAACTGCCACTGGGCCGAGTATAACGAGAGCGGTGTCCGCGTCGCCCAAGGCACTCACCGCCTCTGCGCCCCCACAGCCGAGGAGTTAGCCCGGTGGGACGCGACAATCGGCGAGATTATCGCCCGGGCAGAGCGTGCAGATCTGCCAAGCGCCCTGTACCTCCGCTGGGGCAACCTCCCGCGAGGAGGCCGCTCCAAGAACCACGCCACCGGGGAGCTGGAGGCCGGGGTCTCGGTATATGGAGCACGATACAATCCGGTGACCGATCTCATCGAGTATGCGGAGGACGGCACAGGCTGTCACGCCGCTCTGACCTATCTCCTCAGCGGCGCTCCGTGTTACCTTGTGACCGGCACGGAGGTAGGACGCGGCAGCGACGGGGAGCCGGTGCTCCGGGACGTGCGCATACTGGCCACGCTCAAGCCGTGTGAAGCCGGGTTTGAACTCGGCCGTAGAGAAGGAGGTATGGAGTGACATGAATATTGACGAGCTCACAGCCGAAGCCCTCGAGCAGCTAGAGAGGAGCGCAACCCTAGCCGATGCCGTCAGCATGACGGGCGACCTAGGTCTGGTCCTGGACTGGGTGCGTGTGGCCCGATCCATCGTCGCCGGACGGCCCCGCATGGTCATCGCAGGCATCCTAGAGGACTGGTCAGCTACAGCAGGTGTGATTTACAAGGACGGCCAGGCCATGACTCCCGACATACTGGAGGAGATCGGGGTATCTCGGGCGCACACCTCGTCACAGGTCGGCACACCCGGGATCGCGATGATCTATCCTGGAGAGATTGGCGTAGACAGTGCGGCTCGCGTCTTTGCCTGCTCCAAGCGAGCCAAAAGCAAGGACGACTGGGACA
>Ga0208564_1002790_pt1 | contig 13397 bp, 7 predicted proteins | sample AD_UKC073_MetaG_FD_184439 | JGI IMG/M metagenome (GOLD analysis project Ga0208564, IMG submission 184439) | Active sludge microbial communities of municipal wastewater-treating anaerobic digesters from USA - AD_UKC073_MetaG (SPAdes) (version 2) | ecosystem: Engineered > Bioreactor > Anaerobic >... | reverse complement strand
CCCCGGCGCCGCTGCCGATGGCAAGTATGATGACGGTCTCGATGAGGGAGAATGCCATGAGAGATGAGATTTATAGCCGGAGGGTATTAAGGGATCTTTTTTTTCGGCGGCGGGGGGATCCGCTCAAGACCGGATCGGGGATCCGGGCCCGGAACCCGTGTTCGGTCTCAACGGGTTGTGCACGCCCGGAGCCGGGAGTGCAGGGAGATCCCCGCGGGAATCCCTTCGGGTATCTGATTTGAAACCGCGGCAAGACATCTGCGGGATGGGGGTGAATTACGCCGAGGTTCTGCGGCTGGCCCCCTTTTCCCCCTCTCCATCGTCGGGAGAGATCTGTTCAATAGATCTTTCTGAGCAGAGTTTTTGATTCCAGGATCACTGGCCAAAGAGCCACAAACTCACCTGGGGGTATCGACAGTTCAATTTAAAGATACATTTATCGGTTCTTATTCTCATGCATTGTATAATGATTCGGGAGGCTCTCGACTCGGTTTCGCTTAAAAATACCAGATTAATCATCCTGACCGGTCGGTCAGGAAGAGAGATTTCCGCTGTGTTGCGCAACTGCGAAGATCAGTTTGGCTTTTCACGCATCAACGTGAACACTGAGCTGAGTCGAGGACTCCTTGATTTACCTCCTTGCGACCGTCCTATTATGGCCGAACGCTTACTTCACGAGATTATCATGAAGGTAGAGGGTGAGGCAGTGCTGCTCGATAGAACCGAGGTGTTGTTCTCCCGCGACCTGGCTCTCGATCCATTCCGTTTACTGAGCAATCTCGGGCGTTACAAAACCGTAATCGCTGCATGGAACGGAGATTATGATGGATCGGAACTCGTGTACGCTTATACCGGCCATGATGACTACCGGAGGTATGGCAGGAATCATCTTGGTGATACCCCGATCCTATCGGTATCATCAAATGGGAGGGGGTGTGTTGTGGCATGAAATACGGCGATCTCGTTCGGTTTGATCCTATTGAAGATGTAGTTCAGTTGCGAGAGGCGGATAAAAAGGATGAGGCCCGGCGCCTTGTGGAGACATATGTCATCTCGGATGGGATGGCGAAGAACCTCATCGAGGTTCTTATACCTCACCTTGAACTGAACACAACGCTTGACAAGAAAGGGCTGCTGGTTGTTGGGAATTATGGTACCGGTAAGTCGCACCTGATGTCGGTTGTCAGTGCCGTTGCAGAGCACGCGGATCTTGTGGAGCATCTCCAGAGCGATGACATAAAGGAGCCTGTAAAGAAGATTGCAGGTCAGTTTAAGGTTATCAGGACAGAGATCGGAGCTGTTCGGCAATCGCTTCGTGATATCGTCTGTGGTGAACTCGAGAGAAACCTGGCAAAGATTGGTGTGGACTACTCGTTTCCTCCTGCAGACAGATTGGTGAACCACAAGGATGCCTTTATCGCGATGATGAATGCATTCAACGAGAAATACCCCGACAAAGGGTTGCTTCTCGTCGTTGACGAACTCCTTGACTATCTGCGTTCACGGCAGGAGCAGGAGTTGATACTGGATCTCAATTTTATGCGTGAGATCGGTGAATCCTGTCGTCTGAGCAGGTTCCGGTTTATGGCCGGGATCCAGGAGGCGCTCTTTGACAACCCGCGGTTTGAGTTCGTTGCTGAGTCAATGAGGAGGGTCCAGAAGCGGTTTGAGTCGGTGCGGATAGTCCGGACGGATGTCTCGTATGTTGTGGCTGAACGGTTGCTGAAGAAGACGCCAGAACAAAAGGCAATGATCCGGCATCATCTTGGAAAGTTCACCGCACTTTATGGGGATATGAACGAACGGCTTGATGAATACGTTGCTCTCTACCCCATCCACCCGGCATACCTGGAGATCTTCGAGAAACTTTTTGTTGTTGAGAAAAGGGAGATCCTCAAGACGTTGAGCAGGGATGTTAAAAAACTCATTGAAGAGGAGGTCCCAACAGACAGTCCGGGCCTGCTCTCTTACGACCACTACTGGGAACCTCTCAGCACCGATACGTCGTTGCGGACAAATCAGGATATCCGGGAGGTTATCGAAAAAGGTCAGATCCTTGAAGGGATCCTGAACCGATCGTTTCAGAGGAAACAATACCTCCCATCTGCGATCAGGATTGTTCATGCCCTCTGCGTCCATCGTCTCACGACAGGCGATGTGAGTTCCCCGATTGGGTTGACGCCGGAAGAGATCCGGGATGATCTCTGTATCTATCTCCCTATACCGGAGCAGGATTCGGAGTTCCTGCTCACCACAATCGAGTCGATACTCCGTGAGATCGGAAAGACCGTCAGCGGGCAGTTCATATCGCATAATGATGAGAACGATATGTATTACATCGATGTTCGGAAGGACATTGATTATGACGCAAAGATCGAAGAGCGGGCCGATTCCCTGGATAAAGGGATACTGGATCGCTACTATTTCGAGGTCCTGGCCGGGGTGATGAAGACACCGGGATCGACCTATGTGCCAGGCTACCGGATCTGGGAGCATGAGGTCATCTGGAGGGATCGGCGAGCCGGGAGGTCTGGCTACCTCTTCTTTGGAGCGCCCAACGAACGGTCGACCGCCCAGCCGCCACGCGACTTTTACATCTACTTCCTCCAGCCATACGATCCGCCGCTCTTCACGGACGAACTGCGGTCGGATGAGGTCTTCTTCAGGTTAAGCAGGATGAACGAGACTTTCGAGACTGCTCTAAGGTTATATGCCGGCGCGAGGGAGATGTTCACTAACTCTTCGGGGTCGAACCGCAGCATATACGGAGCCAAGGCGTCCGAGCACCTCAAGACGATCACAAAGTGGCTGCGGGAGAACATCATCACCGCATACGACGTGACGTACCAGGGGGTGACCCGGCCCCTGGTTGAGCTGGCGAAAGATGGGGGGATAAACACTTCGGGGGATATATCGGATACCATCAATGACATCTCAGCCCACTGTCTTGCGCCCCACTTTGAGGAGATCGCCCCGGATTACCCCCATTTCTCGCAGGTTATACGGTCTAAAGAGCGGGAAGAGGCGATGAAGGATGCCATCAAGTGCATAAGCGGTGTCCGCGTACAGCGCGGCATTGCAGTTCTTGACGGTCTCAACCTGCTTGAAGACGGTTCTATCAATACTGAGAATTCCGTATATGCCCGCCACATCAATGATCTCCTCCGGAGCAAGGGGGTTGGTCAGGTGCTGAACCGGAGCGAGATCATCGGCGGCCAGAGGGGTGTCGAGTATGATCTGCGGTTCCGGCTTGAGCCTGAGTTTGTTGTCGTTGTTATTGCCGCCATGGTATACCATGGGGATGTGGTGGTGGCGTATCCGGGGAAGAAGATTACAGCCGCAAATTTTGAGGAACTCACCAGGATGAGTGTTGCTGACCTGACAGCGTTTAAACACCTTGAACTGCCAAAAGAACCGCCGATCGAGGTGCTTGCCGAACTCTTCTCTCTCCTCGATATATCGCCAGCACTTGTCCGGAACTCCGCAACCCACCGGGAAGCGGTGAAGCAGTTGCAGGCACGCGTGGCCGGGTTGATCGAAGAGGTTGTTGATGCTAAGGAGGTGTTGAAGAGTTCTCTGACGCTATGGGGGCAGAGCGTTCTTGACGAGAGCGAAAAAGAGGATGCTGCCCGGAAACTTGATGACCTGAAGGTCTTCCTTGAGTCGCTCCAGCGGTTCAAGACAGAGGGGCAACTCCGGAACTTCGGCAGCAGCCGGGCTGATGTGCGCAAGCAGAAAAGGAATCTGGAGGTTATGCGGGAGATCGGGGATCTGGATAAGTTCTGTAGGCGTGTCGCGCCGGTTACTCAATACCTCGCAGAGGCAGAGAGGGTCCTGCCTGACGATAACCCTTTTCTGCAATCGCTGGTTGAGCAGAAAAAAGCCCTGTTGGAGAAGATCAGAGATCCGGAGACTCAGAAGACCAAAGAGTTCCAGAGGGAGTTCGAACGGGAACTGAACCGGTTGAAGAAGGAGTACATCGACGAGTACCTGCGTCTCCATGGTGCGGCGCGCCTGGGTGTCGAGGGGGACAACCGGAAGAAGAGGTTAATGAAGAGTCCTGCCCTCAAGGCAATCCGGGAGCTCTCGAGCATCGAGATCATGCCGAAGGGTGATCTGACCGGTTTTGAGGCGGAACTGACACGCCTGAAGCCGTGCTTTGCGCTGGATAGTGGCGCTCTTGAGAACTCAGTGACCTGCCCGTACTGTCAGTTCAGGCCGGCGGATGAGGAGATATCCGCGCCACTGGAGAACATTCTTTCGGCGCTTGAGGACAGGCTGGATGATCTCTACAATAGGTGGACGCAAACACTGCTGGAGAACCTCAGCGACCCGGCGGTCAGCGCAAACCTTGAACTCCTGAGATCCGATGAGAGGAAACTGGTTGAGGATTTTATGGCGGCAAAAGAGCTTCCGGAGAAGATATCTGTCGAGTTTGTGAAGGCGATGCAGGAGGTTCTTTCGGGGCTTGTGAAGGTGACAATCACCAGGGATGCTCTGATGGATGGCCTGAAGGGGAATGGGTCGCCCTGCACGGTGGACGAGTTCCGGAACCGGTTTGAGGGTTACATCAAATCCCTGACAAGAGGCAGGGACCAGCGGAAGATCCGTATTGTGGTGGAGTAGGGATGAACGGTAAAAAATACGAGTTGACAGAGGAGATTCTTGACTCTCTGCGTGATGTTGAGGGGTTCCCAATTGGAAAGGACGAAGATATCATTGCGCTTTCCGACCCGCCCTACTACACTGCGTGCCCGAATCCCTGGATCGGGGAGTTCATCGAGCGCTACGGGCGGCCGTATGACCCGGAGGAGAGGTATGAGCGGGAGCCGTTTGCGGCTGACGTGAGGGAGGGGAAGAACGATCCGATCTACAACGCTCATTCCTACCACACTAAGGTGCCGCACAAGGCGATCATGCGCTACATCCTTCACTACACCGATCCCGGCGATATCGTCTTTGACGGTTTCTGCGGGACGGGGATGACGGGTGTTGCAGCACAGATGTGCGGCAACCCGGACGCAGAGTTCAGGGAGAGGATTGAACGGGAGATGCCCGACGTGGTATGGGGTGCCCGCCGGGCGATCCTCTGCGACCTCTCGCCGGCGGCAACCTTCATCGCCTACAACTACAACAACCCGGTGGATCCGGTGGAGTTCGAGCGGGAGGCGAAACGGATCCTCGAGGAGGTGGAGAAGGAGTGCGGCTGGATGTACGAGACGAACCATCTCGTGGATGGGAAGGTCCAGTTTAAAGCCGACCTGGACGGCACCAGAACCCCGGTGAAGGGAAGGATCAACTACACGGTCTGGAGCGATGTCTTTGTCTGCCCATCGTGCTCCGAGGAGATCGTCTTCTGGGAGGCGGCGATGGACCAGAAGGAGGGGAGGGTCCGCGACGAGTTCCCCTGCCCGCACTGCGGCGCGATGATGACGAAGCGCTCGCTCGAGCGGGCATGGGAGTACGTCCATGACGAGGCCATCGGCGAGACGGTGCGGCGGGCAAAGCAGGTCCCGGTGCTGATCAACTACTCGGTCGGGAAGAAACGGTTTGAGAAGGTGCCGGACGAGAACGACCTTGCCCTGATCCAGAGGATCGAGGGGGGGAGGATCCCGTACTGGTACCCGACGGATGAGTTGCCTGATGGGGAGAAGATGTCTGACCCGAGAAATGCCGGCGTCACCCATGTGCATCAGTTCTACTATAAACGTCCACTCTACCTTTTATCCAAAATATTTTCAGTTCTCAATAATACTCAATCTCCGAACCTAAATTATCTGAAATATACCTTTGATCAAACAATTTTTGGTTTGAGCAAATTAAACCGGTATGGTCCAACCCATTACTCCCAAGTCAATAGAATGTTAAGCGGGACATTATATATCGGATCTCAAGTTTCTGAAGTCTCTCTTCCATACCTGATTGGTGGAAAGATAAACAGACTCAAAAAGGCCCTTGAATCATACAAAAAAAACGATTCTCACAACTGTATTACCACCCAATCATCATCGAGAATAAACGCAATCCCTCAAGATTCCATCGACTACATCTTCACCGATCCCCCCTTCGGTGGCAACCTGATGTACTCCGAACTGAACTTCCTTCATGAAGCATGGTATAAAGTCTTCACGAACAACCGCTCCGAGGCTGTCGTCAACAAAGTACAGCGCAAGGCGCTCCCCGACTACCAGGCGCTGATGGAGCAGTGCTTCGCCGAGAACTACCGCATCTTAAAGCCCGGGCGCTGGATGACCGTGGAGTTCCACAACTCCCAGAACAAGGTCTGGATGGCGATCCAGCAGGCATTGACGCGCGCCGGGTTTATCATCGCCGACGTCCGCACCCTGGACAAGAAGCAGGGCACCTTCAACCAGGTCTCCGGTTCCAATCAGTCGGTCAAGCAGGACCTCGTCATCTCCGCCTACAAACCCAACGGCGGGCTGGAAGAACGGTTCAAACTCACCGCCGGAACGGCGGAGGGCGTCTGGGACTTCATCCGCCAGCACCTCAGACACCTGCCCATCGCCCCGGAGAAGGACGGCATCCTCCAGTACGTCCCTGAGCGGCAGAAACACCTCCTCTACGACCGCATGGTTGCGTTCCACGTCCAGCGCGGGATCATCGTCCCGATCTCCGCCGCGGACTTCTACCTCGGGCTCTACCAGCGTTTCCCCGAACGCGACGGCATGTACTTCCTCCCCGACCAGGTCCCCCTCTACGAACAGAAACGCCTCGCAGCGAGCCGGGTCGAGCAGGTCTCCCTCTTCGTCCACGATGAGAAGAGTGCCATCCGGTGGCTGCGTATCCAGCTCAGCGATCACCCGCAGACCTACCAGGAGATCCAACCGAAGTTTATGATCGAGTCCCGCAACACCGACCGCCACGAGGCCATGCCGGAACTTGCCGACCTCCTCGAGCAGAACTTCCTCAAAGACGAAGAAGGGCGATGGTACGTGCCCGACCCCAACAGGGAGGCCGACCTTGAAAAACTGCGGGAGAAAGCACTGCTCAGAGAGTTTGAGACTTACAAGACCACAAAAGGCAGGCTCAAAGTCTTCCGCACCGAGGCCGTCCGTGCCGGCTTCAAGAAATGCTGGTCAGAACGCGACTACGACATGATCATTGAGATCGGCGACCGACTGCCGCCTGAAATCCTGCAGGAAGACGACGTTCTCCTGATGTACTACGACAATGCAGAGACAAGACTCGAAAACAACTGACATGGAGTTGGAGCAGCAACCCGGCGACTGGGTCTGGCATCCGGATTTAGCAGAACCGGTGCAGATCATCACCATCCAGCACCTCTGGGGAAAGAGGAGTTACAGGGTCTGGGTGCCGGGCAGAAACCGCATCCTTCTCGCCGATGAAGATGCATTCACCCCGTTAAACCGTTCCAAACCGCTGAACAGAAACGAGATCATCTACCGCGCCGCCGCAGCAAAGATAATCGAGATCTACTCCCGTGAAAGGCTCCTCGCCCCCCTCAACTCCCGGGTCGTCCCCCTGCCTCACCAGATCTACGCCCTCTCCCGCGCCTGCGCACGCGACCCGGTGCGCTGCCTTTTCGCCGACGAAGTCGGCCTCGGAAAGACCATCGAAGCCGGCCTTGTGGTAAAAGAACTCAAACTTCGCAGAAAGGCCTCCAGGATACTTGTCGTCGCCCCACGCGGCCTCGTAAACCAATGGGTCTCAGAGATGTGGACACACTTCCAGGAAGAGTTCGTCCCTATAATCCCTGGAACCACCGGGAACCAGGTTCCCGGAGGCAGGAAGATCTGGACGCTGTTTGACCAGATCGTCGTCCCGCTCGATGCCATAAAACCCATGAAACGCCGCCGGGGATGGACGCCAAAAGAGATCCACGACCACAACCAGCAGCGGTTTCATGACCTCGTCAACGCCGGCTGGGACCTCATCATAATCGATGAAGCGCACAAACTCGCCGGCACAACCAGTCAGGTCGCACGCTTCAAACTCGGCCGCGCCCTCGCAGACCACACCCCTCATCTCCTTCTCCTCTCCGCCACACCACACCAGGGCAAGACCGATGCATTCCTCCGGTTGATGAGCCTCATTGACAAAACAAGGTTCCGTGAAGATAGCCCGATCGACCGCGACGCCATAACTTCGTCCATCGTCCGCACCGAGAAGAGAAACGCCATCGATGCGGAGGGAAAACCCCTCTTCAGACCACGCAACACCCGTATAATCCGTGTCGAGTGGAAAGAAGAACACAGGCTCCAGGCCGAACTCTACGAACAGGTCACCGAGTACGTCAGAACCGGATACAACCGGGCGCTCAAAGAGAAAAGAAACTACATCGGCTTCCTGATGGTCCTGATGCAGCGCCTGGTATCCAGCAGCACCCGATCGATACGAAACACACTTGAAAAACGTCTATCAGTGCTCCAGGACCAGCCGCCCCCCAGGCCTGAAGAACCTCTCGACGAAGACTGGTGGGACCTTGAGACCGAAGAGCGGGTAGAACAGATGGTCACCAGTTCCCCGCCTGCAGACCCCGATGAACGTGAAGAGGTGCGCCGTCTCCTCGATCTCGCTCGCCGCTGTGAGGCAACCAGACCCGACGCCAAGACCGAAGAGGTCGTCAACCTCATGTTGACCCTCCGTGCCCGGGAGAACAACCCCAACCTGAAATTCCTCATCTTCACCGAATTTGTCCCCACACAGACGATGCTTGCCGAATACCTCGAAGCACGCGGGTTCCGTGTGGTCCTCCTCAACGGCTCGATGAGCATGGAAGAACGCCAGAAAGCCCAGACCTCCTTCTCCAGGGATGCACAGGTGATGATATCTACAGAAGCGGGGGGAGAAGGACTCAACCTTCAGTTCTGTCACATTGTCATCAATTACGACATGCCATGGAACCCGATGCGGCTCGAACAGCGTATCGGTCGGGTCGACCGTATCGGCCAGACCCACGACGTTCAGGTCTACAACCTGGTCTTCTCCGGAACCGTCGAGGAGCGTGTCCACGAGGTCTTGCTCGAAAAACTGCTGGTCATCCTGAGCGACCTCGGTTTCGACAAAATCAGCGACGTCCTCGACTCCAGCGAGGCCGAGCGGACATTCGAGAACCTCTTCATACACTCGATCATCAACCCGGAGAAAGCAGACACCTACCTCGAAGACTTCATCGCCTCATTATCCGAGCGGGCAAAACAGGAACGCGAATCTCTCTCATTTTTCCAGGATGATCCGGTGCTCGACACCATCGAGGTACAGGAGCACCTCAGGAACCCCCTCCCCGCCCTGACGGAACAGATGGTTGCAAACTATATCCTCTCCCGTGGAGGAAAGGTTGGAAAGACCATCTCCGGCTATGACCTCGTATGGCCGGACGGCTCAACACAGAGCGATGTATTCTTTGATAAAAGTGCATCAGAACCCTCTTCTGGAACACTTCTCACCGTATCCGACCCCCGGGTTGCAGAACTGCTCACACAGTCTTCCATAGTTCATCCAGAGATGCCCATGAAGTGTATAAAGATACCCGGTCTCCCTGAAGAGGTCTCTGGCATATGGTCGCTCTGGCGGCTGGTGGTCTCTGGCCCCTCTGGCGTCCGGGTGCACGCCATCCCTTACTTCATCAACGATGACGGCCGTACACTCCGTGTAAGTGCACGCCAGATCTGGGATACCCTCATCCGTGGCGAGTTTATAGAGACGGGAGTGACCTCCACTGACCGTTCGACCCTGGACCGCAGCAGAGAGGGCGCGGAGAATGCCGGGAGAGAACAGATCCTCGAGAGAACCGGTATACCTGAGATCTATCCCGTGATCATCCTGAGGGTGGAAGGCGGCAATGTCTGACTGGCGTGAAGAAATACTGGAGAACCTGCTGCAGGATGACAGACCTCTGATTATTGCTCTGGACCCCGACGCACTTGTCCTGGAGGAGGGGATCCAGCAGGCAATCCTGAACCGGGGGTATGAGATCGTCTCGTATAACGATCCTTTCTCGTTTCGGATAGTGTATGAGTCAGAATACCGCGAACGCCTGGAACGCTGGAGAGACGATCCAGTGAAACTGATTGTCAGGTTCCCTCACGACCAGAGGAGATCGGTTCCCTTCGACCTGCTCAGGGACGGTTCCTGTGTGACCGTAAGAATCAACGACATATTCCCGCTCTTCAGTTACCCCGTCGTCCGCTTGCTTGAACCGGTTTACTACGACGCGCTTTATGAATCCGCAAAAAACTATCGTGGCGAAAGGATGGGCGACGCAAAGACCCGGGAGTACATCCTCAAAACGGTCTTTCGGATCGCTCCGGACGAGATCAGGGATCCAACCGACCTTGTCTCCCTCCTGTGCAGGATTCATTACGAGAGAAAAGTGGTTCCTGAAGAACTTGTGAACCACTGTCTCGAAATCTGGACGAGGCTCGGTATCGGAAAGGAGGAGATCCGTCCCCTCTTCAACCGCGACCGTTTCATGAATTACCTGCAGAGCCAGTGGGTTCGATACATCAACGCCAGTGATACCTCTGAGATACATTTCGATCACCAGGAGATCAGGCTATACGTTGAAACCTTCTTCCTTGAAGGCTCATTAAAGCCCATCGAGGTTGACGACCCGGCCACACTCCCGGAGTGGGCAACCTGTGGCATTATACGCGACCCTCTGGCCGATGCGCGCCGTCATCTCCGGAACCTGCTCTCGAAGATATCAGAGAGCATCCCGGGGGAGAACGCACGATACGCAGACTGGAAGCAGATCGCCAGGTTATGGGCCGGGGCTATAGTGATCCGCGGAAAACTCCATACCTCGCTTCACCGGGGGGAGTCAGAAGAGTTCGACCGGCTGCACCTCTCTATCGAGTCTGCGTTCAGGGACTGGCTTCTTGCTCATTTCAAATCGCTTCCAAACCAGCCATACCTCCCCGCACCCGTGATGGTCCACCATATCCCTCATTTCATCGCCCACGAACTTGCCAGGAATGGTGGAAGGATAGCGCTGATCGTTATGGACGGTATGGCCATCGATCAGTGGTTGATCATCAAAGAGGCGCTGGGCAACGAGTTCTCTTACCGCGAAGACTCTGTGTATGCATGGGTGCCGACCATCACATCCATATCCAGGCGGTCTCTCTTTGCCGGCGAGACCCCGGCGTTCATCGAGCACACCCTTGGCGGAGAGACGGATGAGGAGCGTCTCTGGCGGAGGTTCTGGTCAGGTAGTAGTGGGTTTGAAAGACTCTCCGTCGGTTTCTCGAAGGGGCATCACCTCATCAATCAGTCGGAGGTCGATGAACTACTGCATGATGCCATGCCATCGATACTCGGGCTTGTTGTAAACACCATCGACAACCTCATGCACAGAACAACCATGGGGACGCCTGAACTGCACAGCGACATCAGACTCTGGTTAGAGAAGAGCGTCTTTCCGGACCTGCTTGCAGGTTTGCTCGAACGAGGTTACGCTGTCTACATCACCGCCGACCACGGCAACGTGAGCGCAGAAGGTGTGGGCCGCCTCAGCCAGGGGTTGCTTGTCGAAGAGACCAGTGCACGGGCAAGGCTCTATGACCGTGCCGTGTTCATGGAGCAGGCACATTCAAAGTACCCAGAAGACTCGTTTGCATGGGAAGGGGATTATCTCGGGACCGGCCACTCCGTGCTGATCGCCGACGCTCTGAAGGCGTTCTCTGATCCCGGTAAAGAAGTTGTCTCACATGGCGGGGTATCGATCGAAGAAGTGATTGTCCCATTCATCAGAGTTATGAGGGTGCAATAATGTCGAGGATGATCGGGTTTGATAGGAGGGTCCGTCTCGAGTGGCTTGATGCCGCGGCCAGTGCAGAGAGAGAGATCGGCGAGATCAACGAGATCCGGCAGTTCCTGCACGGTTTTCTCGAACCCGAGATCCCGACATACGCCGCACGGAGTAAGACTGTTGTGGTGCTGACAAAAATATGGTCACGTGTTCCAGAAGAGCATGTGGAGATCAGGGACAGAGCATTGGATCTCTTCCAGGTATCGAATACGCAGGACAGGGTCTGGCTCCACTGGGGGATGGCCCTTCTCGCATACCCTTTTTTCAGGGATACCGTAACCGCAATCAGCCGTTCTCTTCTCTATTATGACTGTTTTACAAAAGCGGAGATCGTTAAGAGGATAAAGGAGGACTGGGGCGAGCGTACAACTCTTAAAAGGGCTACCGAACGGATCGTATCTTCGATATTCGAGTGGGGTGTCATTGTAAAGGATAAGGAGACTGGAAAATATAACCTTCCTTTGCACCTGACCACTGAGAACAAGCAGATAGAGATCTGGCTGCTCGAAGCGGCTCTGCTTGCCTCACAAAAACAATGCATCCCGCTCGATCAGGCATTTTCCATCCCCGAGGTCTTTCCGTTCAAGTTCTCTCTCTCTATACCCGAGATCGTTGCATCGAATAAGTTTGAGATGTCTCAGATGGGAAATAATAGAGCAAAAATCTCAGTAATACCCACGTCTGGCGTCAGGTAGCCCTCAAGTATCGAACGGTTCATGTTCGATCTCGGGAACTATCGGGATTCCCCTGTTCACCACTGGAGGCGAGTCAGGACCACGAATATGGTTGAACGGGTGAATGCTGAGATCAAACGGGAAACTAAAGTCGTCGGTGCGTTTCCCGGTCGCGAATCCCTTCTTCGTCCGGTTGGCTCGATCCTCATGGACACGAACGAGGAGTGGTTGACAGGGTACCGATACCTCAATATGGTGGAATTCCTCTATAAACAGATTTGAAATCGTGATTCTGAGGTCGAATCCTCCCCGAAACTGCCTGCCGTATCGCTTGCGGATCTCTGACTGGAGTCGATAATACGTTAGGGGGATGGATAACCATCCCCCCACAAAAGGAGTGTGTGCTGCCAGGGTTGTCTGTTTAGCGGAACCTGGCTCATCGGTGGCGTGGTGTGATTAAGTTTATACTGACCTATCGATATACCCTGATCCCGTTAGAGTCAGGGTTGTCAGATTTCCAGACGATTCTTTGCACTACCAACGGGTGAACCTACAAAGGGAGTTCCTATGAGTGATACATGGGAAATATCTATGATAAATCCTGTTGCAGATGAGCGGGTTGGTTTACGTATTATCCTTGCCTCTTCCAGCCCCGGCGAGATCGGTGCTGACTTTCTGTGGCGCTGGATAGGTTGTGCTCTCTCTAAATTTGCCATTTCAGGTTACGAGAAAGAGGTTTTTAGATATTCATAATTCAAAGGATTTGATGGAGGATGAACGATGAATATTGAAGAGATTAAAGGAAAGATATTGCCCATATTGAAAAAATATGGGGTAACAAGAGCAGGTATTTTTGGCTCTGTGGTAAGAGGGGAAGCGAGGGAAGAGAGCGACATAGATATCTTAGTGGAGATTGAAAGCAGAATGAG
>Ga0208564_1002787_pt1 | contig 13406 bp, 15 predicted proteins | sample AD_UKC073_MetaG_FD_184439 | JGI IMG/M metagenome (GOLD analysis project Ga0208564, IMG submission 184439) | Active sludge microbial communities of municipal wastewater-treating anaerobic digesters from USA - AD_UKC073_MetaG (SPAdes) (version 2) | ecosystem: Engineered > Bioreactor > Anaerobic >... | reverse complement strand
CCCATCCTGATCTCCGTCATCACCCCGGTCACCTGGCGCGACGAGTACACCATCCTCGCCGTGGCGGTCGCGTTGGGGTTCACTTCGATCATCCTGGCCCGACTGGGCCACACCCGCATCTGGCAGCCCCTGGCGCGGTCGGTCTTCATCGGGCTTGCCGCGTTGGGGTCGAGCTATTTCGTCGGCTCGATGCTGCTGTAACTCAGGTGGGGCAGCTACGAATTGATCAGCCCGAGGCAAGTAGCGCGTCGATCCGCTTCCGGAGCACCTGCTCAGGCTGCGCGCCGACGAACCGCGCCACATTCTTGCCGTTCCGGAGCATGACCAGGGTCGGGATGCTGCTCGCGTCGAACCTGGTAGCGGTGCGGCGGTTGTCGTCCACGTTCACCTTGACCACCTTCACCCGTCCGGCATAGCTGGCGGCTAGCCGCTCGAGGATCGGCGCCACCATGCGACACGGGCCGCACCACGGCGCCCAGAGGTCGACCAGCACGAGCTGATCGGTATCAATGGCGGACGCGAACCCGGCATCGCTGGCGTCCACCAACCATGGCAGCGCCTGGTGGCAGGAGGCGCACTGCGGCCGGCCCTTGGCGGCGTCCGGCACGCGGTTCTTCGTGCCGCAAGCCGGGCACACGGCGACGCGAGAACTCATGACCCGAACTTAGCGCGGGTCGAGACACGCCGTTGGGGTACGTGCGAAGGATGGTGAGCGGGTGAACCCGCCGTCGTTGACTGGAGGCTCAAGTGACAACCTAGTAGCAGGCTAGCTGCATCGGGCCCGACATGCAGAGGTGCAACGGCCCGGTCACGTTCGAGGCCAAGGACCTGGCGGTCGTCTGGCTGCACTACGAGAAGAAGCGGATCGCCGAAGCCGCTGCCGACGACGTGCCCTGGGTGTCGCCCGCGGCCCGCCTCGAGGAAGCCCGCCGTCAGCTGATGCCGAAGGAGACATTCGGCGAGTACGCCACGCGCTGGATCGACGAACGCCGCAACTCGAAAGGCGAGCCGTTGCGGCTCCTGACGCAGAAGGACTACCGGCATATCCTCGCCGCCTACTTGATGCCTACGTTCGGCAAGCGACCGATCGACGCGATCGCGCGGGCCGACGTGCGGGCATGGCATGCGGGCCTGGCCAAGTCCGCGACGCTCAGGTCGCGAACCAAGGCCCATGGTCTCCTGCGAGCGATCATGAACGCGGCCGTCGACGAGGAGCTAATCCAGGCATCGCCCGTCAATATCCGCGGCGCGGGCGCCGCAGCAACGAAGCGCCCCGTTGAACCTGCCGCGCCAGCCGAAATCGACGTGATGGCCGCCAATATGCCACCACGGCTGCGGGCTGCGGTCTACATCACCACCTGGTGCGCTCTGCGGTACGGAGAGCTGGCCGAGCTGCGCCGGAAGGACATCGACGTCGCCAACCGACAGATCAAGGTCCGCCGGGCGGTCACGTTCCCTCCTGGGGGTCCGGTTGTCGGACCACCGAAGTCCGAAGCCGGCTACCGGGACGTCTCGATCCCGCCGCACATCTGGCCGATCATCGAAGAACACCTCGAGAAGTGGGTTCGGCCCGGGCAGAACACTCTGCTCTTCCCTGGCGAGGCTCGAGGTCACGTGTGGCACTCGGTGATCGGAAGCTACTTCGCCAAGGCCAAGAAGGCAGCCGGCCGTGAAGACCTCAGGTGGCACGACCTCCGCCACACCGGAGCGACGATGGCGGCGCAGGTCGGCGCTACGACCGCCGAGCTTCAGGCCCGACTTGGCCACTCCACCTCAGAACCCGGGTTGCGCAGCCCCCACGGTGATCTCGGAGATTAGCCCGGGGTAGGGGTCCTTGAGCGCCACGCGCTGGTCGCGGAGTCTCTGCATCTGTTCGCGAAGGAGCGCGCCCGCGGTGTAGTAGCGGGCGCGAGTCTGTCCGTGCGGCTCGAGAAGGCTGAGCTCGACCAGACGGGCGAGGTCTCGGGTGGCGGTTCTGTCCTCGACCTCTGATCGTTTGACGTAGGACGGCCGGGTGACGCGCAGTCCAAGCAGCGCGTCGAAGATGGCATCTCCCGTCCGCTCCGGCAGCCCGTGCTGTGAGATCAGCGAGTCGATGAGCGCCCACTGGCTCTCGGCGTCGGCGGCGCGCCGACGGAGGGTCTGGGCCTGCATGTGGTGTGCACGCAGGTTGAACTTCACCCACAGCCGAGTGTTGCGGTCAGGGTGCCAGGCGCCGCCGCCGGTTGCGGCGAGGACGTTGTAATAGTGCTGGGTGTTGTGTCCGAGCCACTCTTCGATGCTGCTGAAGGTGGGCTCCAAGACCTGATCCTGAGCCAGCACCATGGTCTGCAGCGCCCTCGCCATGCGGCCATTCCCGTCCCGGAACGGGTGAATCATGACCAGGTTAAGGTGCGCCATCGCAGCGCGGACCATCGCGTCGCCATCCCTGCTCGACAGCGCCGCCGCCAGCGACCGCATCAGGTTGGGTACGGCGGCCGGGTCAGGTCCTTCGTACACCGGGTGGCCGCCGGCCTCGTCCTGGACGTAGATCGGGCCGGTGCGATAGCGGCCCGGTGACTTGGACAGTTCATGCTCGAGCAGCATGAAGTGCATCGAGCGAATCGAGCTCTCGTCGATTTCGAAGCCGGGTTCGGCGCCGACATTCACGACGTAGGTGAGCACGCGGCGGTAGGCCAGGATCTCGGCCCAAGTGCGGTCGTCTGCGGACAGCGGAGGTTCGTCCTCGACGGCCGCGACTGCGTCCTGCTCGGTGACGGTGTAGCCCTCAATGCTGTTCGACCCCTGGATCGCGCGAGCTTGACTCGTTCGACGAAGGCCGCCCGTCCATCGCTTCGGCGGACGCAGGACAGACGCGAGCTCGTCCCGGATCGAGTTGATGTCGTCGATCACCTCGAGATCGTCTAGGTCAAGCTTGGGTGCTTGGAATAGCTGGCTCATCACTGTCCCTATGTCTTAATCATTCGGACACGGGCAAGCCTACGCTGCTAGGTGGCTTGTCGCAATGAATCGGACATTGAGACATGTGCCCCGAGCCGCTACTCAAGCGACCGCAGCCGCCCCGGGCTCCGCTCCGATGCCTTCATCCTCGGACCTCCGGATGTCCCCCTGATGTAACCAAACCCTGCGGACTGACCACCCCACCAAGCGCCACAGACCTCATGCGTCCTGGACGGAACCGAGCTTCATTGTTCTTGCCCTCGCGCCCGCGACTTGAGCAGCTACAGCGCCAACCGCTGAACTCGACCCCATGGAGCGACTGGCCCGCCAACACGTGAACCTCGCGGTGAGGGAGGAGTTCCTACCCTGGCTGGCTGGTCCACTAGGGAGCATCGGGAGATACTCGTTGGCATGGGCATCAGCCAGGTACAGATCGACCAGTTCCTGACCAGCTACGCTGCGGCCCTCACCGAACTCGATGCCGAAGCGGGTGCCGAACTATGGTCCATGCCCGGCGTGATCGCCGACGACCGCTTCACCGTCGTGATCGAAACACGAGCAGCCATGGTGACCGGGCTGAAGCAGTCCTACCCCCTCTACCAGAAGCTCGGCCTCGGCTCAGTGACCTATGAACTCCTCGAAGCCAAGCCACTCACCGAGAAACTCGTCCTAGCGCACGTTCACTGGAACTTCCTCGACACCCACGGCGACTTATCGACAGCACCGCCCACTACCTGATCCGAGACGAACCGACCGGCCTGCACGCAGCACTCTGCATCCAGATCGACGACATCGAGAAACTGCAAGCTCTTGCAGCCGCCCACGGCATCGACCTCACACACCCGAGCACCTGACCGGTCACAGATCGCCAGCGTGCCGGACAACCCACCCAGCCGACGATCGCGATCACCGCACGCTGAGGCAACAATTCCCGCACTCGATAACGCAGGTCCGCCGATAGAGCGAGCCATCTGGTTCGATCAAAGCGCAGCGAGGGTGTCCCGCAGCAGAGCGGTCACGTCGACGGAGCCGGGGCGTTCAGCAGATCGGCGAACACTCTGACTCGGTTCCCAGCTACCCACTCCGATCGATGGGAGAGGCCGCGCACAGACTCTGCCGGAAGCTCAATTGCGTTGCTGATCGAGTAGTCGCGCGCGTCGAAGATCACGAAGACGCAGGTGTCGAAGTCAAAGGTTCGGAACGGCGAGAACACCTGCGATCGGCTGGTGTCGGCGCCGATCACCCGGCTCTTCACTTGGAGGAGGCGACCATCCGAAGCCCGGACGTCCCAGCTCTTCAATGAGTTGGAGGCGAGCTCACCGGAGTACGCCTCGGCAACCACCCGCTCCGCCAAGTCGCCGGCAGGAGCGTTTCGAGTCCGGATGACCTTCCGTCGCAAGAGTTCATCGAGAATCTCGACGTATGCGGCCAGCAGGTCACGGGTCGATCTGCTTCGGATGTCCGTGAATACTGGCACCTTGCTACTTCTCCGATCTTCGATCTGGGGTCGGCTCAATTCGAGATACTGACCCAGAGTCCATCTCGTGCCCTGGTCATGGCGACGTAGAGCTCGCGCCGGGTGAGGTCCCAGCGTTCGCGGTCGGTCTCGTCTGTTGGTGGCTCGGTGATCGTGTGTTCACGGCGGATGTCGGGGATCAGAACCTGCTTGAACTCCAGTCCTTTGGCGCGCTTGATCGTGCCCACCTTGACTGCGTCGAGCGGGACGCCGCCGTACTCCTCGAGATTGATGACCGGGAAGCCGGCGGCCAGGAGTGCGGCTGTCGCGTCCATCGCAGAGCGGCGCGTGATGCAGAGTACGGCGACGTCACCTATGCCGGTGCCAATGTCCTTGGTGACGCTGCGGACGCGGGAGATCATCGTCGCGTTCAGTTCGCGCCGGTTCGCGCAACGGGCGATGACGGGCTCCGCTCCGGCCCGCGGCACACTGGACGGGACGTCGCCAAGGGCGAGTACGCCTTCGATGTCGGCGTACTCATCGCCGGCGACCAGGCGTCGGGCGAAGTTCACGATCTGCGCCGTGTTTCGATAGTTGATGTCGAGCACAACACCCCGTCCCGCGACCGAGATCCCGGCTTCGGCGAGGGTGTAGCCGCCGGGGTAGATGGACTGTTGGCCGTCCCCGATGAGGGTGAAGCCGTCCGGTTCGTCGCCGACTAGGGAGTGCAGTAGGCGGATCATCGCGCAGGACAAGTCCTGCGCCTCGTCCACGATCACAGCGGAGTAGACGCCGACCATTGGCTTACGGCGGAGTTCAGCTTCGGCGAGCAACACCAGATCAGCGAAGTCGTTGATGCCGCGCTTGCGCAGTTCAGCGTCGTAGGCGCAGTACAGCTCCCAAACCGCTTGGCGGCCATGGAGGTTGAGCGGATGCCGGCGCCCGGTCCTGGTGAGATCGGCGTAGTGCTCGAACTGCGTGATGCCGCGCCCCTTGATCACATGCTCGATCTCGTCGGCCCAGTAGTCGTGGTCCTTGGTGCCGTTGCCGAGGACAGATTTGGCGCCGACCTGGCTCCAGGCGACGTCGAACGCATCTCGGCTCGCTGACGGATCGAGCTTGAAGTGGACGCCGCGATCCTGGAGGACGCGGCGAGCGAACGCGTGCGTTCCCGTGAACTCGACGCGGTCGACAACCTCGGGCGCGAGCCGGCGCAGCAGTTCACCCAGGACATCCGGGAGGGTGCGCACATAGGTGGTGACCAGGATGCGTCCGGGCCTGGTTCGCGCGAGATGCGCAGCCCGGTGGAGCCCGACGACGGTCTTGCCGGTGCCGGCCGGTCCACGAACGCGCGACGGTCCAGGGAACGAGCGTCGGACGAGCTTGGCCTGCTGTGGATGAAGGAAGGACATCCACTCCTCGATGGGCTGGGCGAGTATCCCCTGGAGAAGAGCATCGTTCACCTCCTCAGGACTGAGCAGGGCCTCCTGCGCCACTTCGCCAGCGGGCATCGGCAGCACCGGCTCGGGCACTGTTGCCACGATCGGGGCAGGGGCGTTGGCCTGCGGAAACAGGGCGAGAGCGCGCGATAGAACGATGTCGACCTGGGCGGGTGTGAGCCGGTTGCCATGGCTGGCGATGCACTTCAGCACGTCCCGCTCGCCGACGACCCGGACCCCGTTCAGGGTGGCGTCGATGTCCTTGCGGCCGGCCAGGGCGATGATCGGACGCACTTCTCCCGGGGCGAGGCCGACCTCTGCGAGGTCGGCCTGGGTGACGTCCGCGAGATCAGCTAGCCCGAGCAAGTCGTCGGTCACGTCGGCGTCGCCGCGATAGATCCGGCCATTGTCGATTCGGACCTCGGCCCAGGCCTTGGTGTCGACGATGAACACTCCGCCAGGACCGACCACGACCAAATCCACCTGGGCGCGGCGAGTTCCCGGCCAGCATCGATCTGCGAGCAGGAAGTGGCCCAGCCCCGAGAGCGGAGCGAGCGTTCGCGCCGTCTGCTTCTCGGTGACCTCCGCGATTCCGTAACGCCCGGCGGCTGCGCGGGCGTCGACAGCGGACTTCTCTAGAGCGTCCGCGAGCGCGAGCTGCCGGCGGGACTCAGCGCCGGCGGAATCACCAGCCGCCACGAGCAGTCCCTGTCGTGGGAGACGATGAAGCCACGTGCAGCCTTGCTGGTTTCGGGTGGGTGGGTCCTTTGGATCGTAGCGTCTGCCGGTCTTGAGCCGGGCAGGAACCAACGCGCGATCGGAGGAAACCGTCGCTAGTCAGGAGGCGCGTTTGACGAACTCGGCGAACCGTAGTTCGAGCCGGTCCCTGTCTGGGCGGTCCTGGCGGCGGACGGGAACGGTCAGGGAGGTGCCGTGCATCTCCTGAAGCCCGTGTCGGAGCATCGGGCCGTCGACTTCTTCGAGTAGCTTCGCATCGACTTGGACGACGTAGTCGGGCGAGATTCCGAGCATGTTCATGTCGAATGCCGCGTGATGGATCTTGCACAGCGCCAGACCGTTCGAGACCGCCGGCAACCCGGACTCGTCGTGGTCGGGGATGATGTGGGCGGCGTCGAGTAGTTCGCCATGTCGCAAGCGGCAGATGGCACACCTGGTCTGGTACGCCGCGATCACGCGTCCGCGGAAGTCGGCCTGATGGAGGCGCTGCTTGACGACGCGTTCGGCGTAGCGGCGCTCGGGAGCATCCGGACGGCCGAGGCCGAGGAAACGAACCGACTCATCGAGCGCAAGCAGGAACTCGCGCTGCTCGACCAGATCCTCGACCACGTACACCGGGGCGTAGGGCACGTAGACCCCGTCGCGAACCTTGCGGAGCAAGATGATTGGCAGCCCGAGCTCGAACGCTCGGCGAAGCTTGGCGTTGTCGCCGTTGATCGAGCCTTCGCGGTACGAGTAGTGGAACAGGCCGCCCTCGACCTCTCGGTCCGCATACGGCCCGGTGGGTGAGCTCACCACGCTGAGGGTCGCATCCATGTCACGTGGATTCCAGATGCCGCGTGCCGCGTCGATCACGCGCCGGCCTTCCCCCGAAGGGAGCGACACCCAGGAAAGATCGGCGCGCGTGACAAAGCCGCCGTTCCTGCTGGCGCGCGCCATCACCGACGAGATGATCGAGTCGCGCAGCGGCTCCGCAGTGGGCACCCGTTTTTCATACCACGACGCAGCCGAGCTGCGCAGGCTTGTGTCGGTGGAAGCGTCTTCAGATGCCGATGAGCTGGATGGGGCGATGCGCGCTCATGCCGTCGATTGCGGGGGTGACCTTCCCAACTTGGGGTTGTTGGTGCCCAGCACTCGCGCCAGCGCGGGTCAAGTCCTGCGGGGTGGTGTACGGCTGATCCTTCGAGGTTCAGGCTGTGAGGGCCTGGAGGATGGGCTCGGTGTTCACCTCCTCGGTGCCCAGGGCCTGTGACTTGGCGAGGACGTCGAGGCCGAGGTAGCGGCGGGCTTCGGCCCATTCGTCGTGTTGTTCGGCCAGGCCGGCGCCCACGAGCCGGATGATGCTGGTCCGGTCAGGGAAGATGCCGACGACGTCGGTGCGGGTGCCGTGAACGTCCGCATCTGCCGCACTCGGCGCGGGCCTGAAAGACAGTCGTGGAGCCTTGCCGGAGCAATGACACCCAGATTCCTACTTCTAGTAGGATGGAGTCATGACCGCAGCTCAGGGAGTAGAGAAGCACTCGGTGTCGATGCCGGCCGCGACGTCGGAGTCGGTGCGTTCGCGGGTTGGTGCGCGTGGGTTCTCCGGGTATGTGGCGGCGGCGGTGGCCCGCCAGCTCGAGCGTGATGCGCTGGACGATGCCCTGGCCCGGATGGAGGCCGAGCATGGCCGGGTCGATGAGGATGAGGTTGCCGCGATCTTCGCCCGGCTTGCGGGATGATCGTTCGGCCGCATTCGATCCTGCTCGATGCCGAGGCGTTGTCGGCCCTGGCTCGGGACGATCGTCGTTTGCAGGCGTGGGCCACGTTCGCCAAGCGCAGCGACTCGGTCATCTACGTCTCCTGCCTGACGTTGGCCGAGGCCAGTGACGGAACTGCTCGCGAGGTTGCTGTTCGGCGGGCCGTGAAGGCGGTCCGGCTCGTCGACGTCGGTCCTGACCTCGGCTTCCGTGCGGGCCAGCTGCGGGCAACCGCGTCGGCGTCTCGGCGCAAGCGCCGCGACTTGACGGTCGACGCGGTAGTGGCCGCCACTGCACTCGCGCTGCCGACGCCGGTGGTTGTGCTCACCTCGGACCCCGAGGATCTGGGCCTCCTGCTCGCCGGCCACGACGTCCGGATCGAAGCTGTCTAGAGTATGCCTGTGATCGTCCGTAGGCAGCTGCCAAGATCAGTCGCGGATGAACCCAGTTCGCGGGTCGCTCGAGGACCTCGACAAGCGGGCTATCGGGGTGAAAATCCGCGTCACTCCTGACGCACCCGGGTGACATGGAACTGTATAACACTTAGTCACGTGTCTCTTAGCGACAGACTTTTGATCCGCGGGTTTTGGGTTCGATTCCCAGTGAGCCCACCAGGTCTTCGATTCACTCGGATGGACCGAGGAATTGAGGTCAACGGCGAAGCGAAGGATCGTCGATGACCTGCTTGATTCAGCACCCGCTGTGAGAACGAGTACTCGGTCTGAGTCGACGGCAGAGTATCTGGACGGTTGCGACCAGGTTCCACCAGCGCGGGTACCTACCTGCGCCAGGAGACCCGAGCCGGATCACGCGTTCGGCGACGGACCGGTGCTCGTGGCAACAACCTGACTAGTCCCCATCGAGTACCTCCCGCAGCTTGGCCGCGAAGACCGCCGGATCGTTCTGCGGCGACCACTCGTTGGTGGCGAAACCGCCGTGATCGCCGGGGAACTCAACCGCCTCCACGCCAAGCAACCCCGCGAGCGCCTCGCCGGCCCGGCGGGGCATCGCCGCTCCGCTCTCCGCGCCCACGGCGGGTAGGATCCGCACGCCTGACGCGCGCAGCGCGTGGCCGTCCGCGTGGTAGGCGGCCATCGTCAGGTTGCGTCCCAGGAGCGCGTCGTCGCGACTGCCGTCATCCTCAGCCGAAAACCCGAACAGGGCCGGGTCCGGCGCCGGCCGATCCAGAAAGTCAGCCGGGAGCGGTCCGTCGTACATGACGAGCTGGATGAACTTCGCCATCGCCGGTCCTTGCCCCTGCGCCTGGTAGGTCGCCGCGATGTCGGCCATCACGCGCTCGAGCACCTCGCCGTCCTCCAGAAGGGCAGTGAGCGGCGGCTCGTGAACCACCACCGTGCCGACCTCCTGCGGGTGCGCGAGCAGCCACGGCAACGCGGCGACCGCGCCACCACTGGACGCGAACACGTCGACCGGGCCCAACCCGGACGCCGCAACGACCCGGTGGACATCATCGCCGTGCACCTCGTAGGACAACGCAGCGCCCTTCTCGAGCCTGCTCCGCTCACCGACCCGCGGGTCGTAGGTGATCACCGTCCGGTCACCGAAAAGTCGCACCAACTCGGTGAAACCCGCGGCCCCCATGGGCGACCCGAAGATGAACAGCGGTCGGTGATCACTCGGCTGGTCCGGCTCGTGCACGTCGTAAACAACAACGGCACCGGGCATCTCGATAACGTGGGTGGTCGTCTCAGGCATGACTCATCCTCAGCCGAAGCGACCAGCCAGGCAAGACCCACACCGCAAGCTTGAGCTGAGACCTCGAGATTCGCCGTGGAACGCTACGTCAGAGTGGGTCGAACCTTGCTTTCCGCGGTACGCGGCTAGCCTGACCGACCTCAGGTTCGGCGCCGAACTGGAAGGGCCGGAAAGGGCTGCACGGCCATTCCCCTCGAAACAGTTAGCACCTAGTGTTTGAGTCACTCAGGGTCCGCACCCTGAACAGCGGCAGTCCGGGGGCGCCAGATGAATGCCGAATTGGAGTTGCTGGGAGGCGGCGCGGAGGCCGCCGAACTTCTTCTGTCCCGATACGACGTTGCGGACGGCCGTTGGGACGTCCCCAAAGAGGGTGACTTCTGGGACGCCGTGGGCTCCGCGCATGACCTTGGACGCGAAGGCGCAGGCAAGCGAGTTGCCGTGATCGACGGCGGCTTCGATCTGTCGATTCCAGCACTCTCCGGCCAGGCGTTGCGGTTTGCCCAGGGGGAAGGCGAAGCCGCGACTCACGGCACAGTGGTGGCGCTCCTGGTTCGTGAGGTGGCTCCGGCCGCCTCGCTCGATCTCTATCCCGTGTCCGTGGCCGGAAAGCTGAACCTGGATCGTGTGATCGCGGCCATCGCTGACTGTGTGCAGCGTGGTGTGGACGTGATCAACCTCAGCCTCGGCGCGGCGCTGGCGGAGGAGACGGTGTCCACCATGCCGACGGGAACAGACGCGTCGCCAGCCGATACGAGCCGGACGCCGAACCCGGCCTACGCGTCCGACGCTCTGGAGCCGGACGATTGGCGGACCATTTTCGACGTACCCGAATCGCCGTTGTGGCGAGCCGCCTTCGATGCGGCCAATGCCGGCGTCACCGTGGTGGCCGCCACCGGCAACTACGCCGGGACCGTGTACATTCCGGCAGCCACGCCAGGGGTGATCGCGGCAGGTTTCCTCACCGTCGAGCGCCTGGTCTCGAACCGCCTGGAGGAGGCCGCGGCCAAGCCGCCGGCTTTTATTCAATCGCGCTATGCCGATCTGCAACTGTTGCAGCCAGCCGACGTCCTCGGGTCCAGCTTCGCCTCGCCGCTGATCGCCGCTTTCGCCACCTTGATGGCCGATCGCAAGGAGTTGCCGGCCTACGTCCGGTGTGCGCGCCGTGCCGCGAACGCGTCCGGTGCGCTGCGGCTGCTCCAGGAAGGCGAGTCAGCGAACAGTGACTTCCTGATGCTCACCGACTCGCTGTTCAAGGGGGCTCTGGCGAGCGCACCGCACACGCACTATGACGAGGATGTGTATTCGATCACGCCTTGTCCTGAATGCGCGGTTTTCGCCAACCCCGCGTACAACGACTTTGGGCTGTTCACCATGTCCACCGGAAATGTGGACATTGCCGTTCGGCTCTTCGCCTCGCTTCGCCAGATCGCTCCCACCAATCCCTACGCGGCCGCGAACCTGGGGGTGGCGTTCGCCATGTTGGCGCAGGCCGCCAAGGACGCGGGCGATCTTGAGCGGACGCGCGTCCTGCTCGAGGCCGCCGTGGGGCACGTGGGAGACGCGGTCGGTTTGCGCCCGGGCTATGCGCCCTATGCCGCACGGTTGGCCGAGTTTGAAGCGGCCCGAGTTGATCCGACGAAATGGACGTTGGCCAGGTAGAAAGCAACAAATCACAACGAAGGGGGACGGAAATGGCAGTCGACCGCATTTCTATCAAGATCGAAGACAATGACGACCTGACCGCGGCGTACGCCGCTGCTTCGGCCACCGGTGTCCCCGTCCAGGCGGTCACCCCGCCGCCCAGCGGTGACCTGGAGGCGCAGATCGAGCCTGTGACCGCTGTGCTGATCGGCGCCGGCGTGGTCGCCGCAGTCAAGCTCATCCTCGATTGGTGGGAGCGGCGCAAGGGAGGGCTGGTCATCGACCTTCGCAAGGACGCGACCGACATGTTCTATCGCGACAAGGACCTGACTTATGGCTTCGTGGCCACCATTCCCGAGAAGGGTGGAAAGGTGACCGTGGACGTGAAGGATCTGCCCGACGCGGCAACGACCTGGATCAATCTGGTCATCACCAGCGCATTCAAGACCGTGCAGGATGCGGCGAAGGCAGCCAAGGCTGCGGTCGGTGATTCGAAGGTGAGCGTGGAGCCTGCGGCGGCCGGCTGACCAGACCACGAGCGAGGTCATGCCTCGTTCCACGGGCGGCCGCGCCTAAGCTCGAGAGTGACGAAGGAGCGGCCAATGCCGAAGCGAAGATGGAGCGACCTCTCGGCAGGTACGCGGGCTGCGATCGTTATTCTCGGCGCGGCCGACCTGGCGCTACGCGCCTGGTCGATCGCTGACCTGTCCCGGCGGCCGCAAGCGCAGGTCAACGGGCCGAAGCTGCTATGGATGACCACCCTCTCCGTGGTGAGCTCGATGGGCCTGCTGCCGGCCGTTTACCTCAGCTGGGGGCGACGCGCGGGTGCTGCGGGGAGTCGGCGGAAACGCCGAACGCCTTAGCGACGCTGCTCAACTGGGCAGCTGCAGGTGAAGGTCGGCGTGAGCCCGTCGGATATGGCTCTCGACGAGATCGGCGGCGGCCTCGTCCCGGCCTTCGGCCACTGTCTCCAGAATCTCCAGGTGCTCGGTCGCCAGCCGGCGCCGAAGGACCTCCCAGTCGGCCACGGTGGTCTGGGCGTCGCGGATCATCGGCGCCACCGCCTGCCGGATGGCCACAGTGAAGTCGCTGATCAGCCGGTTCTGGCCCACCTGGGCCAAGGCCACATGGAAGGCGGTGTCCAGGTCGTTGAACTCCGCCGATCCGGTGGCCAGGGTCATCCGCCAGGCCAGCGTCCGAGCCTCCTCGAGCGAATCTGGCGTGGCCCGCCGCGCGGCCTCTGAGATCGCCGCCCGTTCGAGCACCACCCGGGTGTCGGTGAGTTCGTCGACATCGGTCGAACCCAGGGCCAGCTGGAGGCTCAGCATCCGGCCGAACGCCTCGCTGGGCGTGGTCGTGATTCGGGTCCCGTGCGCGCGTCCCGCTGCCGTCGCCGCGATGCCCTGAGCTTGCAGTACCTTGATCGCCTCGCGCACCGCGCTGCGGCTCACGTCCAGATCAGTGGCCAACTGACGCTCGGTGGGCAGCTTGCTGCCCGCCGGCAGTTTCCGGTCGATGATCGCCTGGGTCAGGTAGGCCATCACCGTTTCGAAGCCGCGCGGCTCAGCGTTCAAGCTCTGCTCCGTCGCCGGTGCGGCGTCGTCCTGGTGGCCGGTCATGCAGCCCAGTCTCCACCAATCCGGCGCTTCCACGCCCCGCGCCACGACGCATGGTGGGAGGGGTTGACATGACAAACTCCCAGGCTTATGGTCAGACCAAAGATTAATGGTTGGACCA
>Ga0208564_1002779_pt1 | contig 13431 bp, 13 predicted proteins | sample AD_UKC073_MetaG_FD_184439 | JGI IMG/M metagenome (GOLD analysis project Ga0208564, IMG submission 184439) | Active sludge microbial communities of municipal wastewater-treating anaerobic digesters from USA - AD_UKC073_MetaG (SPAdes) (version 2) | ecosystem: Engineered > Bioreactor > Anaerobic >... | reverse complement strand
GCAGCGTCGCTTCGTTCAGGCGACCAGACAAAACCTCATACTTTGCTTTAATCGCTTCTATAGTCTCCATGCTTCAAGATTAGGCTTCACTTCCTAAGTGTTCAAGTTATTTTTGCTAAGATCCTAAATAGATTTGCGGTTGCATTGATCATACTCTGGCGAAGGGTAGAGTCATTTTCAAGCTTCTTGTCTCCATCAATCCGGCTTCGACCCCGACGGATCCATCGGAAAACTGGGCGTGATCTGGCAGCATGTTGACGCCTTGCTGGCGATACTGTTCGGCCAGCTGCTCGCCGCTGTCTTTCGAATGCTGCAATCCATCGGCCGGCCACGCCATCGGAATCCACGCCCCGCGCGCTCTAATGGCGGCCGCATGGATCACCGGCGTCGCTTCCTTCACCCGGTAAGCGTCGTAGAGGTAGACCGTATCGCTGTCCCGGTCCCAACGCCCCCAGACAGCGGCGGTGGGATGGTCCCAGCCGAAATCCATAGCAGCAATCGAAAGCCAGTGTGGCGGAAAGGCCATGCCCTCGTAAGCAAGGGTCTCCTCCACCACCGGGAAGATCCTTCCGCTGCCCAGGATCGGCACGCCCCGAGTTCTCGCATCGCGTTCGTGGGCGGGATAGCTGGCGATGATGCGGGCTCGCTCCTCCGGCGAGTAGTGCAACGCATCCTTGATGGTCATGTTGATGTCGATTCGGTCCGGCGACCGGTCAAACAGGAAGCGACGCACGACTTCCGACATGCCCAGGAGAGGAGTGAAGGTCAGCCACACGCGGCCACCGGTGGCGTTGGTGCGCGTCAACCCCTCCATGTAAATGTCTTCTGGCGGTTCTTCGTCGAATGCGACGAGATCCAGAGTCTCACCCTGCCAGCTTTCTCGGCCTTGGTCGTAGGTTTTAATGGCCAGAGCAGATACGCCGCCAGAGATATGCCGAACCCGCACCGTATCCACCAGTCCCGCGACGCCCCGCGCGGCGGTGCGATTGCTTCGGCAGCAACAAGGCGCGCATCCCGAGTACGTGTTCGTGTACCAGGGGAAGCCGGTCTACCAAACTAGTACGAAAGCGGTTCAAGGCAGCGGTAAAAAGGGCCGGAGCGCCCGAGCTGCGTTGGCACGATCTGCGGCATGTCTGAGCATCCCGGCTGGCCCAGGAAGGGACGCCAATTCTAGCCTTGCAGGAGCTGGGGGGGATGGCAGTCGTCCGCGATGGTGCGTCGCTATGCGCATTTCTCGGTCGAGCACTTGCGTTCCTATGTAGACCGCCTGACCGAGGGGGTGGTGCCCAAAAAGCGCACCGCCAGAAACTGCGAGTTATAAAGTGTGGCGCAAGTAGTTGATTTGATGGTGGCTACGGGTGGACTTGAACCACCGACACCGGCATTATGAGTGCCGTGCTCTAACCGCCTGAGCTACGTAGCCGTTGCAGCAGAAGAAACTTCATTGAAGGCAGGAGCGGGGGATTATCTGGATATCATCAGGGGATGTCAAGCGTACCCACGCTGCCATCAGGGCAATCGCACCACAGGATGTGCGCAGGAAGCGACGCTTTTTCAGGCGCAATCCGGTCGAATCGACCGGTGGATCTGAGACAAAGGCTTAGATCCACCGGAGATGGAGCGTGCCGAACCGCGCAAATGCCGTTAGCCCTCGAGCTGCTGGAATACCAAGGTCGCGTTGGTGCCCCCGAAGCCGAAGCTGTTGGACATCACCACCTTGAGATCAGCGTTGTCGATCCGTTCGCGCACGATGGGGAAACCCGCCGCTACCGGATCGAGGGTCTCGATATTGGCCGAGGCGGCGATGAAGCGGTTGTCCATCATCAGCAGGGAGTAGATCGCCTCATGCACGCCAGCCGCGCCCAGGGCGTGGCCCGTCAGCGATTTGGTGGAGCTGATCGGCGGAATCTGGTCGCCGAACACCTCGCGAATGGCTTCCAGTTCCTTGGAATCGCCGACCGGGGTGCTGGTCCCGTGGGTGTTGATGTAGTTCACCGGCGCGGTCACGGTTTCGAGGGCTTGCCGCATGCAGCGCTGCGCGCCCTCGCCGGATGGTTGCACCATGTCATGACCGTCGGAAGTCGCGCCGTAGCCGACCAATTCGGCGTAGATGCGCGCCCCGCGCTGCCGGGCATGTTCGAGCTCTTCCAGCACCACGATACCGCCGCCGCCGGAAATGACGAAACCGTCACGATTGGCGTCGTAGGGCCGCGAGGCGGTTTGCGGGGTGGTGTTGTACTTGGTCGACAACGCGCCCATGGCGTCGAACAGGTGGGTCAGGCTCCAGTGCACTTCTTCGCCGCCGCCGGCGAAGACGATATCCTGCTTGCCCCACTGGATCAATTCACTGCCGTGGCCGATGCAGTGCGCGCCGGTGGCGCAGGCGGAGCCGATGCTGTAGTTGACACCCTTGATCTTGAACGGGGTTGCCAGGCAGGCAGTGGTGGTGCTGCTCATGGTGCGGGGCACCATGTAGGGGCCAACCCGCTTCAAGCCCTTGTTGCGCAACAGGTCGGCGGCTTCGACCATATTCTGCGGGCTGCCGCCGCCGGTGCCGGTGATTAGGCCGGTCCGCGGATTCGACACCATCTCGTCCGAAAGCTGGGCGTCGGCGATGGCCTCGCGCAGGGCGATATAGTTGAAAGCGGCGGCGTCGCCCATGAACCGCAGGATCTTGCGGTCGATCTGGGCCGCCAGATCGATCCGCAGCGGTCCACGCACGTGGGAGCGCAGCCCCATAGTCTGGTAATCTTCCGCGAACTCTAGGCCGCTACGACCTTGCCGCAGCGATTCCAGCACTTCCCAGCGGTCGTTGCCGATGCTGGATACGATACCGATACCGGTGACAACCACTCGTCTCATGGTTCCCATCCTCAAAAGCCGTCAGTGGAGGTGAACAATCCGACCCGCAAATCCTTGCCGGTGTAAATGGTCCGGCCATCGACGTCCAGGGTGGCGTCGGCGATGCCCATGACCAGTTTGCGCAGGATGACCCGGCGCATGTGAATGTGATAGGTCAATTTCTTGGCGTCGGGACGCACCTGCCCGGTGAATTTGACCTCGCCACAGCCCAGCGCCCGCCCTCGCCCCAGGCCGCCCATCCAGCCCAGAAAAAACCCGACCAGTTGCCACATCGCATCCAGCCCCAGACAGCCGGGCATGACCGGGTCACCGATGAAGTGGCAGCCGAAAAACCACAGATCCGGGTGAATATCCAGTTCCGCGACGATCTCGCCCTTGCCGTATTGGCCGCCCTCGGCGCCGATGTGGACGATGCGATCCACCATCAGCATGTTCGGCAGCGGCAATTGCGCATTGCCGGGACCGAACAGTTCACCACGGGCGCAGGCGAGCAATTCCTCACGGGTAAAGCTGGATTGTCTAATCACGAGCTTGGAGTCCTGATGATGCGGTTGGAGAAAACCAGTCCGATAAAATCCGAATTGCATATTATAAGAAAATTTTACCGTTTGATGAAAAAACCGGTTCCACGATCCGACAAGTGCTAGAGCGTCTACCCGATCGCCCCGAGGTTCCCGCATGAACGCCTCCGATTCTCTGGTTCCGCTGGCCATGCGTCTGGCGGAATGCGCCCATCGCCGGATCGATCATCGCCGCAAGGCGCCTCCTGGCGAAGATCGTCCTGCCTATTTCCTGCATTTGACCGAAGTCGCCTGGCTGTTGCTCGACAGCGGTCTGCATGACGACGAGTTGATCGCCGCAGCCTTTCTGCACGATATCATCGAAGATTGCGATTACGATCAAGCGACCTTGGCCACCGCCGTGGGCAATCCACGGGTGGTGGCGATGGTCGTCGCGGTGTCGGAAACCGACAAGCGCCAGTCTTGGGAAGACCGCCAGCGGCAATATCGCGAGCGCTTGGCGACCCTGAACGATCCGCTGCTGCTGGCGCTGTCCTGCGCCGACAAGACCTCCAACCTCACCGACATGAATCGGCTGATGGCCAAAGGCTATCCGGTGAGCAGCTTCACCAGTCGCGGATTCGCAGCGCAACAGGCCAAGTTCGTAGCTCTGGACCGGCTATTTCGGGGGCGAGCGCCGGAACGATTGTATGGTCGTTTTCAGCAGGCGCTGGCGGAATTTCAGATCCGGGGTGGCGCGCTCGGCTGAATGCAATCGACTGGCCGTTCAGCCTTCCGGGTGGTCGGTGCCGATCTTGTCCTCGGTGCCCGATACCAGCTTTCGGATATTGGAGCGATGTCGCCAGATCAGCAGCGCCACCATGATCAGAAGGGCGATCTCGTAGGCAGGCGGCAGGCCGAAGCCCCAGCCGAACAGGGGTGCCAATGCCGCTGCGGTCAGGGCCGACAGCGAGGAAATACGGACGACGAAAGCCATCACCAGCCAAGTGGCCAGCGCCGCCAGGGCCACCGGCCAGGATAGACCCAGGATCACGCCGAACGCGGTTGCTACCCCCTTACCGCCTTCGAAGCCGAAGAAGACCGGGTACAGATGCCCCAGGAACGCCGCCAGCGCGGTCAGAGCCAACGTGGTTTCGTCTGCGCCGGCCAGCCGGGCCAGCAGCACCGGGAGCAGGCCCTTGAGGAAGTCGCCGGCCAGGGTGATGGCGGCCGCTTTCTTGCCACCGAAGCGCAGTACATTGGTGGCGCCGGGATTGCGCGAACCTTCGCTGCGCGGATCGGGTAGCCCCATCACCTGGCAGACGATGATGGCGGTGGAAATGGAACCGGCCAAATAGCCCAAGACGACAAACAGAATAGTGGTGAGCATGGATCGTCGCTGTCAAACGCTGCAGGGAATTTGCCGGCGTTACGGCCGGTGGATGCCGGAACGGGGCCGGCGTGGCGGTTTTAGGCTAAGATAGACGCCTCTTTGGAGCCTGTCATGGATATTATTTTCATCCACGAACTACATGTCGAGACCGTCATCGGCGTTCACCCCTGGGAGCGCCAGATTCGCCAGACCCTGATTCTCGATCTGGAGTTGGGCGTCGACATTTGCCCGGCGGCCGCGACCGACCAGCTGGATGATACGCTGGATTATCAGCAGGTGGCGCGACGGATCGGCGAATTCGCTGCCGCCAGCGATTTTCAATTGGTGGAGACGCTGGGCGAGCGGATCGCTGCGCTGTTGCGCCGAGAATTCGCCATACCCTGGCTGCGGCTGATCCTACGCAAGCCTGGCGCGCTGCACGAAGCGCGGGAGGTGGGTGTCGTGATCGAACGCGGTTGCCGCGGCTGAGCGCCATGGCTCAGGTCTACGTCGGCGTCGGCAGCAACATCGAGCCGGAGCGGCATATCCGCACCGGTCTCGCCGAGCTCCGCCAGCGCGTCGGTCCGCTGACGCTGTCCACGGTCTACGCCAACCCCGCAGTCGGTTTCGTGGGCGACGATTTTCTCAACCTGGTGGTGGGTTTCGCGACCGACTGGGAGGTGCGCGCCGTCAGCGCCTGTCTGCGCCAGATCGAAACCGCCCACCGGACGCCGCGCGATGGGCCAAGAGGCGCGGCGCGGGCTCTCGACCTGGATCTGCTGCTGTACGACGATCTGGTGCTGTGCGAAGACGGGCTGCACATCCCTCGCGCCGAAATCGTCCGCTACGCCTTCGTGTTGCGGCCGCTGGCCGAAGTGGCCGGCGATCGCCGCCATCCATTGCTCGGGGTGACCTTCGCCGAGCTGTGGGCCACCTTCGACCGGTCGCGGGAGACGCTGCAGCCGGTGAAGGTGCCGGGCGTGGAGGGCGGCTGAAGACGCGTTATCGGTCTATAGCCGACTCCATTGCGTGCGCCGTTGTTCGCGGACTCGCGGCATCAGCACCGCGATCAGCAGCCCCGCGCCCAGCAGCACGGCGCCCATGAGCAGGCGGATGCTGTCGTTGTCGTTGCGCAGCGCCTGATTTTCCTGCTGGACGATCTGTAGCTCCCGTTCCAGAGCTACGGTGCGTTCCTGCAGGGCCTTGTTACGTTCGTCGATCGCGACCGTATCGGAAGCCACCTTGCGGTATTGGGCAAGCTGCTGGCGCAGCCGCACGGCTTCCTCATAAAGACTGGGATAACTCATGGCATCCCCATCCGGGCGGCTGACCACATTATCCATGTGTTGCTTGAGATCGCTGTGCTGCGCTTTCAGCTGTTCCAGTTCCTGCTGGACGCGGGTCAGTTGCTCCCGCGCGCTCGGGACGTCGGTCAGCTGATCGCTGGGTAGCCAGCCTTTCACGCCTGCCGTGGCGCGGATTTGGGTATAACCCTTGGCGGTGTCCACTTTCAGTACTTCGACCGGCGAACCGTTGCGCACCGCGCCAATCACCTTATAGCGGTTGGAAGCGCCCGCGCGCAGTGGGATTTCCAGGGTATCGCTGACATAGACAGTCGCTTGCGCCTGGTTGGCCGGCGGAGACTGGGGTTGGGCCTGGGCCGGGAGGGCGGTTGCCAGGAATACGGTCGAAAGGCAGGCAATGATCGAGATCTTCATCAAAAGTTAACACGTCTATGAGTCGAGGGGAACGGTAATGAAACACTTTTAATTCTAGGCTTATTCTACTGATTTGCATCGCCGGTTTGTATCGATTTAAATCTGCTGGATCCTCGCCAGAGCGAAACGTTCCGTCATGACCGCCATGTCCGTCACCCCCCTCAGCTTGCCCACGCCCGATCCTGTCGCAGCCGCCCATAGCGCCCGTCTGCTCGATCACATCCGCGCCGACATCGTCGCCCACGGCGGCGCGATTTCCTTCGCCCGATTCATGGAGTTGGCCTTGTACGCGCCCGGATTGGGCTACTATCAGGCGGGCGCGCGCAAGTTCGGGACCGAAGGGGATTTCGTCACCGCGCCGGAACTGTCCCCGTTGTTCGGGCGCTGCCTGGCGCGGCAGTGTCGGGATATCCTGGATGCGTTGGGCGGTGGGACGCTGCTCGAACTGGGGGCCGGAACAGGTGTCATGGCCGCCGACCTGTTGCGGGAGTTGCAGTCCCTGGGCGTTGCGCCGATGTGCTATGCCATCCTCGAACTGAGCGGCGAACTGCGTCAGCGCCAGCGCCAGACCCTGGCCGAGCGGGTTCCCGAGTTCCTGGATCGGGTCGTCTGGCTGGACCGCTTGCCGGAACCCGGCTTGCGCGGGGTCATCCTGGGTAACGAGGTGTTGGACGCCCTGCCGGTCGAGCGCTTTCGCATCACGCCTGCTGGACCGCGTCGCCTGGAAGTGGTCTGGGGCGAGACGGGGCTGGCTTGGCGCGAGGGGCCGGACGACCCGGCGGTGACGGCCGCCGTCGCCCGCATCGAAGCGGATTTGGCCGAGTCGCTGCCGGAAGGCTACACTTCCGAATATGTGCCGCATTTAGATGCGTGGTTGCAGGCTGTCACCGAGCCGCTGGCCGCCGGCGCGGTGTTACTGATCGACTATGGCTATCCGCGCCGCGCGTATTATCATCCCGAGCGCGTGACCGGCACCCTGCTGTGCCACTATCGCCATCGCGCCCATGACGATCCCTTGCGGTGGCCCAGTCTGCAGGATATTACCGCCAATGTCGATTTTACCGCTGTTGCGACCGCTGCCCTGGCCGCCGGATTGACGGTGGCCGGCTATAGTCATCAGAACCATTTCCTGTTCGGGTGCGGGCTGATGGAGCTGTTGGCCGAGGCGAATCCGGACGACCCGGTCAGCTATCTGGAACAGGTTCGCCAAGTCAAATTGTTGACGCTGCCGGGTGAGATGGGCGACCGCTTCCAGGCCATTGCTCTGACGCGCGCGCTCGATCTTCCGCTGCGCGGTTTTGCCTTCCGCGACGAGCGAGGTCGACTGTAGAGACCCCCCATGCCAGGAACACGCGCTTGCAAGCGCAGCCGGGAATCCTGGGCCATCGCATCGTTGGACTGTTTTCATCGCTAAGAGGCTGTCTAAAAACTAACTAACTGATCTATATCACAGCGGAACCGGCTTCCAGGCGGTTGTTAGCCGGCCAAGCTGGTTGGAAGCCGGTCCGACAGAAAATATTTCTTGAAAATCAATGTTGAGTTTTTCGACAGTCTCTAAGAGCAGTGCGCCATGGGCCAGGACATTTCCCAATCGACCTTCACCCGCCAGGATTTCCGGCGTTTTCGCACCCGACTGCGGCAGGAAACGGCGTGGTTGGCCGAAGCCCTGCGCGGTGCGCAATGTGAGACGGCGGGTTCGATTGGGGGATTCGAGATCGAAGCCTGGCTGGTGGATCGTCAGGGGCGACCGACCCCTTGCAACGAACCGGTGCTGGAGCGGCTGGCCGATCCGCTGGTGGTGCCGGAACTCAGCATGTTCAACATCGAACTCAATACCCCGCCATTGCCGTTGAACGGCGCGGCTCTGCGGCGGATGCACGCCAATCTGGCCGATCTGTGGCAGCGCTGCCAGCAGGTCGCCACCGAATTCGACGCCGCCATGGTGCTGATCGGCAGCCTGCCCAGCCTGCTCGATCGCGATTTGACCATAGAGCACATGTCCGGGCGGGAGCGTTACCGCGCCATCAACGAGCAGATTCTGTTGCGGCGGCGCGGTCAGCCGATGGAATTGTCCATTTACGGCCAGGAGACTCTGCGGCTCAGTCATCCCGATGTGATGTTGGAAGCGGCTACGACCTCGTTCCAGACCCATTTGCAGGTGGCTGGCCACCAGACGGCGGCCTTCTTCAACGCCGCGTTGGCGATTGCGGCCCCAATGGTGGCGATCACGGCCAATTCGCCCCTGTTGTTCGGTAAAGTACTGTGGGAGGAAACTCGCATTCCGCTGTTTGAGCAGGGTGTCGCGCTGGCTGGCGGTTGGCGTTCCAACGATCCAAGCTATCGGCGGGTCACGTTCGGCAGCGGTTACGCCCGGCATTCGCTGCTGGAGTTGTTCGATGAGAATCGAATCCACTATCCGCCGCTATTGCCGGTGGATTTGAGCGCCGAGCCGGTGGAGCGTTTGCCGCACCTGCGTTTGCACAATGGTACGATCTGGCGCTGGAATCGGCCGCTGGTGGGTTTCGCCGCCGACGGGACGCCCCATCTGCGCATCGAGCATCGGGTGATGCCGGCCGGTCCCAGCATTGTCGATACCATCGCCAATGCAGCACTGTATTATGGCCTGGCGCACGAACTGGCCTTGGCCCAGCCGCCGATCGCTGCGCAGCTGGATTTTTCGCAATGTCGGGCGAATTTCTACGCGGCGGCGCGAGACGGCTTGCGGGCCGAGGTGATCTGGCTGAATGGCCAGCGGCGGCCCATGCGCCATCTGCTGCTGGAGGAATTGTTGCCGCTGGCTCAGTGTGGGCTGCAACGTCTGGAATTGGATGCGGGAGACGTGGCGGACTATCTGGGCATCATTGCTGCCCGCGCGGCCAGCGGCCGTACCGGCGCGCGTTGGCAACAGCGTTTTCTCGAACGCAACGGGCGGGATTTGAACGCGCTGACCCTGGCTTATATGGAATGGCAGCAAAGTGGCCGCCCGGTGCACGAGTGGGCGAGTTGATGCGCTGCTGAACCCGGATGACGACCATGCCTTCCACTACTCCCCAGCATTCCGCCCGGGATATCGTACGAATTATCCTCAGCGGGCGGATGTTGACCGCGTTGCTGATGGGTTTTTCTTCCGGCCTGCCGCTGTTGCTGGCGACCGGATCGGTGCTGCAAGCCTGGTTGAAGGAGGCCGGAGTCGATCTCGGCACCATCGGCCTGTTCGCCCTGGTCGGCTTGCCGTATACGCTGAAGTTTCTGTGGGCGCCGCTATTGGATCGTTTCGCCCCGATCGTCGGCATGGGGCGACGGCGCGGCTGGCTGCTGTTGGCGCAGGTTCTGTTGATCGCGGCTATCGCCGGACTGGGAACGACCGATCCGACCCACAGCCTGCCGATGGTGACGGTGGCGGCTTTCCTGGTGGCGTTCTTTTCCGCCTCGCAAGACATCGTGATCGACGCCTATCGCCGCGAATCGCTGGCCGACGACGAGCAGGGTCTGGGCGCGTCGCTCTACGTCAACGGCTATCGGCTGGGAATGTTGCTGTCGTCCGGCGGCGGGCTGATTCTGGCCGATTTCATCCCGTTCCAAGCCGTGTATCAGCTGATGGCGGTGGCGATGGTGCCTGGCCTGCTGACCACTTTGCTGTGCGTCGAGCCGTCCGTCCCAATCGGTACGCCGCGGACCTTGCGCGAGGCCGTGGTGCAGCCGTTCGTGGAGTATTTCTCCCGCCAGGATGCGGGCCTGATCCTGCTGTTCGTGCTGCTTTACAAGGTCGGCGAGATGATGGCCAGTCAGATGACCACGCCGTTTTATCTCGACTTGGCCTTCACCAAAACCGAAATCGGGGCCATCGTCAAGCTGTTCGGTTTTTGGGCCACGGTCATTGGTGGTCTGCTCGGCGGCGTGTTGATCTTGCGGCTGGGGTTGTATCGGGCGCTGTGGTTCTTCGGTCTATTGCAAGCCTTTGGCCTGCTTGGCTTCGTCCTGCTGGCTCGCCTTGGCCACAGTCTGCCCGGCCTGGCGCTGGCCATCACCAGTGAAAACCTGTTCAGCGGCATGGCCACGACGGCCTATGTCGCCTTCATGGCGACCTTGACCAATCGCAAATTCACCGCCACTCAATACGCCTTGTTGAGCAGCCTGATGGGCATTCCCCGAGTGGTGGTGAATACCCCGACCGGCTATCTGGCCGAGTGGCTCGGCTGGGAGGGCTTTTTCCTGTTCTGCATGGTGGCCACGATCCCGGGCCTGTGGCTGCTGACCCGCTTCCAGTCCTGGATGGAATCCGGGCGGTCGCCATCGGAGCAAGAGGCGGCGGTCGCAAAGTCCGGCGGAGATTGACTGACGGTTCGGCTGCAGTCCAGCCATCGTCATGCCAGCGCCAATGAGGCCAGCATCACCCCGGCGTCTTCCGGACAGGCGGTGAGAGCGAAGCCCATGGCTCGGCACAGCGCCAGCATGGGTTCGTTTTCCCGCAGGATCTCGCCGTACAGCTCGCGGATGCCTTGTTGGCGGGCGTAGTGGATGATCCGACGCAGCAACAGGCTGCTGAGGCCGATTCCGGTGGCATCGTGGTGCAGAAGGATGGCGAACTCAGCCTGTTCCCGATCCGGATCGCTGATGATCCGCGCCACCCCGCAGCCTTCCAGGGCTTGTCCGGCCCGTTGCCGCAACGCCACCAGCGCCATTTCCCGGTCGTAATCGATCTGGGTCAGACGGGCGGCTTCGGCATGGGTCAGCTCCTTGAATACATGCATGAAGCGCATGCGGATTTCTTCGACCGACAGGCGGGCGAAGCCAGCGATGAAGGCTGGCTCGTCTTCGGGCCGCACTGGGCGGATCAGTAGCCTGGAACCGTCCGGCAAGATCTGGGCTTCTTCCAGTTCGCGCGGATAGGGGCGGATCGCCAGACGGGTCTGAGCAGGCTCGGCGCATGGGGCGATGCGAATCCGAGCAGCTCCGACCATCGCCCCATCCATCGTGGTCAGCACCGGTTCCAATTCCAACTCGATCACCTCGCCGAGATCCACGATCAGCTGGGCGATTCTGACCAGCAGCCGGATGACGTCATCCAGCCGACCGGTCAAGGCGGCGTCGGCATTGCTCAGCAGCGGATAAAACCAGGCTTGAGCGATCATCTGACGGGCCAGCGCCGGGTTGAGCGGTGGCAGGGCAGCGACGAAAGCGTCGGGTAAGACGGCAGCCGCGCCGCCCGGTCCGAGCAGTAGCACCGGACCGAAGACCGGATCGACGCTGACCCAGATCGTCAATGCGAGCGAAGGGGATGCCAGGGTCTGGCCATCCGCCGCTAGGACCGCGATACCGTAAGCTTGCAACAACGCCGCGGTTTCGGCAGCGGTCAGCACGTCGTGCTTTTTCGCCAGAGCCTGTTGCAGGATACGCTGGGCGGCGGCGACATCGATGTCGGACAGTTCCGGAAGGTCGGGTGGCGTTTCCATCAGCGCGATCCGATTTTGTCGATGTCGCCAGCGTTGCATGAAGGCGCGCACCGCGTCGTTGGGGGTATCGTAGGTTGGGATGCCCTGTTCCCGTAGGCGTTGCCGAGCGGTCCGGGCGCTATCGATGCCCAACCAGGAAGCCAGTACGCTGGGTTGTCGCCCACCGCGTGCGCGGCAGCGAGCGACGGTTTCGATGACCGCTGCGGCAGTATCGTCGGCTGACGCCAACGCATTCGGCGCATGCAGCGCCAGCACCCCGTCGATCTCGCGCTCTCCCAGCACCGCTTCCAAAGCGGCTGCGAACCGGGCAGGACCGGCATCGCTGCCCAGATCGAGCGGGTTGTCGAGCGCCGCGCCAGCCGGCAAAAACCGGCGCAGGGATTCCCGAGTCGTCGGACTGAATCGAGCCAGACATCCGCCTTCCGCCAGCAAAGCATCGGCAGTCAGCAGACCCAGTCCGTGGCTGTTGCCCAGGATAGCCAGGCGGTTACCGCTGACCGGCAGATCGAGCGCCAGGGTTTCGGCGGCCCAGAACAATTCCCGTAGTGACTGGACCCGCAGTATCCCGGCCCGGCGGAAAGCCGCATCGTAGATGGCATCGGCCTGATAGGAGGCCCGATCGCCTCCGCGACCGGCGCGCACCACCAGCACCGGTTTGATCCGCGCCACGGCTCGCGCCGCCGACAGGAAGAGACGCGCCCGCTGCAAGGTTTCCATATACAGCAGGATGGCGCGGGTATCGGGGTCCCGGGTCAGCCAGTCGAGCAGGTCGCTGAAGTCGATGTCGGCGCATTCGCCCAGGTCGATGATGTGAGAAAAACCGATCCCTTGCGCTGTGGCCCATTCCAGCATCGACGCCAATACCGCCCCAGATTGGGTGATCAGTGCCAGCTGCCCCGGTCGAGGCTGGATGTGGCTGAGTGAAGCGTTGAGACCCCGCCGCGGGACGATCACGCCAAAGCTGTCCGGGCCGAGCAGCCGCAACCCGGAAGGGCGGGCAGCCTCGCGCAGGGCGTGATGGAATCGGTGGGTTTCATCGGCGTCGGGCGCGTTGGAACGGGTGGCGATGACGGCGATTCGGGTTCCCATGCGCCCCAGTTCGGCCAGCAGGTCGGGCAAGGTTGGCGTAGGGGTAGCGACGATGGCCAATTCCGGGGGATGCGGCAGATCGGCCAGGCGGGCATAAGTCGGCATGCCCTGCACGCGCCGGTGGCGGCGGTTGAGCAGGAACAGCTCGCCCTTGAAGCTGTCGGCCAACATGTTACGAGTCAGCGCGGCGCCGAGCGAATCAGGGCGCTCGCTGGCGCCGATCAGCGCAACCGAGCTTGGGGCGAACAGTGACCGTAGAAAACGAGTCGGCATGGCTGTCACTCCCGATTTCGAAAGACGAAATTTCCCAGCCATTCTTCAGTATCCGATGATAATCCATGGCTTTGATATGTGAAATGTCGTCCTCTTCACTTGACACTGCAATGTTTGCAGTCTTGGTTGTCTAATTTCAAGCAGGCTGATAACTCATTGTCCAA
>Ga0208564_1002769_pt1 | contig 13459 bp, 15 predicted proteins | sample AD_UKC073_MetaG_FD_184439 | JGI IMG/M metagenome (GOLD analysis project Ga0208564, IMG submission 184439) | Active sludge microbial communities of municipal wastewater-treating anaerobic digesters from USA - AD_UKC073_MetaG (SPAdes) (version 2) | ecosystem: Engineered > Bioreactor > Anaerobic >... | reverse complement strand
TCTCGCATCCCGCCGTCCGCGCTCACGCAGGAAAGAGGGTTCCGGGGTGAGAAGAGTCCCGTCATGTTTTTTGCCACCGCCGGGACAACACATCATATATGACCATAGACGTCCTCGCGTTTGCGGCCTCGCCCCGGAGAAACTCATAGACCGCTATTCTGTCTCCGGCGGGAGGTGGATGTTCGGATCCCCCTCGTGCCCGGGCCTGAAGACAACGTGGATAAAGCCCGGTCCCCGTACATGGTTCTCCCTGGCCACCAACGGCCCCCTCCTCGTCCTGAACGTTGCATGCCCTCTGGACAACCGGCGGCGCGGCGAGAAGTTCCATACCCCCGGCAAAGTGTGGTCCTGAAACTCACTTAACATCCAGGGTGTCCTTCGTCTTGACTGGAAAACCGCTCATCACCCACTGATTGCAGTGGTGCGACTCACGGGGCCGAGAGGTCGTCACGCGCCCCGCCGCCGTTTTCGGGCGCTTCCGATCTGTCGGAGTGGAACGAAAATCCCGATGACCGGAAGCAGGACATCGAGCCCGAGTATATACGCCCAGACCTCGATAGCCGGGAAGAACGAACCGTGCATCTGGAACAGAACAAAAGAGACGGTGCCGAACCAGGAAAGGATCAGTAGCGGCAGGCAGAAGACGATCACAGCGAGCCAGGCATACTCCCGCACCGGGATGCCTCCCCCGGTGAAGGACGGTCGAAAGAACCAGACGAAGAGAGCGGCGGTGAAGAGGGCCGCAAGGGTAGAGATCCCCCACAGGGAGAGGCTGAGCCAGCGAAGCATGACCAGCAGAAAGAGGAGAACGATGACGAAGGCAATCAGAGCATACTCTCGGGTCGTGACCTGCCCCCGGTCCCGGCCGGTGAGGCGGGGCCAGGCGTACCAGAGAAGGAGAACAACGGCAAACATGCCGAGGAGGGAGAGATAGACCGGACCCAGGGAAACTACGGTCTCCAGGGTCACAAGAACCACCTGAGTGAAGCCGAACTCAGTCATGCCGGTGCTCCGGAGGGCGCATCCGCGGGCAGATCTCTCCTATGGGCATCCAAAAACCGGGGAAGAAGGGTAGATCTCACTGCTTCCCCTCATCGGCAAAGACATATTCGACATACGGTTCCTCAACGCCGTCCCGGAGCGCCGTTCCGGAAAACGCATAAACCGGCCGAACGAGGTCCTGCACAAAGCCTCTCGGCTCCATCCAGTAACCGATCGCGATATGCTCGATCGTGATCCGGTCGTACTCTTGTCCCGTGTGAGGGCGGACAGTCCGCGCTGCACGAAGATCCTCATACGCCTCCTCGGGAGACCGGAGGCTGACATTCCCGTCCGGCGTCACCTCCCGCCAGGTCTTCACGAGCCCGACGACCTCACCGCCGTCACCCAGGATCGCCGCGAATTCGTCGCCATAGACCGGCAACCCGTCGAGCAACCGGCCGAACCTGACTGCCTTGGTGATGTCATACGACACCTTCGGCTCGGTGGCACCTGCTTCCCAGACCTCCTGCTTCTGGTTCACCTCGGTCTTCACGACCCGGGCGTCCGGCGACTTCATGCCGGTCTTCTCCAGGAATGCAAGAGCAATCTTCTCCGCCTCCGCGTCCGAGGGAAGATCAGGCTGCTCGGTCACTTCGGTCGGGAACTCTTTATCAAGGATGTGGTAGGCCACCCCGCCGGAATGCGCATACACCGACATATGCTCCTCCGGCTCCTTTGAGGCGTCGACAAGGAGGAACTCCCCGGTCACCTCGCTGACCGCTTTCGGTTCTCCCGAGAGCCCGAACCGCTCCGCAACCTCCCGAACCTGCTCTTCCGTGACGGTGACCGGGACCACCCGGTAGAGCGTATACGAGCCCTGCACTTCCGGGAACTCTGCAGCGAGAGAGAACATAGTTTCACCTGCGCCCGCCACGGCGGGGAGAGCGCTTCCCGGGACTTGGCCCGGACCAAGAACCCACATGCACCCGGCTGCGATCGCGAGAGCGAGACAGACGAGTGCACCAACCATTTTTATCTCCATACTAAGGACCTCATTTAATTACACTGGAGTAACCACCGGTAGATCTCACTGTCAACAGGTGGATCGGCGATCACAGATCCCACTCCCCAGATGCGGTCATCACCGCAGGCGGCGTTCTCACCAACGACACCTATCCGAACGTTGCTTCCGTGGGTCTCATCCAGCCCATGACTTCCGCTCGCATCGGATCCGCCCGAGTATTCAGTCGTCACCCATTCTCGTTCGTAACTCCAACAAGATCGGATCAACCAGATCCCGGAGTTCTCCGCGATCGCGAGACGTATCCCAGACCCCGCAACCGTCGCCCCCCAGCCGCATGACGATCATGTTCCCCGACCAGTCCTCGAGATCCAGAAAGAAGACCGCTTCGTCTGCAAGGATCTCCTTCGGCAACCCATCGACGATATAACTCGTCACGAATGTCGTTGAAACCGGGAAATACATCGCGACATAGGTGCCGTTCTGTTTCATGGCGTCCAGTTCCTCCCGCGAGAACCCTGTCTTATACTGGCCAGAGATACACCGAATTTGTTCGAGGCACTCCGTTTCTAGGGCAAAATACCCCGGGTCTTCCGGGTAGAGGAGGGTGCTCCCGCCCCCGCGAGCGCGGACCTCAATGAACGAGACATTCTCCCGGGGGGCGTCCGTCGGCCGGGCCGTCTGATTCTCCGGAATCTCTGGGACTTCCGAGACCATATCCGGCAGCATCAGTGCGGCGACCAGAATCAGTGCAGCCGCGGCGGCACAGGCGATGACGGGATACAGGATCTTCTTCATAGGCTTGCTCCGAAAAAGGGAAGGGGGCCGGGAACGGTCACTTGACCGCCGGGACCTCCTCCCTGAACTCGGGAGACGCGGGGACGTAGCGGACGAACGAAGTCTCCTCCCCGGTCACGTCCAGCACCTTGCCCGTGAAGATGTAGACCGGGACGAGGTGGGTGGGCTCCCTCGTCGCCGGGGCCTCGTAATAGCCGAGTTCGATCCCGGTGATATCCGCGCTCAGGCCCTCCGCTACGCCGGCGACTTTCAACTCTTCAAGCGCTTCCTCCGGCGTTATGATGGGCATCTCCTCCTGTGGAACATAGTCTCTCCAGAGTTTATATACATTCAGGATATCTCCTCCACCGCCGACTTCAACCGTCAGTTTCGAGCCGACAACCGGCCGACCGTCGATCTTGCGGCAGTACGAGACCTGAACGTCTTCAAAGGCGATGCCGATAACCTCGCCATTCTCATTCTGTTTGACGATCTGTGGATGATCGACGCCGCACAGGGTTGCATCAGGGGGTGCCAGCCCCGTCTCCTCCAGATACCTCGTTGCGATCTCGATCGCTTTCTCATCCGAAGGTAGGTTTGAGGGCAGGTCTTTGTCGTTCGGGTTCATCCAGCGGGGGATGTTAATCAGGGCGACGCGTCCCGATTTCATATTGACCTCCAGTGAGTAGGGTTCATCGGAGAGCAGCATCTGGTCGTACGATTCACGCACCGTTCCCTCCAGACCCAGCGCCTCCGCCATCGATGAGACGAGTTCCGCTGTGATCTCCGGTTTTACTGATTTATATAGGGCGACCTGTTCGGGCGTCGACGGGAACGGTACAGAGACGGTATAGGTAAGGTTTGCATTACTCGTCGATTTCATACCGCCTGTCAGGTCGGAACGATCATCCCGAAGAGGATCGTCGGCAAGCATGGGTATGCCGATCGCACAGATCGTTCCCAGAAGCGCCAGCATAACGACGCTTATCCCAATTACTTTCATGTTCATTAGATCACCTCAACACTGGTACGTGCCATACAGGAACGACGCACCGGGGGTTCCCTGGCTTCCGTGCCCGTAGACATAGTCGGACCAGCAGCCTTCTCGGGCAAGGGCTGCCGCATACGTGGTCGAAGGCTCTGTATCCTTCGCTGCAATGAACCATGCAGTGATGATCGGCTGGGTGGTCCAAGTGCCGTCCATCCGGCGTGCAAAGTTGGATCCCCTGTCTTCCACATCGGTGCATCCTGTGTGGAAACCGGTCATCGAGTGCAGGCCGTCAAATGCACTGTACCAGTTTCTATACCTATCCTCTCGCAGAACTCTGCAGGCATCAAGGGTAATCCAGTTCATCTGCGTTCCCCCAGAGGGCGTCGTTGTAATGTAGCTTAAAATCATCCTGGCTGGTACCAAATGCAAATCCCGAACCATCATTGTAGCCGTGACCCGAGAAAAATGCAAAGTGCATGTCGTCTGTGTAAATATAATCTATACCATTACCGGATTTGCTGGGATCTTTCCAATGTCTTTCCAAGGCCTGGCCATTGCCATAAATAAAGTCTCCCCACCACGATGAGTCTCCACCGGGCTGATAGTAGAATCCCTGTGCGTTTTCGTCATTCTTATCAAAATTTTCAAAATCGGGGTTATTGCTATAATCGTTCACCCATTCTGCGCAACAATAGTAGTATGCGCTTGCCGGCACAGCAACCACGCTCACCAGCATTACCGCCAGGAGCGTGGAGAGTGCCCGCAGGCCAGTTTTTCTTTTCATGTGTTTCAACTCCGTTTTCATTTACCGGAGACAGGAGAAGCACATGTTTAAGTACGCAGAACGCGTACACCTCATTAGCCTCCGGGCATGCGGGGTTCTATCATCCGGGCGTCAACCGTGGATGGAGGGACCCCCGCGCACACTCGGGCACCGCACGCAGCACCCGGTACGCTTTTAGCTCATTAGAACATATAAAACCCGCAGCAATCCGTCGGATTTTTCCGAACAATACAAAAATTTTTCTATAGGATGACCAGCCACAGATTGGCCGCTCACCCGGTGGGGTGTACCCCGGGTGAGTCAGCTTCGTGATCGCGGGCAAACAATATCCCCGCAATACTGGGCTTCCCGGGTAGCTTAACGAAATTACTGGTATCAGGTTTAACGAAATTACTGGTATCAGGTCAGGAAGCTCAAGAGCGAATTGATCACCCATAACCTGACGAAGGCAGTTCAGGCGGCCGGGCTTATTGTTATAAAGGATGTATTCAACAGATCCTTCCTATTCCAGGGATATACATTGCTCTCGCACTGCGGGAAGAGTGGAGATTAGAGATTTAATCCACGTAGATGGTCCCAACCCTATAATAATGCCCTTCATATTCGAAATACCTCCTCTTACCAGTTGCGTTGTCAATAACATATGTATCGATGGTCCATTGCGTTATTTTTTCGGGATACTCCACCTCACCCACACGGCGTAGGTCTCCCTCTTTGTATGATGGTCCCGACGGGTATGGTTCGCTCCTCAGCAACACTTCTTCAAGCACGGGAAATTCCTGAATGTTCTGTTCATCAAGATGGATAATCGTGCCCCCTAGGGCCTTCTGCTCAGTAATCTCGTACACTTCGAGCCGATCGGGCGGGACGGTCAGAGAAAGGAAATAAGGAAAACCGACGATACAGATCAATGGGAGAACAATCAACAGGCCCAACAATACGACAACTAACTTGTATTGATGCACTATCGCAGAAAGTGATTGTACCATTCTTTAATCTCCATAAAAATTTGTAGGGATTGGATTACACGTAACTTGCAACCCACGCTTTTGCTTCACGAATGGCTCTTGCGTTGTCATGAGTGGCATCCCCATGATAATCGTCAGATGAAAACTCATAGCAATTAAGATGTTCGAAGAAATAACTCCACATCACCGTATGGGTAAGGCCGCCGTTAAATGCATACGCCTGATTATATCCGCCCGTGCCCTCATGATGAGCATTGAAGTTATGGCCAATCTCGTGAATGCTTACACACCTGCGGCCATGAGCCGTACCCCAATAGCACAGATCGTACCAATCCGTCACCATCTGCGCCCATGAGTGTCGTCCTCCATTGGTAAACCCATATGCCAGTCCAATTGGAGTGCCGGTCATATCGTAACCGCCCAAGTATAAACCGAGGTCCGACGACCACAGGTCAAGATCAGATTCAGGATATACGTCTATAAACGCATCGAGAGGATTTGATATGATTTCTGGATGGTTTGAGAGTTGATATCGCCTAGAATCATGATAATCCATGACGCAAAGAGCGACCTGAATATCGTCCCTCCCAAATTGTTGATTTGCTGTTGCGATTATGTCCTGTGCTGTTGCCTTCCAGTTTGTTTCATCTTGATAAAACTGGTTGTCAGTTACTACAAGGATATTGGCAGTGTGATACTGGTCAGTACCCTCAACCTGCAGCCCGGTACATCGGTCAGGACCACTTGCCGAACCATTGTTCCCGGGAACTACAGGCCCATAGTCAATCACAGCAGGTTTTTCCTGACATTTGACGTCTTCGGAGCTGTAGATGATATGCAGAGGCGACAGTGACTTTTCCGCACGTGCTCGCGGTTCGACCGGTGTGATCCATAAGGTCTTGTTGCCCAGTGTTATACTTCCGACAAGGACGTTCTCCCCGGTCGTGAGAAGGACACTGCTCTCTTCCACACCCGGTATCGACCCTTCGTACGAATCGATTCCATCGTCGAGATTTTCGAACGTCATTCGATTCAAAGCCACACTGTAATCTGTCCCATGGATCTGGATGGAGAGTACATCCTGAATCTCCCTGTTCAATGCAGTGTGATCGAACGTCACGAGATCGTACCGAGTAATCATTTCAGGGATCTTAAGATCTTCAGGCTCAACAATTCCGGAAGACCTCAAGTCAGATGCAGATGTAGCGTCCTTAACGAGAACATTCATGCAGTCTCCGATGACAACAGCGGGTCTACTGACACTCTCAGGACTTTCCATCGTGTCCTGAGCACTGACACCCGGGATAATCAGCATTACTGCGATCAGGCATGTCAGGAGATAGCCCCAGTAATTTAGTCTGGTTCTCATTTTGTTTTCCTCCAAGGTACTCCCGGAGGCAGGAGAGGCACACGTTTAAGTACGCAGAACGCTTACGTTCCCATTGCCTCCGGGCATGCGGGGTGCGTCATCCGGGGCGTCAGACCTGGGGATGGGCGACCCCCGCACACAAACGGGTACCGCACGCGGCACCCTATGCGATTCTGGGCCGTTAGAACATATAAAATCAGCAGTCATCGTTCGGCTGGAACCGAACGCACCATAAATCTTCTTATGGCGGGACAATGGTCCCCGCCCCTGGAGACTGGACCCGCCGTCGGGCACCGGGATAATGACCACGGCCCTGCCACGCTCGTCGAACCTCCCCCCACGGAGTCGGGCACCGTTGCAGATGTTCCCGGCAAGGACCGCCGGGAGATATTCCCCCGGGAGCTCAAGTTCCCGGAGCAAAGGCGTTGATCGTGTTCTGCCAATCGGATGGATCTTTTTTGAGCAGACGAGGTGCAGTTACTTGTCAGAAAGCAGCCGAATCGCCAGATATGGGTCGGTCAGAACCCGGAGTTTGCCCCGGTCACGCGAAGCGTCCCGGAACCGCCCCCCCAGCCGCGTGATGGTCATGTTCTCCAGCCAGTCCTCGAGATCCAGAAAGAAGACCGCTTCGTCTGCAAGGATCACCTTCGGCGACCCGTCGACGATATCCGGAACCTCCGTCGGCACCTCGCCCAGCCCTTGCGGAGCCGGATTCGAGTGTAAATGCAGTCCCGGTTGCAGACATTCGGTCTGTTCAGGTACCGTTAAGACGTACTCACCCATCTGCATGGGCTCCAGTCATCGTCGCGGAACAGCGGTGACATCGGTCTGTTTCACCCATTCAGGCAGTTGTTCTACCCGATCAACGGACGTCACCGTCCCGTTGGGCGTGTCGAGGATTATTTTGTAGTTCTCCCAGCCGGTGGTATTGACAGTGCTCTCCCGGCCGACAGTCTCGCCGCTGGCATCAGTAACGGCGGTAACCACCCTATAGGACTCGATACTTTCCCGTGCCGCAGAGCCAGGGTCCGACGCCGCCTGCCGGAGAGGGGGAAGACTGATGAATGCCACCGATTCTCCCGTCTCGTTGAATACACCGCCCTTGAAGATGTAGCCTCCCTCGACCAGATCCCGGACTTCGCTGTCGTTTCGCAGTATCCGGGTCATCCGGTCATACCCGGAGACCCGGTCGATCCCGCCGTGCGCGGCTTCGTCATCATCGGCACAGCCCATGCTCTCCAGGAATAAAACGGAGAGGGTTGCAGAGAGCACGACGGCAACCCCTAATAATATTCCCATTTTCTTCTTTGAATGCATTAGGCCTCCATGGTTGCTGCCAGAGGATTGGTGACACCGAAAAGCTCATCCCTGGAATATCCAGTTCTTTCGAGTATCCTGGAAATGGCCTCTTCCTTATCCGGATTGAGAGGCATTACTTTTACAGGAAGCCTATGCGCATAGTATACCGGCTCCCCGTATCGGATAAGTTCATCAACCGTTTCGGAGGCAATACTGAGTTCACCAGAGCGCTCTTTCAGTTCATCGATTGGAATTATCTCTATACCATACTTTTCCCTTTCAACCGTGGTCATACTATCAGGAGACCTGGAAGGAGTCGTGATCGTAAAGGTCCGGTCAACGCCCACTGCTTCATAGACAGGTCCAAATAAATAATCAGTCACAGTAAACTCGATCGTCTGACCGGGATCGACATCAATAAGCCACCAGAAGAAATGTCCTACATCAGTTTGATCGGGATTATGTTCCCACTTGCGCCAGATAACTTCTCCATCTTCGCTATCATCACAGCCGTTGAGCATGAAAGCTACGAGATCTGCTGCAGAAAGAGCAAATCCGGCATATGGGGATATGGCACTTATTGCCAGAGATGATACCTTATATGCAACAGTATAGTAATACGCACTGTTGCCATTATCACGGGGCCATGCCCCCATGCGCACCGGGTCCGTGCTGGTCCATATTGACTGATGGGGCTTGTTATATGTCTCTGCAATTTCCAGAGACTGAATCCTGCAGGCAGATGCGGATTCACCGTCATTGTAGCGCGTCTCTCCTACACCAGCCATGCGGAAATTACATTCATATACGTCCCTTTCCGGAATGTACGGCCCACCAAAATAACCAACAGATGAGGCAATATATGCGTCAATCTGCCCATAAGAGGCTGAATTGACTTCAGTCCAACTTTCGTCCGGGTTGTCGTAAGCACTCGCCGCAGGCACCACACTCACACTCACCAGCATTACCGCCAGGAGCGTGGAGAATGCCCGCAGTCCAATTTTTTCGTTCATGTGTTTTTCCTCCAGTTTTCTCCCCGGAGGCAGGAGAGACACACGTTTAAGTACGCAGAACGCGTACATCCCTTTGCCTCCGGGCTTGCGGGGTTCTTCATCCGGGCGTCAACCGGGGATGGGCGATCCCCGCACACAAACGGGTACCGCACGCGGCACCCAATGCGATTCTGGGTCGTTAGAACATATAAAATCAGCAGTCATCGTTCGGCTGGAACCGAACGCACCATAAACCTTCTTATGGCAGAACGAGCACCCGTCCGTATGTCTCTACCATCGAGGGAAGAACCCGGCCGATATCCCGTCACCCCGGGCAACCTCACTTTCACCCATGCCGTCACGCAGCAGATCGCAAAGTTTAAGGTTTGTTCGGCTAGAACCGAACGACGACAGCGGGTTTTATAGGATTTCCTCTCAGATACAGGTCTTGTTCCGGGTGCAGGGACGCCCGGGCGCACCTTGAGGGATACTTATGAAACAATGGTTATTCATGCTGGCAGCACTCTTCCTGCTCGCGGCTCTACCTGCCGCCGCCAGAGCGCCGCACCACCCGCGCACAACTATGATTGTTCGGATACGACGCCGACGGCCTACGACGCACGGGTGGATCAGGCTGCGATATACTACTCCAGCTCGTCGTCCACGAATGCACACGCATCGACGGCTTACAGTCAGTTCAGGTCGGATGCTGTATTCTTCTTCAACGGTCACGGCCTCTACTACGACGACTCGCATAAAGGCGGTGGAATAAAGTTCTCCTCGGAATCCTGGATACTGGCCGACACCGACGGTCACTACCCGGGAAACGACCAGTATTACATCGCTGATTACGGGACCGATATCAGGGATGTCCTGCTCGCGGTTTACCTCGCCTGCTATTCGTCGCACGACAACCAGTACAACGGGGATCTCCTCCAGCAGACCATGAACAAAGGAGCAGACATCTGCCTGGGGTTCGACGGCGAGGTCGAGGTCGAAAACGGAAAATGTTGGTCAGGGAGCTTCTGGGACCGGGTGCGAAACGGGGAGACCGTTGCAAGCGCCGCAAGCAACGCAAAGGACGACTGCTACTGGCACTGGCCAATCGGCTACTGGGGAGTGGACACCTACGAGATCTCCGGCAGTTACAACAGTTGCCTCACTCCCGCTCGCTACGGAGTCTACTAATAAACTAATAATGGTGGTTCAACTATGAAACGGATATACATCCTTGCAACGCTCTGCCTCATTATCGCGGTCTCGGTCGCGGCAGCGGCTGGCATCAACGCTCCGATCGGAGTAGATACTGCGAAAGAAAAAGCACAGGACTTTCTTAATGCACCCGATGCAACCGTCCAGTACCAGAAGACCGAGCGCCTGAATCAGGGAGAGTACTACGTCTTTGGCATCGGAGACGGACAGGTTTACGTCAACGCCCATACCGGGGCTGTTGAGCGCGCCACGTTTGACTCTGCACGGAAGGATTCCCACGAGATCCGGCTGGATCAGGCCGCAGCCGAAGCGGCGGCAAGGGCCTACGCTGAAGAGAAGTACAGCGGTTTTGCGGAGAAGAGTATGCGGCTTATCGAGTCGAACCTGGTCTCTCACGGCGATGCAGGCAGCGAATATTTGTACATCTGGAGGGAAGAGAAGAACGGTGTCCTCACGCCGAACACGGTTTTCGTAAACGTCAACCCCGGTACCGGCGAGACCATCTCGTATCTCGGGATCCAGCGGGAGATCAAATGCCTGCTTGAGCCGGCACTCTCCCGGGACGAGGCGCTGAAGGTCGCGGCCGGGCAGTTCCCGGGAATCCGGGTGACCGATGCAACGGCCAACCTCACCGTCGAGTACACCCAACCGGGGGTACAGACACTGACGTGGGTGGTGACGATGAAAGGCGAGCCGGAGGGTGACGTCCTCCAGGGAGGGCTCATCGTCATCGATGCACGGGCAGGAGAAGTGCTGATGGTGAGCCCATACCTCTAAATCACTTCTTTTCCTAAGTGGTAACAATGCACTCGAGGATGTGGGTATGGATTGGCCTTTGCGCCGTTCTCATCCTTGCTGCGGTAAACCTCGCCATACTTCCGACCTTTCCCCCGGAGCAGGGACACGTGCAGGAACCGCTCAAGCGGGTGAACTGGATACTGCCGTTCGGGCCGGGGTTCGAGTACCCCGGCTCCTACGAAAGCCCGGTCATCGTCTACGACGGAGCGAACGAGACCTGGCACCTGCGGAACGTTACTGCCTACAACCGGGCAATCAACCTCGGCGAACGCTACAGCCTTGATCCGACCCGCCCGGAGGATATCCGGTACACGCCTGATATCGCAATCGAGGGCGACAAAATCAGCCTCGACTTCTTCATACGGAACCTTGCGGGCGAAGACTGCGCCCGTGCCGACCTTGCCGTGGCGACGAAGATCACGGGCCTGAACGCCACCACCGGGTTCTCGACGGGGGATATCCTCCCCGGCATCGCGACGACGCTGCCCATCGATAACCTCGCCGCCGGTGAGTGGCGGGAGGTGCAGGTGACGGCGGACCTTCCAAGACCCGGGCAGGAGGAGAGCCTTATTCTGACGGTCGATCTCACCGCCCCGTACGCCTTCACGACCCCGAACGGCACGCCGATCGCCTTCGACCTTCGCATGACGAGTATCACCGATTCGGATCCCACACCTTCCGATTATGCCCCGGACCTCGATTACACCAGGGTCCGCCTTCCCCGGGCATCGGCAACGTTCATCGTCACGGAGATAGATGCACCGGAACCGGTCCCGCCACCGATCGCCAGGACCGGTTGAGAAGAACCGCACACCCTATTCTTCCGGTCAGTATGTCCTATCCGGTCGTACCAAAACCCAGGATGGTTTCGAAACGCTTATCTATTCCGGCAGAAGAATACCGGATCATTTCCGGCCAGACCCATTGCAGGAGAGATTTCAACATGATAGAGATCACACTCGACCGGGACGACATCACCGCTCTCGCCTCCGACACCCGGGTCGCCATCCTCAAAGCGCTTGATTCCCGGCCCATGACGGTGAGCGAACTCGCCGACGGGTTCGATCTTGCCAGGTCGACCGTCCATGAGCACCTTACCGTCCTCGCCGACGCTGATCTCGTGGCCCACGAGAACGCCCGGAAATGGCGGGACTACACCCTGACGAAGAGAGCCCGACGGCTCCTTCATCCCGGAAAGGACCACCGGATCATCTTCCTCCTCAGCACGTCCCTCGTTGCCATGACAGCCGGGGCGCTTCTCGTCGCCTCGTTCCTCCGCGGTTTCGCCGTCCAGGGGGGAAGCGCCGTCCGGGAACCCCTCCTTCTCTACGCGGGCGAGGCGCTCCTTGGCGTGACGATCGCGCTCTGGTACCTTGCGGTGCGGTGCCGGAGGTGACGGCTGGGTTTCCCCCTGCTCACCCCCCGCCCCCAAACAACCCCCGGAACTGCTCCGCAAGGCCCATCGCCGCCGCCTCCCCGGGCTCGACCCAGGCGTAGGCCTCGTGCTCAGGGCTGAGGCTGACCTCGGTCCTGTCGGCATCGCAGGCCATGACCAGGTAGGCGATCCTCTTCGTCGGGAGGTCGAGTTCCCCGGCGCCCGCGACGTGCCTGAGGGTGACCAGCATCCCGGTCTCTTCCCTGGCTTCCCGCCGGAGGGCACGGTCAAAGGTCTCCCCCGGATCGAGCGCTCCCCCGGGGAGGTCCCACTTCCCCGGGTTGATGGGGTCGTCAACGGCTCGTTTCAGGAGGAGGACTCTCCCAACGCCATCCCGGATGAGCGCCGAGACGGCAAGGTAGAACGGTTTTTCGGGCATACAGCAAGATAGATCCCTGCCGATAGAAATACCTCTCCTGCGGCAGAACCGTAAAGAGTCATCAGAACCCATATTGCTGGAACAGGAGGGGGCGCCTCCATTTATGAACGGTATGGTCACTGATTTCCTGGTCGTCGCCGACCAGATCTTCATCCTGGTGCTGTTGATCGCCGCCGGCTACGTCGCCGTCTCCACAAAGATCATGGATCCCCGGGCCACCCGGGGACTCTCCGGGCTCCTCATCAACATCACCATCCCGGCGCTGATCATCGCTTCCATGCAGGTGCCCTTCACCCCCGCACGCCTCGCGGGCGCCGAGACCCTGCTCCTCGCGACCGGGGTCTTCTTTGCCTTCTCGTTCGCCCTCGCCTGGGCCGTCACGAGGGTGATGCCGATGACATCTTCCGAGAGGGGAGTCTTTCAGTTCGCGATCGTCTTCGGGAACGTCGGGTT
>Ga0208564_1002763_pt1 | contig 13490 bp, 18 predicted proteins | sample AD_UKC073_MetaG_FD_184439 | JGI IMG/M metagenome (GOLD analysis project Ga0208564, IMG submission 184439) | Active sludge microbial communities of municipal wastewater-treating anaerobic digesters from USA - AD_UKC073_MetaG (SPAdes) (version 2) | ecosystem: Engineered > Bioreactor > Anaerobic >... | reverse complement strand
ACTTTCCAGTTGCCAAACAAACTGGATTAACCCTTGGATGGATTAAGGGTAGAAATAATTTGCCGGTAGCATTACAGCCTGCAGCATTTGATACTAAGGCTCCATTGAGAGATAGAATTGGTGTTAAGGAATTAAGTACTGAAATGCCATTCTTCCGTGAAGCAATGAGAATCGGTGAAAAAGATAGACAGGATATTGAAACATTATTGGCTAAAGGTGAACAATTTGCGCAGCCTACAATCATGAGAATCTTTGATGATATAAAGAATCTTGTAGATGGTGCAATGGTACAAGCCGAGAGAATGAGAATGTCCCTTCTTTATAGCGGTAAGATTGGTATTACAGCTACTGCTGAAAATGGTAGAGATATTGCTTATAACTATGATTATGACGTTGATGGTAGCTGGGCAACTAATAATAAGAATGAATTACTAGCTGATGCTAAATGGACTCTTGCTAATAAAGCAACTTCTGACCCAATAACTGATTTATTGGATGCGGCTGAAAAGCTTGCTGAAAGAAAAGGGGTTAAGGCAGTAGAAGTTCTTATGAACACAACTACATTCAAAGGAATGATTGCATCTGATTCTATTAGAAAAGCAATGAATCCTCTTGGAGCATCTAGTATTATTGTAACAAGAAATTCAGCTAAACAGTTCATTGAGAATGAAACTGGATTAACTATTACATTATATGATAAAATGTTCAAAGATGAGCAGGGGGTAGACCGTAAGTTCTTCCCAGATGGATATGTTACATTACTTCCAGCTTACGCAGTAGGAAATACATGGTATGGAACAACTCCAGAAGAGTTTGACCTTATGAGTGGAAATGCAGGAGCATCTGTTTCCATAGTAAATACTGGCGTTGCAATTACGACAATTAAAGAACCTCATCCAGTAAACGTTCAAACTATTGTATCTGAAATTGTATTACCATCGTTTGAAAGAATGGATGATATTTACGTAATAAAAGTATCATAAGATAGGAGGTAAAAGAATGGCCATTGTATATTTTGGTAAAACCGTAAAATATAAAGGCACTACTTATCTTCCTAATACCAAGTTTGAGGTTGAAGATTCTGATATCGACAGCCTCAAACAACAAGGTGCTTGGGTAATTGAGCAAGATGAACCCAAATTAAAAAAAGAAGTCGAAGAACAAAAGGTTGAAAAGAGGGAGATTGATATTCTTAGAGATAAAGCCCTTGATTTAGGAATTGACTTCAAAGATAATTGGGGAGTTAAGAAGTTAAAAGAAGCAATCGCTGAAGCTGAGTCTCAGTAATTAAATGAAATAAAGTAATGGAAAATATAGATTGCATATAGAGGAGGAAACTCATGGAAAAAAAAAGAAAAGATATTCCCCCTGAAAGTAGAAGAAGAGGTTTACCTTGGTATGGGGGAGTATGGGTCTAGATATAAAATAACGTTGGCAGATGGCAGAGAGGTGTGTTATTGTGATTGGCGCCCTAACTATATAGACCTGATTAATAAGATTGTTAGAGATGATTGTGACAAACTAGAAGATAAAATTTAAGAGGAGATGATTGATAATGTTTAACTTTCTAAAAAAAACTCTAGTTTCCTCAGCTGCATTCAACTACTTGTTGGTCTAATAAAACCTATTAAAGAAGCTATTGAAGCTGTGGAACAACCAGGGTATGGAGAAGAGAAAAAGGAAGCTGTATTAAACCTCCTTAGAGAAGTTATCCTAACGGCTGAGAATATGGTTCCTGGTTTAGATATACCTGAAGATACTATCTTAAACTACGCGGATGGTATTATAGACATTATTGTAGCTTTCTATAACTTAACAGGAAAGTTCAAGAAGAGTGAAGGTGCTCCGTCGGGAAAGTGATAAAAGAAGGCAGTGTCAGATTAGAAAAACTAGAAGATGAATCGAACATAATTGTGCAGAGTTATAATTCTCCTGTATATGATAAAGAAGTTTTTAACGCTACCTTCAAAAAGCAGGTAAAAGATTTCCTTTTAGAAAGAAAAAGGAGGAAGCAAATAAACGGTACTCAGAGGGATAACTACTGAAATTGAAAAAGTGGAACAAGCTTAGTAAGGAGGAGGCGAGGTAATGACGGTTAATGAAATAGTAAGAGCTAAAATTAAAGATGAGGCCATTACTGAGCTTGACATCCAATTAGCTGTTATGGAAGTAGAAGAAGTAATTAAACATTATTGCAATATAGACCAAGTTCCAGAAGCCTTGAAATACACTTGGGCTAATATGGCAGTTGATTTAGCTAAATATACCTACCAATCAAATATAAGCGGGGATGATGTATTAGAAGGCTTAGATGCAAGCGATGTTTCCTCTTTAAAGATTGGGGACACCAATATTGGACTTCAAGGAGGAAGTAGCTCAAATGAAAGAAATAAAGCATTAAGAAGTCACCGACCTAATTTAGACCAAATTGTAATGAACTATAAGGAGCAATTGAATAGGTTCAGAAGGATGGTGTGGTAATATGAAATTATCTAGTTTTAGTAAACTATTATCCCCAACCTATACTGATAGATTAAGTATAAATAGATTTACAGAGATTACTAATTCAGATGGTACTATTGGTATAAGAATGCCGGACGAACCACTGTACAGCGATGTACAATGCCGAATTAGTTTCAATATTAGTGATAATCCAGAGACTACAAGGGAAGATAGTAATCCAATCTATTTACAAGTTAAAATATTCTGTGCTCCAAATGTAGATATACAAAAAGGCGATATTTTAGTGGCCGAAAGAATTGGAGATGAGGGAGAGGTAATTGAAACCTATAAGGGCATAGCAAACTTACCTTTCAGATATGTAACCCATCAAGAAGTTTTAGTTACTGAAGTCGGTGACGCGTAATGGCGATTGATTATGATGGATTACAAAATCTATTAAACAATTTTAAAACATTGCAGAAGAATCATGAAAAGTTTATAAGGGAATTTCTCACTGAAATGGGTATGAGAGCCTTAGCTCAAACTAAAAAATTAACTCCTGTGGATACAGGTAATTTAAGAAATAGATGGGAATTAAGTCAGGTGTTTAGAAGAGATGATGAATTATATATAGTACTATTCAATCCAGTAGAATACGCAAGTCATGTAGAAGATGGGCATATGCAAAGACGTAGATTCTTACCTATCCAATATTTAGAAGATAGCCCAGCAAATGCTAAAATGGTAGCATCTATTAAACAAAAGTATGGGGATGATGCCAAAGGAGTAATGTTACAAGATAAATGGATTCCTGGACATCATATGGCACGAATATCAATTGCAAAGATTGAAAGGGAGATTCCAAAGAGATACGAAAAGGCAATGAAAGAATTTATGAAAAGATTGGAGGCGGGAAGTTGATGATAGGAGAAATTACAGGCGAAAGCATTAAAAGTGCTATATCCCTGAAACTCAAAAGCAGTTTTGCTAATACCAATGACTCGCCTCCAATTACTATATACAAAGAACAGATTGTACAAGGCTTTAAAAAGCCAAGTTTCTTTATATGGATAATGGATGTTTCGCAGGAAAAGTTATTAGGCAATAAATACGAAAGATTGTACCAAATGAATATAAGATATCATCCAGAAGAAAAGGATTTAAAAACTTATGAAACATTAGCGGAAATTGGAAATCAAATCCTTAAAGTGTTAACCTATATAGAAGTACCTATAAATTTAGGTAGAAAAGATACATTAGGAAATCCAATAGAGGATAAAAAGCCGGTGATGGGTAAACAAATGAGTTTTAAAATAATAGATGATGTCTTACAGGTTTATGTAAATTATGTTATTAGAGGTAAATTCAAGGAATTGGAAGAACCTCATATGCAGTCATTAGAAATAAACGAAAAATAATAATTGAAATAAGGAGGATACGAATTATGGCTGGTGGAACTTTTAAGTCACAAAACAAGATAAGACCAGGAGCTTACATCAATTTTAAAGCGGTAGCAAAACCATTATCTAGTCTTGGAACTCGCGGTGTTATGACAATGCCGGTTGCAATGAGTTGGGGCGATACGGTAACAGAATTGCTTAGTACTGATTTATTGGATGGAAAAAGTTTAGCAAAGATTGGATATACCGCATTTGATGAGGAAGCTCAAATATTTAGAGAAGCATTAAAGAATACCTATAAAGCTATTATCTACAGACTAGATACTGGCGGAACTAAAGCAACAGCTACCATTGCTCCATTAACAGCTACCGCTAAATATGCAGGAATTATAGGTAATAAAATTTCAATAGTTGTTATTGATTTAGAGAACGACGCAGGTGAATTTGAAGTTGTTACTTTATTTGATGGGGTAGAAAAAGATAGACAAGTTGCTAAAAAGGTAGAAGATTTAGATGAAAACGATTGGGTTAAATTCTCCGGAACTGGTGATTTAGTTGCAAATGCAGGAACTACTTTAGCTTCAGGTACTAATGGAACCATTTCAGCCGGAACCTATGCAGATTATCTAAATGCTATGAAATCCTATAAGTGGAATACAATGGCAATTCCTCAAGGGGAAGAGGAAGCTAATGGAATTGTAAAAAGTAATATAGTAACTTATATTACTAACATGAGAGAGAATCTTGGAAAGAAAGTTCAAGCTGTTATGTTTAATGTAGATGCAGACTATGAAGGAATAATTAGTACTAGTCAAGGTTATAAAACGGCTGATGAAACTATTAGTCCAGAAGTTTTCGTAGCTTATGTAGCAGGATTAATAGCTGGTTCAGATGTAGATACCTCAAATACCTACCATGCAATTAATGGAGCGATTTCAATCGTTTATCCTGAAGGTGTAACCCCTTATGGAGATGAAGAGATTGAGGAAGCTCTGAAAGCTGGTAAGATGGTTCTTTCAACAAGACAAGATGGTGTAATCGTTATTGAGCAGGATATCAATACATTGCATACATTTACTCCTGATAAAGGATATGCTTTCAGTAAGAACCGTGTTATTAGAACACTTGATGAAATCAATAATTCAATTGCTCTATTGTTTGAAAGAAGTTATATAGGTAAAGTAGATAATAATGAGGATGGAAGAAACATTTTCAAATCAGATGTTATTGCCTACCTAAATATGCTACAGAGTATTGGAGCTATTCAAAACTTTGATAGCGCAAAAGATATTCAAGTTTATGCAGGGGAAGCAATTGACGCGGTTGTTGTTGACTTAGCGATTCAACCTGTAGATTCAATGGAAAAATTATACATGACTGTAATGGTCGGATAATGAGAGGAGGAAAACATTATGTTCTTACGTGCAGGTGATACTATAAGTGGTCAAGAGGGTAAAGCAACATCCATTATTGATGGAAATGTTCAAGATATGTTTTATATCAAATCCTTAGAAGCTACATTTGAAAAGATTAAAACGGAAGTGAGAACCCTTGGAATGAGGGGAACACAACATAAAGGAACTGGCTGGTCTGGTACTGGTTCAATGACAATCTATTATGTAACATCTATATTTAGAGAAATGGCATTGAAGTATGCGAAGACTGGTAAAGACACTTATTTCGATATTACAATAGTTAATGATGACCCAACATCTACTATTGGTAAGCAAACGATGGTATTGTACAATTGTAATATAGATAGTACAATATTAGCTAAATTGGATACGGAAGCCGATGTTTTAGATGAAGATATTGATTTCACTTTTGATGATTTCGATATCCTTGATAGCTTTGGCAACCCAATAGCATAAGAGGAGGAATATAAATGAGTGCATTATTGCAGTTCTTAATAGAAAACCCGGTGGATAACTTAACAGCTGAAGTAGTTGTTTCCCCAAGACTTGCAAAGTTTCCTTTCAAGATAAAGGGGATGACTGGCCCAGAGTTCGCGGAGTATCAAAAACTTTCTACTAAAATTGGTGGAAAGAAAAAGGTAGAATTTGATAGTAAAAAGTTTAATGAATTGGTTGTTCTAAATCATACATTAGAACCAAACTTTAGAGATGCTGAAAGCATTAAGAAAGCAGGATGTCAAACTCCGGAACAGTTCTTATATAAGAGTTTACTTGCCGGAGAGATTTCAGAACTTGCTCAACAGATTTCATCTTTATCCGGTTTTGATAAAGAATTTGAAGATGAGGTAGAGGAAGCAAAAAACTCTTAAAGGAAGGTGACGGCGAAACTTGGTACGCCTATTATGCTCTCAATAAATTTCATTGGGAGCCATCACGTTTCGCCAACCTTCCTCGTAAAGAAAAAGCGTTAGTTATAGCTATGATTGATGAAAGAATTGCTCAAGAGAAAAAAGAGGCAGCAAAAATTAAGAGGAAAGGAGGTCGCAGATAATGGCAACAGTTCGTAATACAATTACAATGCAAGATAGGATGACACCAGTATTAAGAACTATTATTAAATCTTTGCAATCAACTGTGGATGCTATGGATGGAGTTGACCATGTAAGTAATACAGCTTTTCGTAGAGCACAAAGCGATGTTCGAGCGGCCTCCGAAGCTCTTGACCAGTTTAATGATAATTTAGATGAAATACCTCCAAGGGTAGATAATGCGGGTTCAGGATTTAGTAATTGGAAGATAGGAATTATTGCAGCAAACCAAGCTTTGGAATTAGGTAAAAAAGTGGTTGGAGCTATTGCTAATCAATTGACCGAAATTTCAGATATGACAGACCAGCAATCAAGATTAAGAGCAATGCTTGATGAAGGTGAAAATATTTATGATATGCAACAATTAATAACCAGAAGTGCAATGGATACCCGTTCTGCTTATGAAGACACCTTAGAATCAGCTGTACAAATGAAAGCGGCTATGAGTGAGTACGGAATGAGTACCCAAGCCGCTGTTAGAATGTCTGAATTGATGAATAAAGCTTTAACCTTAGGAGGAACAAAAGGAGCGGCAGCTCAATCCGTAATGTACAACCTTCAACAATCTTTGGCCACAGGTCGATTAAGATGGGAAGACTGGAAAATTGTTGCATCCAACTCAGTTTATTTAGCAGATGTGGTAGCTAAAAGTGTAGGAGTTACAAGGGCTCAATTAAATCAGATGGTACAAGATGGTGAAATATCAGCGGCCGACTTTACAAATGCTTTATTAGAAGCAGGAGCAAGAATTGATGAAGAATTTGAAATGATGCCAGACACTTTTGCGGATTGGATAAACAATATTAAGACATTCGCTGCTGGGAAATTCCTAGAAGAGGGCGGACTTCATGAAAAGATATTAGAAATGATAGCAAGTGACCAATTCTTGGCAATGGTAGAAGGTATTAAAAATGCAATTGTTAGCCTATTGGATTTCTTAGGAGTTGTATTAGATTATGTTTTAATGATTTCCGAATTTATTGGAAACAATTGGGATATAATAGCGCCTATTGTATGGGGAATTGTAGCCGCATTTGCAGCCTATGAAATAATCATGATAGCCAGTGCAGTAGCTACTTGGATAGCAAATGGGGCAGCTCAGGCATTCTTTGCAACCTTATTAACAAACCCATTAACTTGGATAGTACTATTGATAGGATTAGTAGTGGCAGCAATTTATAGATGGGTACAAAGTGTTGGAGGATTACAGAATGCGTGGGAAATTGCAAAAGCAGCTATAGTAGTAGCCTTGACGGCATTAAAGATTGCTTTCTTTACATCTTTGTATTTCATAATGGATTTAGTAGATAAATTAGTTATGGCTTGGAAATCAGCAGGTGTTGCAATAGCTAATTTCTTAGGTGATATGAAAGTTAATGTATTAACCATATTACAAGGCATGATAAACGGAGCTATTGATTTAATCAATAAATTTATAGGGGTTCTAAATAAAATACCGGGAGTCAGTATAGATGCCGTAAATCATGTATCATTTGCAACAGAAGCAGCAGCTGCAGAAGAAGCAGCAAGACAATCTAGAGAATCCGATTTATCTGCTTATAAAAGTGAAATGGAAGCAAAGGCAGCTGAAAGAGATAGTAAATTAGGGGCAATGAAAAATGAACTTGCAGATGCTACTAAAAACTTATCTAATTTATATGCAGTAAGTAAGAATGCGGCTACTAAAAAGGCAGAAGAGGAAACTTCTTTCCTTGAGGCAAGTGCTAATGATGCAGCATATAAAAATATGATGGAAGCAGCTGGTAACCCTACAATCAAGGGCGGCAAATTAGATAATGTAGGAAAAATCAATGATGATATAAGTATAACAGATGAAGATATTAAATTATTAAAGGATGTAGCTCAAACAGAATTTGTTAATAAATATACAACACTAAGACCAGAAATGTTTGTACAGTTTGGTGATGTAAAAGAAACAGCGGATGTTGCTAAAATATTAGAAACTTTGGAAGAAATGGTTGAAGAAGCTTACGCAAGTGTATTAGTAGGGGAGGGAGCATAATGGCTATTAGATTTTTCTTTGAATTTGATAACCAAATTGTTCAGCTTCCCGTTAACCCAGAGGAAATTGTTGTAAAATCCCCTGGGAATAATAAAACTGAAGAAATTGTTAAACTTGGTGAAATCAATATATTAAGGCAGAAAAAATTGCAGGCTCTTTCATTTGAATGTTTCTTACCTGCAGATTCTTCCTCTCCGTATGTATTAACAAAAGGGAAATTCAAAGATGGAGATTTCTATATAGACTTCTTTGAAAAAATAAGAGCCTCAAATAAACCTTGCAGATTTATTATAAGTGATACAAAGGTAAATATACTAGCATCTATTGAGGATTTAGATTATGGATACAAAAGTGGAGATGAAGATTTACATTATAACATAACTATAAAAGAATTTAGACCTTATTCAGCTAAAATGGTTAAGATTAAATTACCAGAGAAGGAGTCTGAACCAGCAAAAGTAACACTACCACCAAAAGCGGCTCCAAGACCAAAGACAGGATTTGCTATTGGAGATATAGTTATAGCTAATGGTAAGTATTGGTATACAAGCTATGGAGATAATCCTTATGGAACATTTAATAATTTCACCGGAAAAATAAGTCACATTGTAGCAGATAAAAATAGAAAATATCGCTATTATATAACAACCACAAGTGGAGGTTCTAGAGGATGGGTAGAGGAAAGTCAAATAAAACATAAATAGAAAGAGGTGAGTTGATGAATATAGAAATAATTGTACAAGATAGTAAAAGTGGAATTGTCTATGATATTAGCGAATTGGTTACCTTTATTAAATGGGAAACATCCCTAATTAATCAACCTGGTAAATTAACTTTCAGCTATCTTGAAGATGAAAAAATATCTATAAATGAAGGCTCATCTCTTTCTTTTAAAGTAGATGGCAAAGGAGTATTCTTTGGCTATATATTCAAAAGAGGGAAGAAGAAGGATGAAAAAATTCCAGTAACAGCCTATGACCAGATGAGATACCTAAAAAATAAAGATACTTATGTATTATCAAATCTTACAGCTTCCCAGATATTTACTACATTATGTAATGATTTTAAATTATCCGCAAAAGTTAAAGATGCAAGTTCCTATATAGTTTCACCAAGAGTATATGATAACAAAACATTATTTGAAATTATACAGCATGCAATAGATGAAACTTTAATTAATACAGGTAATTGGTATATGATTAGAGACAATTTTGGTAAATTAGAATTTGTTTCAATCAACTCCTTAAAGACTGATGTATTTATAGGAGATAAAAGCTTACTAATTGATTTTGATTATGAAAGTTCTATAGATGATGATACCTATAATCAGGTTAAATTAATAAAGGAAACAAATAAACGTGAAATATATATAGTCAAAGATAGTGGGACAATTAAGCAATGGGGATTACTTCAATACTTTGAAAAGATGGATGAAAAAGCAAACCCTGCTCAAATAAAAGCAAGAGCTGATATGATTCTAAAGCTAAAGAATAGGGCAACTAAGAAATTAAAATTAGAGTGTTTAGGAGATTTGAAAGTATCTGCAGGTAGTGGAGTTGTATTAGGAATATCTGATTTAGAAAAAGAAGGAATCCCAATTAATCAATATTTTATGGTAGTTGGATGTACGCATACCTTTAAAAATGATTTACATACAATGCAATTGGAAGTGCAGGTGAGTATATAATGGTAGGAAATAAATTAGTAAAGATTATGCAAGATGCTGGTAAACCCTCAAGCAGTGAATCAACCGATTTATTATTCGGAGAAGTAACTTCGGTTTCTCCTCTAAAAATAAAGATTGATAATCGTTTTGAGGTTGGCGAGGAATTCTTAATATTATCAGCCTTGGTAAAAGATACCGTTATTAACATACCTGCGATAGATGCCTCATATAGAGAGGATAATCAGCACTCGCATGTAATACCTGCAACCGTGACCCTATCCATTGACAGTAATAACAATCCGGTTAATCATAACCATAAGATATCATCTTGGAATACTGAATTATCTTTACCAAGTATAAGACTATGGAGAGGATTAATTGTTGGAGATAAGGTAAGAGTGTTAAGAGTGAATCAAGGACAAATGTTTTATGTACTTGAAAGAGAGGAGGGAGTGAATGATACCAGAACAGGTGATTGATTTAACAGATTTAGAAATAGAAAATCAACCCTCTCGAACTTATAAATTAGACTTTGAAAGAAAAAGGATTGGAGGGATGATTGATAACGAACAGGCTATAATGCAGATGGTTATGAAAATCCTCTATACGGAGCGATATGCTTATGTAATATATAGTTCCCAGTATGGGGTAGAGCTAGATAGGTTGATAGGGCAAGATTATAATTTCATAGTTTCAGATTTAGAAAGAACAATTACTGAAGCCCTTACAGCAGATGATAGAGTAATTGACATAACCGATTTTCAAATTAATAAAATAGGCATTGATAAGATGGAAGTATCTTTTACGGTTAACTCAATAGTAGGGTCAGCAAATATTAATACGGAGGTGATAATAGCATGATTGGAGATTATTTAGAACAATACACCTTTGAATATTTGATGGAGCAGGCATTATCAAGAGTTTCAGATACAATTGATAAAAGAGAAGGAAGTATTATTTATGATGCCTTAGCTCCAGCCTGTTATGAGCTATCCGAGTATTATATGAATCTTCGTAAGATACTTATTGATACTTATGCTTCAACCGCACACGGGGAATATTTAGACCTAAGGGCAGCGGAACAGGGAATATCCAGATTTCAAGCAACTTATGCAGTTAAAAAAGGGGAGTTCACGACTACATCAGATAACCCAGCTATAATTCCAATTGGGAGTAGGTTTTCATCTATTTCTGATTATATGCCTATTAATTATGTGGTAACTGAGGTATATAAAAATGAGTTTGGCGAATCCGTTCCTGGAGCTTATTTACTAAGATGTGAGGAATTAGGTTCTAAGGGAAATAGTTATTCAGGCAATATAATACCTATTGATAATATTCCTAATTTAAAAACAGCTATTTTAACAGACTTGATAATACCTGCTCAAGATATAGAGGATGATGAAGATTTAAGAATTAGATATTTTGACAAAGTAAATGAAAAAGCGTTTGGAGGCAATATTGCTCAATATGACGAAGAATTAAAAGCTATTGATGGAGTAGGAGAAGTTCAGATATATCCGGTTTGGAATGGTGGCGGAACGGTTAAATGTAGTATTATTGATGCAGAATATAATGCCGTCTCCGAAGACTTCATTAACACTGTACAAAATATGATTGACCCGGAGAATGCTCAAGGAGTTCAAGGAACTGGATTAGGGATAGCACCTATTGGTCATCAAGTAACTATAACTACCCCCACCGAAATTGCAATAAATATTGAAACAACAATTGTTTTAAATAATGGTTATACCCTACCTCAAATCGAACCATTAATTCAACAAGCTATCGCAGAGTATTTATTGACCCTCCGAAAAGCCTGGGGGATTGGGGATGACCTGAATCAATATACTTTAGCAGTATATGTTGCTCGAATAAATTCAGCTATTCTTAGTGTGAGTGGGGTGGCGAATGTTACTGATACTTTAATAAATGGCTTTGCGCAAGATTTAATTCTTGAGCAGTCAGCGGCTACTCAAGAATTACCTCAATTAGGAACGGTGATAATAAATGTCCAATCTTAAAAATTATCTACCTAATATTTACAAGGATGTTTTAGAAACGGATGAATTAACCAGCACTGAAGATTTATTATTTAAGGACTTAAGTAATGAAACAGAAAAAGTAAGAAACAACCAATTCGTATTAACCAGTGATATTGATGGTATTGAGCAGTATGAAAAGATGTTAGGGATAATTGCAAATCCAGCAATTGAAGATATTGAATTTAGAAGGAATAGAATTATTAATAGAATATCTATGACTTTCCCTTTTACGTTTCCCTTTCTAAAGAAAAGATTGGACGAAATAATTGGAGTTGGTAAATGGGAAGCTTATATGGATTATGCTAATTATACTTTATACATAGAAAGCTCAGCGGCTAACCAGATGTGGTTTCATGAAGTATTGGTAACTATAAATAAATTAAAGCCTGCTAATATTGTATTTATTAATAAACCATCAATTATTGAAGATATACTTGTTTCTGAAAAAATAAATCTTTTAGAAGTTACCTTTAATTATAGATTAGGAACTAGTTGGATTTTGGGTTTAAAACCTTTTATATCACTAGAAAATATGGGGGTGATAAAAACGGCAAATGTTCCATCAATTAAACAAGAAATGTTAAATGATATTGCAGAGTTTACTTCCTCTGATATTGCAAAGGTTAGAGTAAACGAATCTTTAATTATAACTGATTTCATAATAAAAGAATCAACTCAAAATATTGTAACCATCGAATATCAAATTGCATTAGAAAGTGGTATTACGGAGGTAACAAAAATAGAATTACTGGATGTAATGGATAATGTTCTTACTGAATCCTTAGTTTATGTTCCGATTTTAGAAGCCATTATCTTAACACATACTATACAAATTAAGGAAGGAGTTTAACTATGGCTTATATAGGTAAAACAAATTGGCAGAATAACGAAATAGTAAAAGCATCAGACATGAACCGTATTGAGCAAGGAATATCAGATGTACAGGCAGAAGTTACGACGCATAAGGCAGAAATTGCGACATCAACACAATTGGGGCATGTAAAGGTCGGACAAAATCTTGCTATTGATTCGGATGGTACTCTCCACGCACAAGCGAGCGATGATAAAAAAGTTGCTAGGTTTATCATAGGTACATCTACAGCAGGTTGGACAGAAAAAGATTGTGATTATCTTTGCGATGGAATAAATGACCAAATGGAAATAAATAATGCAATAGCCGCTTTGCCCGCAACCGGCGGTGAAGTCATTATCCTTGATGGAACGTATAATATTACTGCTAGAATTAATGTTAATAAGGATAATGTATCTATTAGAGGTAATGGTAATGCCACTATACTAAAGAGGATGTGGGGTAGTTCTTCTGCCGAGGGTGTTATTCACCTTACATCGGTTCAAGGTTGTCGGGTTGAAAATCTGCAGATTGACGGGAACAATACAACATATTCAAATA
>Ga0208564_1002750_pt1 | contig 13537 bp, 10 predicted proteins | sample AD_UKC073_MetaG_FD_184439 | JGI IMG/M metagenome (GOLD analysis project Ga0208564, IMG submission 184439) | Active sludge microbial communities of municipal wastewater-treating anaerobic digesters from USA - AD_UKC073_MetaG (SPAdes) (version 2) | ecosystem: Engineered > Bioreactor > Anaerobic >... | reverse complement strand
CTGCGGCCCCTGATCCGCGTTCCGCGGCCCACTCAAAGCGGCAACGCGCCACCTGCGCGAGGTCGGCCGCGGAGGCGAGCCGCACGGCATACCCGCCTGGAAGGGGAACCGTCACGGCTGGGAGGCGAGCGAGCCTGCAACGGTGAGCGGCAGCAGGGTTCGCCCGGTCGGTCCGATTTCGATGGACGTGCCCATCTGCGGGCACACGCCGCAGTCATAGCAGGGGCTCCAGCGGCAGTCGTCGACCTCGTCCTCGGAGAGGGCGGCCTGCCAGTCTTCCCACAGCCACTCGCGGTCCAGGCCGGAGTCGATGTGGTCCCAGGGCAGTACTTCGGACTGCTCGCGCTCGCGAGTGGTGTACCAGTCGACGGACACCGGCGAGTCGGCGAAAGCCTGGTCGGCTGCCGCCATCCAGCGCTCGTAGGAGAAGTGCTCGCGCCAACCGTCGAAGCGACCACCAGCGCGCCAGACCGCCTCGATGACCGGACCGACCCGGCGGTCACCGCGCGAGAGCAGCCCCTCGACGATGCCCGGCTGGCCGTCGTGGTAGCGGAACCCGATCGAGCTGCCGTAGCGGCGATCAGCTCGGATCGTCTCGCGCAGCCTGAGCAGCCGGGTGTCGGTCGCCTCGGCCCCGAGTTGGGCCGCCCACTGGAAGGGCGTGTGCGGTTTGGGGACAAAACCACCGATCGACACGGTGCACCGGATGTCCCGCCGACCGCTCACCTGCCGCCCCGTTTCGATGACCCGCGCCGCGAGCGAGGCGATCTGCAAGACGTCCTCGTCGGTCTCGGTGGGAAGTCCACACATGAAGTAGAGCTTGACCTGTCGCCAGCCGGCGCCATAGGCCGCGGCGACGGTGTCGATGAGGTCCTGCTCGGTCACCATCTTGTTGATGACCCGGCGGATCCGCTCCGACCCACCCTCGGGGGCGAAGGTGAGCCCCGAACGGCGGCCATTGCGGGTCAACTCGTTGGCCAGGTCGATATTGAAGGCGTCCACCCGCGTCGAAGGCAAGGACAGCCCGGTCTCGGTGCCTTCGTAGCGGTCTGCGAGTCCCTTGGTGATCTCGGCGATCTCGCTGTGGTCGGCGGACGACAGAGAGAGCAGCCCGACCTCTTCGTAGCCAGTCGCGGCGAGCCCGCGCTCGACCATGAGCCCGATGCCCTCGATCGACCGCTCCCGCACCGGGCGGGTGATCATGCCCGCCTGACAGAACCGGCAGCCCCGAGTGCAGCCGCGGAAGATCTCGACCGACATCCGCTCGTGGACCGACTCGGCGAGGGGCACCAACGGCGCCTTGGGATACGGCCAGGCATCGAGGTCGGTGACCGTGTGCTTAGCGACCCGCCACGGTATGCCGGTCAGCCCCGGTTTCGGGGCAACCCGCTGGATCCGCCCGTCGGGCAGATAGCTGACCTCGTAACACGACGGGACATAGGCGACGCCGCTGCGGGCGATGCGCAGCAGCAGCTCGGCCCGCCCGCCTGGCCGGCCCTGCGCCTTCCACTCCCCCACCAGATCGGTGAGCGCGAGAACGGCCTGCTCGCCGTCTCCGACGACGACCGCGTCGACGAAGTCGGCGATCGGCTCGGGGTTGAACGACGAGTGCCCGCCGGCGACGACAATCGGGTGTGCGTCATCCCTGTCTGCGGCGTGCAGGGGGATGCTCGCAAGGTCCAGCGCGGTGAGCATGTTGGTGTAGCCCAACTCAGTGCTGAACGAGATGCCGAACAGGTCGAAATCCCCGACCGCGCGGTGGGCGTCGACGGTGAGCTGCGGCACCCCGGCACTGCGCATCAGCGCCTCCAGGTCGGGCCACACGGCATACGTGCGCTCGGCGAGGGCGTCGGGCCGTTCGTTGATGACCTCGTAAAGGATCATCACGCCCTGGTTGGGGACGCCCACCTCGTAGGCGTCGGGGTACATCAGCGCCCAGCGGACCGTGAGTTCCTGGCCATCTGGACCGTGCCCGCCGACCTGCCAGTCCTTGACGACCGAGTTGAGTTCCCCGCCGACGTACTGGATGGGTTTCTGGACCCGCTCCAGCAGCGGTTCGAGCTGCGCGAAGCGCGACTGTCCGGGCATCCGTGGAGTCTACCGGCGGATACTGGGGACATGACCCGGCTCGACCTCGCCTGGGCGGCGTGCCCGCGAGCGACGTTCCTCCCGCGCGCGCAACGGCGCGCCGCGTCCCGGGACACGCCTGTGCCCATCGGCCACGGCCAGACCAACTCGCAGCCCTCGACCGTGCGGCGGATGCTTGAGGAGTTGGATGTGCAGGTCGGGCACCGGGTGCTCGATGTCGGGTCGGGATCCGGCTGGACGACCGCACTGCTGGCCCATCTCGTGGGGCCGGACGGGTGGGTGCTCGGGGTGGAACGGGTACCGGCGCTGGTCGCCTCGGGAGCTGCCGTGCTCGCAGACCTCGGTATGCCGTGGGCCACCATCCGCCCGGCCGCACCCGGGGTGCTCGGCGCCCCCGAGTTGGCGCCGTATGACCGGATCCTCGTCTCGGCTATGGCCTCGAAGATCCCCGCAGACCTCCTCGCGCAACTCGGACCGGCCGGGATCATGGTCATCCCCGCTGACGGAGCCCTCTGGCGGGTGACTCCGAACGGCGCACCCACCCGCTTAGGTTCCTATCGATTCGTCCCCTTGGTGCTGGACTGAACCTGCACCGACACCCAGCCTCCGACGCCCCCGACCTCTCCCTGCCCCAACACGAGTTTTGGTGCGGCGGATTGTGCGCCCTGGCGCACAATCCGCCGCACCAAAACTCGGGGGAAAGGCGCGAATCGGCGGTGCGCTCCCCTTCCGGGCGCGCACCGCCGACCACACGGCATACCTGCTGGGCAGGTCAGTCGTACAGACCCTCCAACTCGTCCTTGAACTTGTCGGACACAACCCGCCGCTTGAGCTTGAGGCTCGGGGTGAGCTCGCCGTCGTCGACGGTGAGGTCGCGATCGAGCACGATGAACCGCTTGATCGTCTCCCAGCGGTTGAGGTGGGTGTTGAGCTCGTCGATGTAGCCCTGCATGGCCTCACGCATCTCGGCGCTCTGGGTGATCTCGGCGTAGCTCTTGCCCGCCATCCCGTGCGCAGCGCCCCAGGCTGTGGCGGCGTCGGGGTCGACGGTCAACAGAGCCGTCGCGTAGTTCTTGCCGTCGCCGTAGACCATGGCCTGCGACACCAAGGGGCAGATGAACTTGAGCGTCGACTCGATCTGCGAGGGCGCGATGTACTTGCCGCCGGAGGTCTTGAACAGGTCCTTCTTGCGGTCGGTGATCTTGACGAAACCAAGGTCGTCGATCTCTCCGATGTCACCGGTGCGGAAGAACCCCTGCTCGTCGAACACCTCGGCGGTCGCGTCGGGTCGGTTGCGGTAACCGCGCATCACGCCGGGACCCTTGATGAGGATCTCACCGTCGGAGGCGATCTTGACGTCGGTGCCTGGGACCGGCCAGCCGACGGTGCCGTAGCGGTAGCTGCCGTGGATCGGCCGGTTGACGCAGGTGGCGGCCGAGGACTCGGTCAGCCCGTAGCCCTCGATGATGAGCAAGCCCACCGAGCCGAACCAGCGAGCGATGTCGGCGTTGAGCGCGGCCGAACCGGAGATGAAGAAGCGCACCCGCCCACCGAACCGCTCGCGGATCTTGCTCAGCACCAGCTTGTCGGCGATGGCGTACTGCAGGTTGAGCAGCGCGGAGGGGGCCTGGCCGGCGGACTTGGCTTCCATGACCTGACGACCCACGTCAAGCGACCAGTCCATGAGCTTGCGCTTGATGCCGGTCTCGGTCTCGACCATTCCGGACACCCGGGCGTAGGCCTTCTCGAAGATGCGCGGGGCAGCGCCCATGAAGGTCGGCTTGATGACCGCGAGGTTGTCGACGATCTTGTCGATCTTGCCGTCGACAGCCGTGGCGAAGCCCATCTGCAGCGGGAAGGTGAGCAGGATCTTGCCGAAGATGTGCGACAGCGGCAGCCAGAGGAACTGCAGGTCGTCGTGGTCGAGCAGCTTGATCGAATCGACCGACGCGCCTTCGTAGATGATCGCGTCTTGGGTCAACTCAGCGCCCTTGGGACGACCGGTCGTTCCAGAGGTGTAGATGATGACGGCCAGGTGCTCCGGCCCGACGAGGTCGATGCGCTCGTCGACCATGGTGGGTCGCGCGGTGAGGGCTTCGCGGCCGATGGCTTCGAGGTCGGCCAGGCTGATGACCCAGTCGTCGCCCTCCTCGTCTCCGCTATGCGCCTCCCCGGAGAAGGTCACGACCTTCATGACCTCGGGGATCTCACCGCGGTGAGTGCGCAGCTTCTCGACCTGGCCGTCGTCCTCGGCGAAAACGATGCGAGCTCCGGAGTCGGACAGGATGAAAGCGACGTCTTCGGCGATCGTCGTCGGGTAGACCGTCGTCGTCGCACCGCCGGAGCACATGATGGCGAGGTCGGCCAGCACCCACTCGAAACGGGTCGTCGAGGCGATCGCGACGCGGTCCTCCAGGTGCAGGCCCAACGACATGAGGCCGGCGGCCATCGCGTAGACCCGCTCCTGGGTCTCCAGCCAGGTCACTCGCTCGAGGTGACCGTTCTTGAAGTACTGCCACGCCTCTCGATGTCCAGACTTGGCGACGCGGTCGCGGAACAACGCTCCGATACTGGGCGCGCGGTTTTCCAGGACGTCGCGAAGAACGCGCTCGTCGACTGCAGACTTCATGGCCACGGCGTGGGCTCCTTCTGCCAAACGGGTGTCCCGGGATGATGCCAGGTGAGTTACTTCACAGTACAGTCCCGCATCCACCCCGGCGTGAACAGGGCGAGTCCCCCCAACCGTATGCTGTGCAGCCGCTTTGCAGTGCTTTCGGGCACGCCCATTTGCCGTCATGGCGACACCCACGGGCCCGGGAGCCTCCGAGACCGGCCGAATCGGTGGCAGTCAGCCTTGCTGCGGCCCGGTATCGGGCGAGAAGTCTGCGCCGGCCGGTCCAGCCAAGATGTCGCGACAGGCCGCGACGTCAGCGTGCATTTGCGCGACGAGCGGGTCGATCCCGTCGAACCGCAGGGTCGGGCGTAGGCGTGAGACAAAGGCATACCGGATCGCTTCGCCGTACAGATCGAGGTCGGTGCGGCCCAGCACATAGCCCTCGACCCGTCGATCGACGCCGTCGAAGGTCGGATTGGTCCCGATGGAGATCGCGGCCGGAAGGACGCGGTCGGGCGCGTCGTGCGCCAGACCGCGGCGGACTAGCCATCCGGCATACACGCCGTCTGCCGGGATCATGCCTTCGATACGACCGCCGAGGTTGGCCGTGGGGAAGCCCAGCAACCGCCCGCGGTGGTCCCCGTGCACGACGGTGCCATCAACGGCGTGCCACCGACCCAACTGGGCCGCTGCATCAGCCACCTCACCGGCAGCCAGCAACTCCCGCACGCGCGTGGAAGACCACCGACCGTCGGTGCCGATGTCGGGCACGACGACGACCTCGAAGCCTCGGGTCGCGCCGAGTTCGATGAGCGTGTCGACGGTGCCGCTATTGCGCACCCCGAATCGGGTGTCGGCCCCGACGACGACCACCGCGGCATGAAGTGCCTCGACGAACACGTTGTCGACGAACTCCTGCGGCGTCTGTGCCGCGAACTCGCGGGTGAACTCCAGCAGCAGCACGGAGTCGATCCCGGCAGCGGCGATCTGCTCGGCCCGCTGGTCGGGCGACATCAACTCCTGCGGGGCGCGCTCGGGATAAAGGACCGCGAGCGGGTGCGGCCAGAACGTCACGGCGACCGACCGGATGCCTCGGGCCTGAGCCAGCGACGCCACCTGGCCGAGCACGGCCTGGTGGCCGCGATGGACGCCGTCGAAATTCCCCAGCGTCACAACGCTGGCGCCCATGGTCGCGGGCACCTCGTCGACGCCCTTCCAGAGTTGCACGGAGGACACTCTACGAACCCGCCGGGGCAAACACGACGCGCGTCCGCGGACGGGCACCCGTCTCATCAAGAACCGCCACGAGTATGCCGTCGGGCGCGAAGGCTGCCACGGCGTCGGATCGTGCAGGCCCGGCGGTGATGGGCTGGCCGTAGGACACCGCGCGGGCCTCAGCGTCGGTCAGCTCGCGAATCGGGAGCGCGGCTCGGGCTGCCGCTGCCAGCGGGAGCATCGGCAGGCTAGCTCGCGTCCCTGGGACAGTCGCGGCGCGCGCCTCCAGATCCGCCAGGGGATGACACTCCGGTATGCCGTAGCCGCCCACCCGGGTGCGGCGCAGCGCGGTGAGGTGTCCGCCGACACCCAGAGCCTGGCCGAGGTCGCGGGCCAGGGCCCGCACATAGGTGCCGGAGGAAACCGACACCGCGATATCGAGATCGACGACCGCGTGTCCACTCTGGGTCTGCGCCATGCGGAGCGGGCCGGTCTCGAATCGGGCCACCGTGACCGCGCGCGGGGCCAGCACGACGTCTTCTCCAGCGCGGGCCCGGGCATAGGCCCGCTGGCCGGCCACCTTGATGGCGCTCACCGTGGACGGCACTTGTTCGATAGCGCCGGTGAGGCCGGCCACTGCAGCGCTGACCGCCTCCGCGGTCACCCCCGACGGATCATGGGAGGCAATGACCTCGCCCTCGGCGTCGTCGGTCGAGCGCACCTCGCCCAGCCGCACGGTCGCGACGTAGTCCTTGTCACAGCCGACGAGGAAGGTGAGCAGTTTAGTGCCCTTCCCCAAGCCGAGGACAAGCACGCCGGAGGCCATCGGGTCCAGCGTGCCGGCATGGCCGACCCGGCGGGTGCCGGCCAGCCGGCGCACCCGCGCCACGACGTCGTGGCTGGTCCACCCCACCGGCTTGTCGACGAGCAACAGGCCGTGCGGGCCGTCGGTGCCGGACATCGAAGGGCTGACTATCGGTCGCTGGTCAGGCTTGCGCGGGATCCGACGCAGCGCCGTCGCCGACGCCCGACGAGGCGTCGGCGCCAGCGGCTTCGTCGCCCACTTCGGCATCCTCAGCGGAGTCTTCGACCGGGCGCCGATACGGGTCGGGGTCACCGGCATACCGAGCCGCAGCAGCCGCCGCCGCGATCTGCTCGTCGCGACGCTTGGTCGCTTCCAGGAGATCCTCCAAGTGCGCCGCCCCCTCAGGGAGCGCGTCCGCGATGAACTCCAGCGACGGAGTCAACCGAATCCCCAACTGTCCCAACGCGGAACGGATCTTGCCCTTGGCCGACTCCAGCGCGGCCGCCGTCGCGGCGCGCTGGTCGTCGGAGCCAAAGACGGTGTAGAAGACCGTCGCGTGCTGGAGGTCGCCAGTCACCCGGACATCGGTCACCGTGACGAAGCCGAGGCGTTCGTCCTTGACGCGGTATTCGAGTTGTTCCGCGACGATCGCCTTGATCCGCTCGGCGATCTTGCGGGCGCGTGCCGGATCAGACACGAGGCTTCTCCCGCATCTCGTAGGTCTCGATGGTGTCCTCAAGCTGCAGGTCGTTGAACGAGCCGAGGTTGATACCGCACTCGTAGCCCTCGCGGACCTCGGTGACATCGTCCTTGAACCGACGCAGGCCGACGATCTCGACGTTCTCGCCGATGACGACACCACGGCGCAGGATGCGAGCACGCGCTCCACGACGGATCTCGCCCGAGCGGACGATCGAGCCGGCGATGTTGCCGAACTTGCTGGACCGGAAGATCTCGCGGATCTCGGCGCTGCCGACCGACACCTCCTCGAACTCCGGCTTGAGCATGCCCTTGAGGGCGGCCTCGATGTCCTCGATCGCCTGGTAGATGACCGAGTAATAGCGAATCTCGACACCCTCGCGGTCGGCGACCTCGGCATTTTGGCCTTCGGCGCGGACGTTGAAGCCCAGGATGATGGCATTGGAGGCCATCGCCAGGTTGATGTTGTTGAGCGTGATCGCACCGACGCCACGGTCGATGATCCGCAGGTCGACCTCGTCGCCCACGTCGATCTGCAGCAGCGCATCTTCCAGGGCCTCGACCGAACCCGACACGTCACCCTTGAGGATGAGGTTGAGGGTCTCGACCTTGCCGGCCGCCAGGGCCTCGTTGAGGTCTTCCAGGCTGATCCGCTTACGGGCCTTGGCCAGGGCAGCCTGGCGGTCGGCGGCCTCCCGGCGCTCGGCGATCTGGCGAGCCGTGCGGTCGTCGGGAGCGACGACGAAGCTGTCGCCGGCGCGCGGCACCGAGGACAACCCGAGGACCTGGACCGGACGTGACGGAGGCGCTTCGGCGAGCGCATTGCCGTGCTCGTCGAGCATGGCTCGCACGCGGCCGTGGGCCGAGCCCGCGACGATGGCGTCGCCGACGTGCAGCGTGCCCTGCTGGACCAGGACCGTGGCCGTGGCGCCGCGCCCGCGGTCGAGGTTGGCTTCGATGGCCACGCCGCGAGCGTCGGTGTCGGGGTTGGCCCGCAGGTCCAGGGCAGCATCGGCGGTCAGCAGCACGGCCTCGAGCAGCCCGTCGATGTTGAGCTTCTCCCGCGCCGAGACGTCGACGAACATCGTGTCGCCGCCATACTCCTCGGCCACGAGGTTGTATTCGGTGAGCTGCTGGCGAATCTTGGCGGGGTTGGCCCCCTCCTTGTCGATCTTGTTGACCGCCACGACGATCGGCACGTCGGCCGCTTGCGCGTGGTTGAGCGCCTCGATGGTCTGAGGCATGACCCCGTCATCGGCCGCCACGACGAGGATCGCGATGTCGGTGACCTTGGCACCACGAGCACGCATGGCCGTGAAGGCCTCGTGACCGGGGGTGTCGATGAAGGTAATGGCTCGCTCGACGCCCTCGTGCTCGGTGACGATCTGGTAGGCACCGATGTGCTGGGTGATGCCCCCAGCCTCGGTCGCGATGACGTTGGCCGACCGGATGGCATCCAGCAGCTTGGTCTTGCCGTGGTCGACGTGACCCATGACGGTGACGACCGGCGGACGGGCCGCGAGGTGGTCCTCGTCTTCCTCTTCGTAGTCGAGGTCGATGTTGAAGGACGCGAAGAGTTCTTTCTCTTCGTCCTCGGGCGAGACGACCTGGACGTCATAGCCCAGCTCGGCGCCGAGCAACTTGAAGGTGTCCTCGTCCAGCGACTGCGTTGCCGTCGCCATCTCACCGAGGTGGAAGAGCACCGTCACCAGCGACGCCGGGTTGGCGTTGATCTTGTCGGCGAAGTCGGTGAGCGAGGAGCCGCGCCGCACTCGGATGACTGTCGAGCCGTCCCCGCGAGGGACGCTCACGCCACCGATCGTCGGGGCCTGCATCTGCTCGAACTCTTGGCGCTTGGCGCGCTTGGACTTGCGCCCACGGACCGGACGACCGCCGCCACGACCGAAGGCACCCTGCGTGCCGCCACGGCCGGGCGCACCGGGACGCCCACCGAAGCCGCCGCCGCCAGTGCCCGTGCCGGCACCACCGGGACGACCACCGAAACCACCACCACCGGGACGACCCGGAGCGCCACCGGGACGCCCACCGGGCGCCGGGCGGGTGCCGGGGCGACCGATCGATGCCCGATCCGGCATCATGCCCGGGTTCGGACGCGGACCACCTGGACGCGGCCCGCCAGGACCGGCTGCGGCCGGACGCGGTCCGCCAGGACCTGCAGCGCCGGGTCGGGCCTGCGGTCGAGGCATCCCCTGGCTGGGAGAGAACGGGTTGTTGCCGGGCCGGGCACCCTCACGCGGAGGACGGCCCATGCCCTGACTCGGCGCGAAGGGATTGTTGCCCGGACGCGGGGCTCCGGGGCGTGGGCCGCCGGGACGCGGGCCGGGACCGGCTGCTCCACCGGCCGGGCGCTGACCCGGTGCCGCGGGCGGCGCGGCAGCGGGCCGCGGACCGGGAACGCCGGGGCGCGGTCCGGCAGGGGCCGCCGGGCCAGCTGCCGCGGCCGGCGCGGCCGGAGCGGCCGGGCTCGTCGGTGCGGACGGCTCGGTCGGGGCCGGCGCACTCGCGGGGCGGGCAGGAGCAGCCGGGCCAGCAGGAGCAGCCGGGGCCGACGCAGCCGGTGCCGTCGGGTGAGCCGGTGCAGGCGTGCCGCCAGCGGCAGCCGGGGCGGGCGCCGGAGCCGGTCCGGGCCGAGTCGGCGCGGGCGAGGTCGGCGCCGGTGCGGCTGGTGCCGCCGCAGCTGCGGCTGGGGTCGCCGGAGCGGGAGTCGCTGCCGGAGCAGCCGCAGGCGTCTGGCTGGCGGGCTTGGGGAAGGTCTCCGCGACCTTACGAACCACTGGCGCCTCGATCGTCGAGGACGCTGACTTGACGTACTCCCCCATCGCGTTGAGATGGGCGAGCAGGGTCTTGCTGTCGGTGCCGAGCTCCTTGGCGAGCGCGCTCACACGGACTTTTGCCACGTTTCTCCTGTCTTCGGTCTCGCCGGACAGGCGTGAGACCGTGCTACTGCTGGGGCTTGCTCATTGCTGAGTGCTCATCGGGTGCTCATCAGCGTCTAACCCGCCTTGGTCGGTGGTGTGTCGAAAAGGAGTGCTCGCGCAGTTCTTCAGGTATGCCGTGACGGCGGAGGTGTCGGGGGCCGCCTGCAGCCGCAGGGCCCGCCCGAACGCCCGTCGCCGGACGGCATACGCGAAGCACTCGGGGTCCGGATGCAGCCAAGCGCCGCGCCCGGGAAGCCGACGCCGCGGATCGGGAACCACCCGGCTGGTGCCGGAAGGACCTGTCACCGCGACGAATCGCACGAGTACCGACCAGCTATCCGCGCGGCGACAGCCCACGCACGTCCGAATCGGTGTTGCCTCGGGCGAGATGGGAGCCGCCATCCGGAGTCCAGACTGGTCGGTCCCGGCGAGTCTACCCTGTGGCGACCCCTGGGCTGTGCTCACTGCCCCGTCGGCGGCGCGTTCGGGCGACGGGATGCTGCGGGCGCTCCCCCGGGTGCGTCGCCGCCCTCGCTGGTGTCGGACTTGATGTCGATCCGCCATCCGGTGAGTTTCGCGGCGAGGCGGGCGTTCTGGCCTTCCTTGCCGATGGCGAGCGAGAGTTGATAGTCGGGGACGACGACCCGCGCCGCGCGAAGTTGGGGGTCGACGACGGTGACCGAGTGCACTCGCGCCGGGGACAGCGCCGCTGCGACGAAGTGCCGTGGGTCCTCGGAGTAGTCGACGATGTCGATCTTCTCGCCGTGCAGTTCGGTCATGACCGCCCGCACCCGAGCGCCCATCGGCCCGATGCAGGCTCCCTTGGCATTGACGCCAGCAACCTTGGCCCGGACCGCGATCTTGGTGCGGTGGCCGGCTTCGCGGGCCATGGCGGCGATCTCGACCGTGCCGTCGGCGATCTCGGGCACCTCCAGCTTGAACAACGCTTTGACCAAGCCCGGGTGGGTGCGCGACAAGCCAATCTGAGGCCCCTTCGGCCCCCGCTTGACGCTGACCACGAAGCAGCGCAGCCGCTCGCCGTGGCGGTAGACCTCGCCCGGCACCTGCTCGGCGGCCGGCAACACCCCCTCGACCGTCCCGAAATCGACGAGCACCGTGCGGGGGTCCGAGCCCTGCTGGATGACGCCGGAGACGATGTCACCTTCGCGGCCCTTGAAATCACCGAGGATCGCCTCGTCTTCAAGATCCCGCAGCCGCTGGACGATGACCTGCCGCGCCGTCGCCGCCGCCACTCGACCGAATCCCTGTGGCGTGTCGTCGAATTCAGGGCCGGGCTCGGCCCGAGTGGGCCGCTCGCCCTCCTCGGTGGGCTCGATGAGCTCGCCTTCCTCTCGAGCCCACACCGTGACGTGTCCGGTCTTGCGGTCCAGCGCGACTCGCGCGATGCGGAAACTGCCGTCGGTGCGGTGGTAGGCCACGAGCAGTGCCTGCTCGATGGCCGGCACGAGGACATCGAGGCTGATGTCACGTTCCCGTTCCAGCGCCCTCAGGGCGGCCAGATCGATATCCATCAGTCGTCCTCCTCGCTCGCGTCGTTCAGTTCGTCGAGGTCGTCGAGGTCGTCGACCCGACCGAATTCGACCTCGATCCGGGCGCGGGTCAGCTCGGCGATCGGCAGCGTCAGAACAGCAGCGCTCTCTGGCGCCAGATCGACCGCATCCGTCGTGACCGCACGGATCCGACCGCGCACCGCGGTCCCGTCGGGACGGGTGGCGACGACGAGCCGACCGACATTGCGGCGCCACTGTCGCCACTGCAGCAGGGGCCGCTCGACTCCCGGTGAACTCACTTCCAGCACGTATGCCGTCTCGCCCATCGTCCCAGCCGCGTCGAGCGTGTCGCTCACCACGCGGGTGGCGTCAGCAATCTCGTCAAGGGAAAGGGGGGCAATTCGCGAGGTCGTGTCGTCGGAGGCCAGGTCGGCCAGGTCGACGTCGACGGCGACCCGGACCACCCGGCGACGACCGGCGGCCTGCACGGAGAGGTCTTCCACGACCAGTCCGAGGTCAGCCAAGGGTGCGGTGAGAGCAGCCCGGATGCGATCGGCGATCACGCCCCATCACCTCCTGCTCTATCGGCGCTCTTCTCGAATGACCAGTCGTGCGGGGCCCTGGTCCACCCTCACTGTAACCGGCATCGCCGCCGACTGCCCGACTGTCCGCGCCAACTGCGCCTGTCCGAAATGCGGCTCTCCCGCCCGCGCCCCCCCAGGCGTCGCCGAACGCGCATGTCATGATCGGACCGTGTCGGCCCCCCTTGCCCCGCAGCCCGCTTCGGGCGATTGGCGGCCAGCGACCGGTATGCCGTCCCGCCGGCTCCTGCTCCGGGTCACGACGTCAGGGGCGCTCGCCCTGGGGGTCGTCGCGCTCGGCGGCTGTCGGATCCAGCTCGAGCAGGACGCCCAAATCCCGTTCATCACCCGGACGCTGATGCCCGACGAGTCGGCGCTGCTCACGGCATACCGGCAGGTGTCGGAGCTGGCCGCTCTCGCGGCTCGCACCAATTCCCCCGACGCAGCGGTGATCGCCGCCCGGCATACCCGGCAGCGGGCGGTCCTGGAGCAGCTGCTGCGCGACGGAGGCGTGCCAGACGACGTGTTCGCCCGCGCTCTCGCCGCCTCCGCCGGCACGCCCCGGGCGTCAGGCCCCACGACAGCCACAGGTGCCACGAGCAGTTCGGGACCCACGAACAGCGCCGGGCCGCTGCGCCAGGAGGATCTCGCGGCAGCGGAGCTCGCCCTCATCGGGGCGGATCGGGTGCGCGCGTTGGCCGAACTCGGCCCCGCCCGGGGCGTCATGACAGCCATCACGGTCCACGCCGGAGCCACCGGGATCCGCCTGGGCGGCACCCCCGCGTGGCCGACCGACCCCACCTCCGCTGTGCTCGACGAGGCCACCGCTCGTCCGGTGCTCACCGCCCTGGCCGGACTGGGCTATGTCGTCGACCTGGCAGCCGCACGCACTCCGGCTGCCTCCCGTGCCCCATTGGTCGATCTATCCGCCCGGGTGAGAGACCGGGAGCGCCGCGTCCAGGCCCTCGCGTCCGCTGGCCTGGTCGTGGCTCCCTACGGCTTCCGCAGTCCAGTTGCCATCACCGATGCCGCCAGTGGCCACACCGCGGTCCAGACCGCCCTGGCCGACGTGGTCGACGCCACGC
>Ga0208564_1002748_pt1 | contig 13553 bp, 11 predicted proteins | sample AD_UKC073_MetaG_FD_184439 | JGI IMG/M metagenome (GOLD analysis project Ga0208564, IMG submission 184439) | Active sludge microbial communities of municipal wastewater-treating anaerobic digesters from USA - AD_UKC073_MetaG (SPAdes) (version 2) | ecosystem: Engineered > Bioreactor > Anaerobic >... | reverse complement strand
CCCGCCAGCGACTCCACGTCCAACACATCCCGCTGCGGACTCGACTCACCCTGCACAACCCAACAATTCCAGCCCAGAACCGATCAACGCGGCGGACTCGCGGACGGATTGTTCAGCAGGCTCCTAGTGTCCTGTCAGGTTGGAGCGCTGGTTATTTGTTGATGGCGCGGCAGTAGCCGGCGAGGCGGTCGAGGATTTGGTCGGCGGTCTTGTGCCAGGTGAAGGGTTTGGGGTTCTCGTTCCAGGTGTCGACCCAGGCCTGGATGTCGTCGGCGAGTTCGGTGACGCTGCGGTGTGCAGAGCGTTGCAGCTTCTTGGTGGTGAGAGCGGAGAACCAGCGCTCCACCAGGTTCATCCAGGATCCGTAGGTCGGGGTGAAGTGGAAGTGGAACCGGGTGTGACGCAGCAGCCACTGGTGGACCGCCGGGGTCTTGTGGGTCGACAGATTGTCCAAGATCACGTGCACGTCGAGTTCGGTGGGCACCTCGCGGTCGATCTTGTTCAAGAAGGCGAGGAAGTCGGCGGCGGTGTGGGTCTTGCGCAGATCGGTGATGACGGTGCCGGTGGCCATGTTGAGCGCCGCGAACAGGTCCAAAGTGCCGTTGCGTTCGTAGTCATGGGTGGCTTTGGCCGGGGTGGTGGGCAGCATCGGCAAGATGGGCGCGGACCGGTTCAGCGCCTGGATCTGGGGCTTCTCATCGACTGCGTACACCGCCGCCGCGATCGGCGGGGACAGGTACAGCCCCACCAGATCACGGACCTTCTCGACCAGATCGGGGTCCGGGGACACCTTGAACTCGTCTTGGAGCCACGGCTTGAGCCCGAACGCCCGCCAGATCTCGCTGACCGTCTGCCGGCTGATCCCATGCCGAGAGGCCAACGCCCTGGTCGACCAGTGCGTAGCGTCGGGCGGTGTCGTCTCGAGCGTCTCCACCACGATTGCCTCCACCACGTCGTCGCCGATCGTGCGGACCGCGCCCGGCCGCGGCGCGTCACCGAGCCCTTCGAGCCGATCGGCGGCGAACCGATGCCGCCACTTGGCCACAGTGACCTTGTTGCAGCCGAACTTCTCAGCGATGGCCGTGTTGGTCATGCCCTCGGCACAAGCCAGCACGATCCGCGACCGTAACGCCAGCGCCTGTGACGACGAGTGCCGACGCGCCCAACGCCGCAGTGTGTCCCGCTCATCCTCGGACAAGTCGATCTCGACCGTCGGCCGCCCTACACGTCCCATCACCGGCTCCTTCTGTAGAGGCTCTCTACCTCTTCAGAACCCGGCCCAGCCTACGAAAATTCCCGCGACACAATATTTCTTAGTGGATCAGCCTGACAGGACACTAGAGCTGCAGCTCCTCGGTCGGCTCCATCGGCGCCAGCATCCTGAGCACCTCGCCATGCAGGTGCCCGTTGGTGACGACCGCGCCCGGGCCGACGGGGCCGGGGCGTCCGTCGATGTTGGTGAACGTGCCGCCCGCCTCCGTGACGACCGGGACGAGAGCGGCCATGTCGTGCAGCGCCAGCTCGGGCTCGCAGGCGATGTCGACGGCCCCCTCGGCGACCAGCATGTAGCTCCAGAAGTCGCCGTAGGCCCGCGTCCGCCAGCAGTCGCGCATCAGATCGACGAACTGCTGGCCTCGTCCCGAGTCGACCCAGCCGTGGATGGACGAGTACGACAGCGAGGCGTCCGTGACGTTCGTCACGCCAGACACCGTCAGCCTGGACGCCGACGCGAGCGACTTCCCCGTGTACGCGCCGCCGCCGACGGACGCCCACCAGCGGCGTCCGAGCGCCGGGGCCGACACCAGCCCGACGACGACGTCCGGACCATCCATGAGTCCGATCAGCGTCGCCCACACCGGGACGCCGCGGACGAAGTTGCTCGTGCCGTCGATCGGGTCGATCACCCAGCGCCGTGGACCCCAGCCGGTATCGTCGCCCTCCTCGCCGTGGACCGCGTCTCGGGGCCGAGCCCGGGACAGGTTGCGCCGGATCGACTCCTCGACGGCGACGTCCGCGTCGGAGACCTCGGTCATGTCGGGCTTCATCGAGACGGACAGGTCCAGGGCCTTGAAGCGCGCCATGGTGAGCGAGTCGGCGCTATCGGCCAGCACGTGGGCGAGCCGCAGGTCGTCGAGGAATGATTGGTCGGCCATGTCCGCACACTATCGGGCGTGGGAGGCGTGGGAGGTGGGCTCGCCCCGGCCCTCAGCGCAGGTCGTGGTCGGGCGTGATCCAGGCCTTCTCCATGCGGCGGAAGGACTCCAGCCGGCTGGACGCCAGGTCGCCGCGCTGGACGGCGGCGTCCAGAGCGCACTGGGCGGCCGACGTGTCGTGCGCGCAGGCCCGCGGGCAGTCGCCCACGAGGTCGGCGAGGTCGGGAAAGGCGGCGATGATCGAGTCGGTGGTGACGTGGGACAGGCCGAACGACCGGACGCCCGGAGTGTCGATGACCCAGCCGCCACCCGGCAGCTGCAGCGCGACGGCCGAGGTCGACGTGTGGCGTCCGCGGCCGGTGACCTGGTTGACGTGGCCGATGGCCCGGCCGGCGTCCGGGATGAGCGCGTTGACCAGGGTGGACTTGCCCACGCCCGAGTGGCCGACGAAGACGGTGCGATGCCCGGCGAGTTCGTCGCGGAGCTCATCGAGATCGGAGCCTGGGTGGGTCGAGAGCACGGTGACGTCGAGGTCGCGATAGAGCGCGCTCAGCTCGTCGGGCGAGGACAGGTCGGCCTTCGTGAGCACGAGCAGCGGCCACAGGCCGGCGTCGTAGGCGGCGACCAGGATCCGGTCGATCATGCCGGGCCTCGGCGGCGGATCGGCCAGCGCGGTGACGATGGCGAGCTGGTCGGCGTTGGCGACGATGGGCCGCTCGAACGGATCGTCGTCATCCGCGGTGCGGCGCAGCACCGAGCGTCGTTCGACGACGCCGACGATCCGGGCCAGGGTGCCGTCCGCGCCGGACGTGTCACCCACCACCTGAACCTCGTCGCCCACGATGACGCCCTTGCGTCCGAGTTGGCGGGCCTTCGTGCATGACAGCTCGCGCAGGCCCTGGTCGTTGTCGACCAGAACGGTGAAGCGCCCGCGGTCGACGGCGACCACGTAGCCCGTCTCGGAGCCCGAGTAGTCGGGTCGGTCCTTGGTCCGCGGACGCGTCCGCCGGGCCGGACGCCCGTAGCCGTCGTCCTCGTCGTGCCGGACGCCGAGGCGTCCCTTGATGGCCATCAGGCTCCCAGCATCGCGGCCCAGAGGCCGGGGAAGTCGGGCATGGTCTTGGTGGTGCAGTCGACGTCGTCGAGTTCGACACCGGGGACGCCGAGGCCCACGACGGCCGCCGCGTGGGCCATGCGGTGGTCGGCGTAGGTGCGGAAGGTCGCGCCGCGCAGGGGACCTGGCGTGATGGCCAGTCCGTCGTCGGTCTCGCGAACGTCGGCCCCTAGGGCGGAGAGTTCGGACGCCAGCGCCGCGAGCCGGTCGGTCTCGTGCCCCCGGATGTGCCCGACCCCGCGCAGGCGGCTCGGGCCGTCGGCCAGGCAAGCGACGGCCGCCAGCACGCAGGTCAGCTCGGCCACCTCGGCCAGGTCGATGTCGGCTCCGCGGACGCGTCCGGTGACGGTCACGCGTCCGGGGGAGCGGTCGATCGTGGCGCCGAAGGCTTCGAGTGCCGCGAGGACGCCGTCGGCCGCCTGGAGCGTCCGCTCGGGCCAGGCCGTCTCGATGCGTCCGCCGGTGACGAGCGCGGCGCACAGGAAGGCGGACGCGTTCATCAGGTCGGGCTCGATCGCCTCGTCCTGCGCGGCGATGCTGCCCGGGTGGACGACCCAGGTGTCGGCCTCGGGTGTGTCGATCCGGACGCCCCGGTCGCGCAGCATCCCGACGGTCATGCCGACGTACGGCAGCGAGGGAATGGGTGCTCCGCGGTGCCGGATGGTCAGGCCCCCGTCGAACCTCGCCCCGGCCAGCAGCAACGCTGACAGGAACTGACTGGACGCCGAGGCGTCCAGTTCGACGACCCCGCCTGGGACCGAGCCTGCGCCCAGCACGTCGAACGGCAGCGCGTTGCCGTCGACCGAGACGCCGGCCTGACGAAGGGCGTCCAACAGCGGACGCACCGGCCGGGCGGAGGCCGCGGCGTCCCCGGTGAACCGGCTCCGGCCCTCGGCGAGGGCGGCGATCGGCGGGACGAATCGCATGACGGTGCCCGCGAGCCCGCAGTTGATGTCCGCCGGCACGAAGCGATCCGGGGGAGTGACGGTGACGACTCCGGGTCCGGCCGGTGCGATCGACACCCCCAACGACGTCAGGGCGTCCTGCATGAGGCGCGGGTCCCGGGCGTCCAGGACGCCGGACAGGGTCGAGGGGCCGTCGGCGAGCGCGGCCAGCACGAGGGCGCGCGCCGTCGCCGACTTGGAACCGGGAACGACGACGCTGGCCGAGACCGGACCGGAGGCGGTAGGGGCCACCCACCGCCTCATCGGGCGGCCTCAGCGGTCACTGAAGAACGCCCTTGACGTCCTCGGCCACGGCGTCGAAGCGGCGCTGGGCCTGGCGAGCGGCCTTGTCGAGCTTCTTGCGCGCGCGACGGCTCAGCGCCACGGCGTCCGCCTGAGCCCCGTCCACCGCGCGCGTCGTCGTCCGGCCGAGCCGGGCCGCGGAGTCGCCGGCGCGCCACAGCAGGCTGGGGCGTCCACGGGTGTCCTGGGAGACGACCAGCGCGGCACCCGCGATGGCCAGCTTGCCGAAGAAGTCGGTCATCGCTCCCCGGCGGTCGGACGCCTGGCGCGGATCGGCGGCGACGAGGTGGGGCAGCATGGACGCCGCCGCGAGGACGCCACCTCCGCGGGGGGCGATGCCCGTGGCCATCCCGAGGCCACCCGCGATGGACGCCACCCCGCCCAGGCGCACGAGCGAGCGGGTGTCCTCGGGCACGTAGGCGCTCACCGCCTCGGGCAGCGTCTTCTGGGCGAAGGGGACGAATCTCTGGGCGATCGGCTCGGTGGCCGGCACCAGCGCGTCAGGGTCCCGCAATGCCTTCACGCCGTTGGCGATGAAGTAGGTGGCCATCATGGCCCGACCGGCCCCGCGCAGAAGGTTCATGTCCCATTCCTAGCGCGTGAAGCGGAGCCCGACAAGCCGAGCCGCCACTGTGCGGCCCACCTGGGGAATATCGGACGCCTCCGGGTGAGTTGAACGTGTCGTGACGACGACCTTCGCCCCCGTGACCCAACCTGGGTCGGTGCGCGCCGACGGCTGGAGCCCGCTACTCTCGTACGCGATGGACCTGCCACTCGATGACGCCCCCACGGTCGACCTCGCGACCGAGACCGCCCTGGCGCGTGCTGAGCGCTTCGAGCGTGATGCCCTCGTCTTCCTCGACCAGCTCTACGGCGCCGCGCTGCGCATGACCAGGAACCCGGCCGACGCCGAGGACGTGGTCCAGGAGACCTACGCGAAGGCGTTTGCCTCCTTCCATCAGTTCGAGCCGGGCACGAACCTCAAGGCGTGGCTGTACCGGATCCTCACGAACACCTACATCAACAGCTACCGCAAGAAGCAGCGGCAGCCGCAGTTGAGCGACGGCACGGACGTCGAGGACTGGCAGCTGCACCGGGCCGAGCAGCACACCTCCGACGGCCTGCGCAGCGCAGAGATGGAGGCGCTGGACCTCATGCCGGATTCGGTGGTGACCGAGGCGATGAACGCCCTGTCCCCGAACTTCCGCCTCGCGGTCTATCTGGCCGACGTCGAGGGCTTCGCGTACAAGGAGATCGCCGAGATCATGGAGACGCCGATCGGCACGGTGATGTCGCGCCTCAACCGCGGGCGCGCGCAGCTGCGCCGCGCCCTCGCCGACCATGCGCGCGAGTTGGGCATCATCAACGACGAGGCCGGCGATGACGACTGATCACACCGCAGAGCCCGCGTCCGACTGTTCGGCCGTGCTCGACCGACTCTGGGAGTTCCTGGACGGCGAATGCCCCGAGGCCGAGGCCGACGAGATCCGCCAACACCTGGACGCGTGCGATCGCTGCGTCGAGGACGCCGACGTCGCGGTCGCGCTGAAGGCGCTCGTCCAGCGGTGCTGCCGGACGGCGTCCGCCCCGACGACCCTGCGCACCTCGATCATGAAGCAGTACGGCTGCTCGACCTACAGCTCGGTGGAGTACACCGAGGTCACGCGCTTCATCGTCCCGCCGGCGTCCTGAGTCTGACGCCAACAAGCTCGAACCCCCCGAGGATGATCCTCGGGGGGTTCGTTGTCTGGGTCGAAGCCTCAGGCGTTCGGGCGCTTGCCGTGGTTCGCCTTCTTCTTCTTGCGGGCCCGGCTCTTTCGGCCACCCTTCGCCATCTGAGTCTCCTCACGTCAGTGTCGTCGTCGCGCCGCTGGCGCGAGGCGCCATTCTGCCACCCGGACGCGGGGGGCGTCCAAACGAGGACGCAGGGACCGTTTACTGTTGGGCCATGCTTTCCCTCGCAGAGGTCGTCGCGCTGCGCACCGAGCTGTCGGCTGCCGACCTCGCCGACCTCGAGCGGCTCGTCGAAGAGTGGGAGCTGTTGGCCGACCTGTCCTTCTCGGACCTGATCCTGTGGGTCCCGGACGCCGACCCGAACGTGTTCTGGGCGGCCGCCCAGGTGCGCCCCACGACCGGACCGACCGCCCTCGAGGACGACGTCGTCGGGGAGGACATCAGCTACGAGGTGGACAGCCTCGTGATGGAGGCGTACCTCTCGCAGGAGCTCGCGCACACGTCCGGCAACAAGCTGCACGCCGGCATCCCGGTCGAACAGCACGCGGTCCCGATCAGCCGACGCGGACGGGTCATCGGCATCGTGGAGATGCACACGAACAGGATGGGCGTCCGGGCGCCGGGCGCCCTGGAGGAGACCTACCTCGACCTGGCCACGATCCTGCGGGCGATGATGTTCCGTGGCGAGTTCCCCATGGACGGCGAAAAGCCCGTGCCCTGGATCAGCCCGCGCGTGGTCGACGGACTCATCCGGGTGGACGGTGCCGGGAACGTGATCTTCGCCAGCCCGAACTCCGTGAGCGCGTTCCGGCGCCTCGGCGTCCCGGGCGATCTGCTGGGGGAGGAGTTCCGCCACGTCCTGGCGACCCTGCCGGCCGAGACCCGGATGCCGACGGACACGGCGGTGTCCGACCGGGTGCGTCCGCATGAGTTCGACCTCGACTCGACGACCGCCGCCGTCCGACTGCGCGTCCAGCCGTTGCTGTGTGCCGGACGCCCCTGCGGCTACCTGATCATGTGCCGCGACACCACCGAACTGCGCTCGCGGGAGCGGCAGCTGGTGACCAAGGACGCCACGATCCGCGAGATCCACCATCGGGTGAAGAACAACCTGCAGACCGTGTCCGCCCTGTTGCGCCTGCAGGCCCGGCGGACGGCGTCCGACGAGACCCGAAACGCCCTCTCGGACGCCCAGAAGCGGGTGGCCGCGATCGCCGTGGTCCACGAGATTCTGTCCCAGGCGTTCGACAGCTCGGTTCGGTTCGACGACGTGGCGGATCGCCTCTTGATGATGGTGCGCGAAGTGGCGGCGATGCACCATGTGATCATGAGACGCGAGGGCTCGTTCGGTTACGTGCCTGCCGCCGCGGCGACGAGCTTGTCCCTCGTGCTGACCGAGATCACCCAGAACGCCATCGAGCATGGGCTGGGCGAGGGTGCCGGCACCGTGACGGTGCGGGCCGCCCAGAACGACGGACGCCTCGTCGTGGAGGTCATCAACGACGGCACGTCCATGCCGACCAGCTTCCGGCTGGAGGACAGCGACAGCCTCGGCCTGTCGATCGTCGCCACCCTGGTGGCCGATCTGCACGGACGCTTCGAGGTGCTGCCGCGCGAGGACGCTCCCGGCACCCGCGCCGTGATCGACATCCCGGTCGCCTGACGGCTCAGCGACCTCTCAGGGGTCGGCACGCAGACTCATGAGGTCGGGTCGTTGGAGTGCGCCCGAGCTGGAAGGACCACGTGACCCTCACCACCACCAAAGCGACGTCTGTGACGCCCCGACGGGCCAAGCGTCGCCGGCCCACCGTCGGGACCTACGTCACCTGCGCAAGAAGATCGACGTCCCGTTCGGCCGGGCCGCGATCGAGACGGTGCGCGGCGTCGGCTACCGACTGGACGCCGACGGCGGCTGAGCGGGCGTCTGACGACCTTGGTCCGGGACAGTGGGCGGCAGTTCGATGGTGAACAGGGCGCCCCCGAGGTCCGACTCGGTGGTCCGGACGGATCCGCCGTGCGCAGCCACGACCTCGGCGACGATGGCCAGTCCCAGGCCGGAACCTCCCGAGTCCCTCGAGCGTGACTCGTCCAGCCGATCTCATCGGCGGCGGGCGGTACGGGCACGCGCTCGTCCAGGCTGCGTGTCACCGTTGACGTGCCCGGACGCGGCAGCCTCGGCTACGACTACCAGCCGGCCGAAAGCCGGGACGGACTGTTCGGCGGCAACAGCAAGTGGCGGGGGCCGGTGTGGTTTCCGGTGAACGTGCTCCTGCTGGGCGCGCTGCGGGCCTACGAGCGGGCCTTGGCGGCGGACACCACCTTCGAGTACCCGGTGGGGTCGGGCCGCCAGCGCGCGCTCCAGGAGATCATCGAAGGTCTCCGCGGCGGGCTCGTCGACCTGTTCCGAGTCGGACTAGACGGGCGGCGTCCAGGCGACCCTCCTCACCTGCCCCAAGGTCCCCTGTGGGGGCATCCCATGTTCAGCGAGTACTTCGACGGGGACACCGGCGCCGGTCTGGGGGCTCACACCAGACGGGCTGGACGGCCCTGGTGGCCGACCTGATCTGCCGGGGCGGGGAATGCTAAAGCCTGGTAGGCCGTCAGCCGCGCAGCCGCGAACGCGCGTTGCGGCGCTTCATGGCACGACGCTCGTCCTCGGACAGGCCGCCCCAGACACCGTGGTCCTGCCCGGCCTCCAGGGCCCATTGCAGGCACTCGGAGCGGACCTCGCAGCGGTCACACACCTTCTTGGCCTCGGCGATCTGCATGATGGCAGGCCCGGTGTTCCCCACGGGGAAGAACAGCTCCGGGTCCTCCGTCAGGCAAGCTGCGCGGTGGCGCCAGTCCATGTGGAAACCACTCCTTGTTGGATTGAACGGAAATCAGCGGTCCGCGTCATCGGCCAGAGGCGGGCGCGTAAGCCGTACAAGACTCCCAGGGATCCGCCATCCACACAAGGGATGATGCGAAATCGTCCACACTCTCCATACACTTTCGCGCCATTCCGTTCACTCCCGGGCATCCTCGGGCATCCAGCGGTGCCCGGACGCCCTCGCTACGATGCGACCGTGCCTGACGCTTCCGCCCGTCCCCTGAGCCTGATGGTCGCCACCTCCCTCACCGGGGTGGCGGCGGCCTTCATGGCCGTCATGGGCGTCTTGTCCGTGCTGGCCCGGTTCGCGGCGCTGTCGGTCGGGATCGGCGCCGTGCTGGTGGCCTGGGCGCTCGTGCTGGCCTGGGCCGCCTGGGGGCTGTTCCGCGGGAAGCGCTGGGCCCGAGGACCGGTCGTCGCCGGCGGCCTCCTGCACCTGGCGTCCTTCGCGAACTTCATGCCGTCCCAGCCGCTCGCCGCCATCGGCGCCGTGGTGGCGGCAGCGACCGTGGCGGCCGCCGTCTGGCCGTCCACCACCAAGGCCCTGAAACTCGACGAGCGGGACGCCTGATCCGGCGTCCCGCTCGCTGTCGAGCCGGCTACGCGCGGAAGGCGCGCTCCATCAGGTCGGCCTCCTGGGCCTTGTGCACGGTCAGCAGGCCGACCGACGGGGCGGACGCCTCCGGCCTCGTGACCCCGGTCATCCGCAGTTCGTAGTCGGGCATGACCTTGGCCAGGGCACCGGCCAGGTGCAGCTGCATGAACTGGTACGCACCCTGGTTCTCGGGCTCGTCCTGCACCCACCGCACGTCGCCGACGTGGCGGTAGTTGTTCAGGATCGCGGCCAGGTGCTCGGTCGGCAGCGGGTACAGGCGCTCGATGGCGATGATCGCGACCTGTCCGTCGAGACCCCGCTTCTCGCGCTCCGCCACCAGCTCCCAGCGGATCTTGCCCGAGCACAGGATGATCTCGCGGACGCGTCCGCGATCGGTGATCGTCGGGTCGTCGATGGCGTGCTGCCAGCGGCCGTTGGTGAAGTCCTCGGGCATGGACGTCGCGAGCTTGTTCCGCAGCATCGACTTCGGGGTCATGATGACGACCGGACGGTGCCAGTTCACGTACGTGTGCGTGCGCAGCAGGTGGAAGTAGTTCGCCGGCGTCGACGGCTGGCAGACCGCCAGGGCGCCCTCGGAGCACAGCTGCAGCCACCGCTCGATGCGCGCCGAGCTGTGGTCCGGGCCCTGCCCCTCGTAGCCGTGAGGCAGCAGCAGCACGACGCCCGACTTCTGCGTCCACTTGGCCGTTCCGGAGCTGATGTACTCGTCCGCGATGATCTGCGCCCCGTTGGCGAAGTCGCCGAACTGACCCTCCCAGCAGACCAGGGCCTGCGGGGACGCCACCGAGTAGCCGTACTCGAACCCCATGGCCGCGTACTCGCTGAGCAGCGAGTCGTAGACATAGAAGTGGCCTTGAGAGTCGGCGTCCGTGAGGTGCTTCAGCGGCACGTACTCGCGGTTGGTCCGGCGGTCGACGACAGCGGCGAAGCGCTGGCTGAAGGTGCCTCGTCGGCTGTCCTGGCCGACCAGGCGGACGTCGCGTCCCTCGAGCAGCAGCGATCCCATCGCCAACAGCTCGCCGGTCGCCCAGTCGATCGGGCCCTCCAGGATCTGCTCGCGCCGGCGCTCCATCTGGGGCAGCACCTTGGGGTGGACCTCGAAGCCGTCGGGGTAGGAGACCTGCGCGTCCGCGATGAGCCGCATGGTGTCGGCCGTGATGGACGTGCCCTGGTCCTGGCCCAGCTTCGCGGGGTAGAACGGGACGCGGGTGTACTTGTCGTCCTCATCCGACGTGGCCTCGCGGACCTCCTTGAAGACAGCCTCGAGGCGCTGGCGGAACCGCTCGGACACCGCGTCCGCATCGTCCGTGGTGATGTCACCGCGTCCGATCAGGGACTCGGTGTACAGCTTGCGGACGGATCGCTTCTGCTCGATCAGGTCGTACATCTTGGGCTGCGTGAAGCTGGGATCGTCACCCTCGTTATGACCGCGCCGGCGATACGCGACGATGTCGAGCACCACGTCGACGTGGAACGCCTGCCGGAACTCGACCGCCAGGCGTGCGGTGCGAGCCACGGCCTCGGGATCGTCGCCGTTCACGTGGAAGATCGGCGCCTGCACGACCTTCGCCACGTCGGTGCAGTAGGTGGACGACCGCGACTCCGACGGCGCCGTGGTGAAGCCGACCTGGTTGTTGACGATGATGTGAACGGTGCCGCCGACCCGGAAGCCGCGGAGACGGCTCATCTGCAGCACCTCGTACACCACGCCTTGGCCGGAGAAGGCCGCGTCGCCGTGCAGGAGCACCGGCAGTACCGAGAAGTTGCTGTCCCCGGCGTTGATACGCAGCCAGTCCTGCTTGGCGCGCGTGATGCCGCCCACGACGGGGTTGACCGTCTCGAGGTGGCTGGGGTTGGCCGCCACCGACGTCTTGACCTTCTTGCCCGAGACGGCGGTGAACTCGCCCTCGGCGCCCAGGTGGTACTTGACGTCGCCGGTGCCCATCGTCTGCTCGAGGTCGATCCTGCCGTCGAACTCGCGGAAGATTTGGCCGTAGCTCTTGCCTGCCACGTTGGCCAAGACGTTCAGGCGTCCGCGGTGGGGCATGCCGATGACGACCTCGGCCAGCTCGTGCTCGGCCGCGCGATCGCAGACCTCATCGACTGCCACGATGGTGGACTCGGCGCCCTCGAGGCTGAACCGCTTCTGGCCGACGAACTTCGTCTGCAGGAAGGTCTCGAAGATCTCGGCCTCGTTGAGCTTGTCCAGGATCCGCAGGTGCTCCTCACGGGACCAGCGCCGGAAGGGCCGCTCGATCCGCTCCTGCAGCCAGCGGCGCTGGGCGGGCTCCTGGATGTGCATGTACTCGGTGCCGAAGCTGCCGCAGTAGGAGCGACGCAATTGGGCGAGGATGTCGCGCAGCGTCATGGTCTCGCGGTCGTGACCGCCGAAGGTCCCGACGGGGAACTCGCGATCGAGGTCCCAGATCGTGAGGCCGTGGTTGGACAGGTCCAGGTCGGGGTGGGTGCGCTGGCGGTACTCGAGCGGATCGGTGTCGGCCACGAGGTGGCCCCAGGTGCGGTAGGCCTCGATCAGCTGGATGACGCGCGCGCCCTTGTTGACCTCGTAGCTGCGGTGCGCGGAGTCGTCGTCCTCCCAGCGCAGCGGCGTGTACGGGATGCGCAGCGCGGCGAAGATCTGGTCGTAGAAGTCGTGCTTGCCGATCATCAGCTCGTGCATGACCTTGAGGAACTCGCCCGAGGTCGCGCCCTGGATGACGCGGTGGTCGTAGGTCGACGTGAGCGTCGTGATCTTGGACACCCCGAGTTCGTTGCGACGCTGGTCCGAGGCGCCCTGGAACTCCGGCGGCCAGTCGATCGAGCCGACGCCGAGGATGATGCCCTGGCCGGTCATGAGCCGGGGAACGGAGTGGCTAGTGCCAAGGCCCCCGGGGTTGGTCAGCGACACTGTGGTGCCGGCGAAGTCGTCGACGGTCAGGGCGCCGGTGCGAGCCTTCTTGACGAGGTCCTCGTACGCGCGCCAGAACTCGGCGAAGTTCATCTCGTCCGCGCCCTTGATGTTGGGCACCAGCAACTGCCGGACGTCGCCCTTCTTCTGGTCGATCGCCAGGCCAAGGTTGATGGACGCCGGCACGACGACGGCTGGCTTGCCTTCGACCTCGGCGTAGGCGCAGTTCATCTCGGGCACCATCGTGAGCGCCTTGACCATCGCGTAGCCGATGAGGTGCGTGAACGAGATCTTGCCGCCCGTGGTGCGCGCGAGGTGATCGTTGATCAGCTGGCGCTGGTCGATGACGAGCTTCATCGGCACGTTGCGGACCGTCGTCGCCGTCGGCATCGACAGTGACAGGTCCATGTTCTTGGCGGTGCGCATGGGCGCACCCTTGAGGATCGTCGTCGTCGCGCCGTCCTTGGCCTGGGCCTGGACCGGTCCCGTCGGCCGGTTGGCCGACAGCCCGCCTCCGGAGCCCGGGTCCTGCGGCCCGGACTTCGCGGGGGCGGCGGCCTTGATCGTCTCGACCTGGCGTGCCACTTCCTTCTGCTTCTCCGAGTCCCGAACGGACGCCGCAGGCGCGGCCTGCGTCGCGGCCGGGGGAGCGGCGGGTGCGGCCACGGGAGCGGCCGCCACGGGGGCCGAAGCGGGAGCTGCCGCGGCCGGAGCAGGTGCCGGGCGGGCCGTGCTCGCGGGCGCCGGTCCCGAGGTGGGAGCCGCGCCCGCGGCGTCCGCGGTCTGCTTGCGGAAGAACTCGACCCAGGCCGCGTCGACGGAACTCGGATCGGAGAGGTACCGGTCGTACATCTCATCGATGAGCCAGTCGTTGGCTCCGAAGTCGGAGGGGAGGTCGATGGGGTTGTT
>Ga0208564_1002730_pt1 | contig 13618 bp, 15 predicted proteins | sample AD_UKC073_MetaG_FD_184439 | JGI IMG/M metagenome (GOLD analysis project Ga0208564, IMG submission 184439) | Active sludge microbial communities of municipal wastewater-treating anaerobic digesters from USA - AD_UKC073_MetaG (SPAdes) (version 2) | ecosystem: Engineered > Bioreactor > Anaerobic >... | reverse complement strand
CCACGGCAAAGGGCTTAAAAAGCCTTATGGCACGGACAACGTTTTCCGGGTTCAACCCCCCGGCCAGCACCAACGGGTAAGGAAAATCACACTCCCGGGCCAGGTTCCAGTCGAAGCTCTTCCCAGAGCCTCCCGCTGCGGAATCGAGCAGGAGTGCGTCAATCCCCTTAAGAAACCTCGCTTGGGCAAGGTCTTCCCTGCTTTTTACCTGCACGGCTTTCCAGACCGGTTTGGGAAAGCCGTGCCAGTATTCGCTGGTTTCGCCGCCGTGAAGCTGGATGATGTCCAGGCTGCATTCCACCGCGGCTTCCAGCACAAACTCTCGGGTCGCGTCGGCAAAGACGCCCACCCTCTGGATCGCTGGGCCAAGGTCGGATGCCATCCGCTTCGCTTCCCCGGGACTGACGCGGCGCCGGCTTGGGGCGAAGACAAAGCCGGCGTAATCCGGAATCAGCTTATTGACGTAATCAATGTCCTGTTTCCGCATCAGGCCGCAGATCTTGACCTTCGCGGATGCTGCCGCTGATCGGGCTGTCGCAGCCCGGGCCGCTGCATCCCCAGTCCGGACGCTTATAGCCCTGACATTCTTACTCACAGCGCTCACCCCGCAGTTCCCGAAACTTAAGAGCGATGGACGGAGCCCGCATTAAGCTCTCGCCGATCAACACGCCATCCACACCGGCTTCTTCCAATAGTCTCATGTCTTCTCTGGTGTGGATCCCGCTTTCGCTGACCACCACAACATCTTTTGGGATCAGTGGGGCCAGTTCCAGAGTGGTCTGGAGATCCGTCACAAAGGTATTGAGGTCGCGGTTGTTGATCCCGATAAAGCCCGCATCAGCCTGAAGCACCCGTTCCAGTTCTTCTTTGCAGTGGACTTCCACCAGGCACTGCAGCCCAAGCTCTTGTGCCACTCTCAGGAAGCCGGCCAGTTCATCGTCGTCAAGCGCAGCGGCGATAAGGAGGATGCAGTCGGCTCCGAGGAGCTTTGACTGGTAAATCTGGTATTGGTCGACAATGAAGTCTTTGCGCAGCACGGGGATAGATACGGCCGCTGCAGTTTCCACCAGATATTCATCGCTGCCGAGGAAATACTTGGGTTCGGTCAACACCGAAATCCCCACCGCACCGTATATCTCATACTCCCTGGCAGTCGCCAGGGGATCGAAATCGCGGCGGATAATCCCCTTTGACGGCGATGCCTGCTTGACTTCGGCGATGATCCCAAGCCCCAAAGCCTGCCGGACAGCCTGCTTCAGATCCCGGCTCGTTCGACGCATGCTTCTCTGGAGCTCTCTTGGCTCCTCAAGAAGCCTGATGATCTCCTCCAGCGGCAGAGCCTGCTTTAGGGCTTCCACCTGCCTTTTTCTTTCGCCCACAATTTTCTGGAGTATCATGACACCTGCAGCTCCCGGGACACTTCGATCCATTTGCACAATGTCTCATAAGCCGCGCCGCTGTCGATGATCTCGGCGGCGTACTGCAGGCCTTCCTCCAAATCAGCCGCCTTCTTGCCGACGTATAGGGCAGCTGCGGCATTCATGAGCACGATGTCCCTTTTTGCACCCTTCTCTCCCCGCAGGATGTCAACGGTGATCCTCGCGTTATCCTGCGCGTCACCGCCGGTCAACTCACCTTTGTGGGCATATTTCAGCCCGAACTGAAGCGGGTCGATGAAATAGGTTTCAATATCGCCGTTTTTCAGTTCGGACACTTTTGTCCGCGTCGTGGTGGTGATCTCGTCCAACCCATCCATGCCGTGGACAACCAGCGCTCTTTCGCAACCGAGAGCCTTCAAGGCATGAGCCATTGTCTCTGTCAGGCCGGCAGAAAACACGCCGAGGACCTGGCCTTTCACCCGCGCCGGGTTGGTCAAAGGGCCGAGCACGTTAAAAATGGTGCGGACCCCCAGTTCACGCCTGGGTTTGGCCACATTGCCCATGGCCAGGTGGAATCTTGGGGCGAACAGAAATCCGATGTTTACGCTGCTGACACATGTTTCCACCTCGCTGGGGCTGAGATCGATATTGACCCCCAGCTGCTCGAGTAAATCTGCACTGCCGCATTTGCTGGACACCGACCGGTTGCCGTGCTTGAAGACCGGTATGCCTGCGGCCGCAGCCACTATGGCAACCGTTGTGGAGATGTTGAATGTGTTGGCGCCATCCCCACCGGTGCCGCAGGTGTCAATGGCATATCGGTCTTCGATGTTGACTGCGATCGCCTTGTCGCGCATCACTCGTGCCCCGCCGGATATTTCCGCGCTGCTCTCGCCTTTGATGCGCAGGCCCATCAACAGCGCGCCTACCTGTGTGGGAGTGAACTCTCCATCCATGATCCTGGTCATGACCTGGATCATTTCCACTTCAGTCAGATCCTCTTTGTTCGCCAATTTATTGAGCACTTCAGGCAACACAGTTTCCACCTCCGATCAACTCTAGATTGAGGAAATTGCGCAGAATTTGTTTTCCGCACTCCGTGGCGATCGCTTCCGGATGAAACTGCAGCCCGAATACAGGGTGCATTCGGTGGCGAATCGCCATCACCTCGCCTTCAGTGGTCACAGCAAGCACCTGGAGCACTTCCGGAAGCGCCTTGGGTTCAACAACAAACGAGTGATAGCAAGTCACTTTAAGCGGGGCTTTGATCCCATGGAAAACCTGCTCGCCGCAGTGATGGATGAGGGTGGTTTTCCCATGGGCAATGCGCTTGGCCGGTATGATTCCGGCTCCGATATGTCTGGCGATTGCCAGATGACCGAAGCCGATTCCCAGGATGGGGATCCGGCCAGTGAAGGCAGCCAGCACTTGGCTGCAGATTCCCACATCTTCCGGCAAACCTGATCCAGACGACAATACAATGCAGCTTGGGGCGATCTTCTCAAGTTCTTGGACAACCACTTCATCGCTGCGAATGACGGCTGTGTGTCGATCCATCTCCCCGAAATACTGGTAGAGGTTATACACAAAAGCGCCGCCGTTATCGATGATCACTATCATCCTCAACTCACCTCCGCTTGCCTAATGGCTTCCAGCATGGCTGTGGCCTTGCGCACTGTTTCTGTGTATTCGGTTTCCGGGTTCGAGTCGTGGACTATCCCTGCCCCGGCCTGGACATAGGCGGAACTGTCCTTGAACACAATTGTGCGGATGGCGATGCATAAATCCAGGTTACCGTTGAAGCCGAGATAGCCGACGGCCCCGGCGTAGACTCCCCGTTTCTCGTGTTCCAGTTCGTCAATAACCTGCATCGCCTTCAGCTTCGGCGCGCCTGCAACCGTGCCCGCCGGCAGGCAGGCCTTGAGGGCGTCGTACATGGTCGCGCCTTTTTTAAGCCTGCCTGCTATGTTGGTGACAATGTGCATCACATGCGAGTACTTTTCAATGTGCATCAGGTTTCTGGTTTCGACTGTGCCGAATTCTGCCACTTTGCCGATGTCGTCGCGCCCCAAGTCGACCAGCATCAAATGTTCGGCAAGTTCCTTTTCATCGCTGAGCAAGTCTGCCGCGAGTGCTTCGTCTTCCGCGGGAGTCTTGCCGCGAGGGCGGGTGCCGGCAATGGGACAGGTTTCCACTACATCATCGGTCACTTTCACCATAAGTTCGGGAGACGCCCCCACCAGCTGGTATTCGCCGAAATCAATGTGGAACAGATAGGGCGAGGGATTGAGGGAACGGAGTGCGCGATAGGCGCTGAAAGGATCGGTGTTGGTCTGAAGTGCCAGCCGTTGGGACAAGACCACTTGAAACGCTTCACCTTTGGCGATAAGTTTTTTTATTTGCCCCACCTTGCGCACAAAGCTGTCTTTACTCTCTGTGCTTGAAGCCGGGGCAGAAAGCGCTGGATCCTGGGCATGCCGCCCTCGGTGCTGTCCTGCCGCGCCAGCTTTTTGATGAACAGCCCCAGCGTTCTCAATCTCGGCCTGGATTGCTCTCAACCGGGTAAGTGCTTGTTGGTAGCATTCATCGGGTGACCCTGACGCCAGGGCATTCACTACCAGGATGATCTTTTGCTTTACGTGGTCGTACACGATCACTTCTTTGGTCAGAAGCAAATGGATGTCCGGCATGTTAAGCGTGTCGATTTGAGAACTTTCCTGCTTCTCATGGCTTCTGGCCACGTCATACGCGAAATAACCGACAGCGCCGCCCACAAAGTCGGGCATATTCTCTGCCTGAGCGATTTTGTACCGCCCCATGAGGTCTTCGATGATCTCCAGAGCATCGCCGCTGATGTGCGTGGTGATGCTGACACTGGGGTCTGTGACACTCACCGTGTTACCCTTCGCAGTGACAATCAAGAAGGGGTTCCTGCCGATGTAGGAGTAGCGAGCCCAGCGCTGGCCGCCCTCCACACTTTCCAGGATATAGCTGTTCTTGCCCTGACCAAGCTTCATGAACAAGCTGATGGGTGTTTCCAGATCACCAGCCATTTCCAAGGCGACTGGCACTAGTTTCGCGCCGCGGCTCAATGCGGCAAATTCGTCGAAATCTGGGTAGATCAACTCGCCAACTCCTTTCTTTTGGTTTTTCAATAAAAAAGCATTTCGCCTCCGTACTAGAGACGAAATGCTTCCATTCCGCGGTGCCACTCTACTTAGACAGTGAAGTCACTTCCAAGAGGGCTGCTGTCAATGCCGCTCGACACGCTTCAACCGGGAAACAAAAAACTTTCGTCCCGGTTAGGACGAAAGTTTACTTCCGCGTTGCCACCCAACTTAGATAGTGAAACACTATCTCTCTCTTTCGGGTACCATCATACCCTATCCCTGTAACGTGGGAAATCCGGCTCACTGCTACTCTCACGCTGGTCTCACGTTCAAGCTGATCAGGCTTGATTTCGCAGGGCTTCTCCAGGAACCATTTAATAAGCGCTCCGGACCGGGCTCGCACCATCCCCGGCTCGCTTAACCTTCGCAACTTACCTACTCTCTCCTGTCATCGAATTTGCGCTGTACTGTTAATATTACCAATATCTTACTTACGGGGTGCGGTGTTGTCAAGAGGGAATTTTTCCACCCTCGCCACCACCCGTGCCAGGGCGGCTTCTGCTTTTACTTTGATTGGGAAGGCAATTACTTCGAAAGATTCAACTCCGCGCAGCAAACCCAGGCTCTTCAGGTTTTCCATAATCAATATGTCCGCTTCAAAGAGTATTTTGTGAATCTCAAACGGATGCCTGTCAGGCGACGGGAAATCCATCCCCAGCATTTTGATCCTTTTGTCGGCGAAAAACTCGGCTAGTGTTCTGTCCACAACCGGATGCCTGGTGAAATAGTCTTCACTGTCAAAGAACTGGTCAAAGCCGGTATAAAGCAAGACAATGTCATCTGCCTGGACCATGGTTTCATACTCGTTTTTCATAGTTATCACCGACTCATTCCAGACATCGAGCAAGCATCCCCTGCCGGTGAACCTGTCGACTGCCAGCTCGTCAACGGATATGCTGCGGTCCAGGAAATGAGATGGCAGATCGATATGCGTCCCGGCATGCATCCCTATCTCCAGTCTGGAATTGTTGTAACCATCCCTTTCCAGAAACCTGTCCCGGTAGAGCTTAACGGCGCTGTCGCCGGGGTACACCGGCATCGCGTCTGCGATGCTGCGGCTGAGGTCAATGTATCGATACAAGGCGGCAGCCAAGGTCACAGCCCCCCAAAGTAGTTCTCCGGTGGAACCTCGATGATACAGCAGATAATGTCGGATGGGTCAACCTGTGTGTGTTTGTGGATCAAGGCACTGAGCCTATCGCAAAGGCTTTGCTTCATCTCTTGAGTCCTTCCCGGGTACATGGTGATTTCCACAAACACGAAATTCTGATCTCTGCTTCCGTGGGCGCTCCTGAATTCGGCTGGAGTCTTGTAAAGCATGACTTGGCCGATGTTCTCCTTTATCCCCAATACCTCGGGCAGGGCGCTGCGAATCTCTTCAACCAGCATATGCTCGTTGGTTTTGGTTGCTTGGGACATATGGATCTTTACTTGGGGCATGATCATCACCTCTTGGATTTATAGATAACAGCGGCACGTTATCATCTGGGTTAAGAATGACGGCTCCGGCTGCTGCTTCCGGATGTTTAGCCGAGGGTCCCCCCTCACACACCTAAGTTTCCTAGGCATTCCCACCTATAGCCGACTATGGTGCAGAGTTTGTCGCCGATGTTTCTCTGCTGTGTGCCGATTGGCTTGCCGCCGAGGTGTTCGTAAAAGCTGACGGCGTTTTCATTTTTGTTCAATACCCAGACTACCATGGAAGTCATTCCGGCATTGAGAAGCCAATTCACAGCTGTATCCATCAATCGCCGGCCGATTCCCATTTTTTGATACTGCTCAAGGATGTACAATCCGGTGACTTCGCCTTCAAAACCAGCATCATTTCCTCGGGAGCGGCCGCCGGAGACAAACCCGACGATCTCCTCGCCGTCGCAAGCAACAAAAAGGAATCCCTGTCTATTGCCGCCGTTTGACTCGATTATCCTGGCCCAAAGCTGTTCGCGGCTTTCGTACGTGATACTGTCAATATACTCGTCGGCAAGCATCCCCCGATAGGTTGACCGCCATGAGTCAACATGCACCCGTGCGATGCCTCTTACATCGGCAAGTGTTGCCGCTCGGATTGTTATTGCCATACAGACACCTCCTTTGCGAGAGGCATGATGACCGATCACCGTGTATCGCTTTCTCTTTTAACATAGACATAAAGTGTCACCGGTTCCTCGTGGACACTGGCGCGGAACTCGCCGCGGCTTCTGTGGGACGGCAGGCCTCGGCCGATCGTTGCCCGAAAGCCCTGCATAATTGGATGGATCATATCATCCGCGAGGTAGAACAGGGACACATCACCTTCACCAACGGCAAAGGCGGACACAAACAGCTCAGTTCCGCCCGGCACTGCAGCCAAGGCTTGATTCGTGCCCGGAGACAATTCACCCCAAAAGACCAGCTCATAGCCCTCCTCCTGATAGCTGTCAGCAGTGAATGTGCCTGCGTTGACCATTTCCAGCAGGTGGAAATACTGGTGCTCGATAGGGCTTGGTTCGCGGCTGTCAATGTACATTGTAAGCAAACCGCTGCCGCCTGGCGACATTTCCAAGCCGTATTCTCCAGGCATGAGCGTGAATCCTGTAAAGCGCGCCATGGAAAGACTCTCACGGCCTTGATACATGGTCATCGTGTCTTTACTGCCAAACAGCAATGGTTTTCCTTCCAGATTCACGATCTGGAGGGTGACTTCGGAGTTGGTCTGCACAGAGTAAACGAAGTCGAAAACGGTCGGCCGATCGACTTTGAATGTGTGGAATATGGTTGAGCTGGAATCTATTTCATCCAGGCTCACTTCTATTTTCGTGTGGTAGGTCAGTGGTTGGCTAACTGGTTTCTGCCTGACGGCATTACCGATTAATACCACTGCTGCTGTAATCAATATGGCTGACAAGACCCATGCTGCCGGTGAAGTCCGGCTTTTGGCTGAATTCTCGCGCAGCGCCTTGACCACCGTTACGGCAGCATCATATGCTTTGCCCACCTTAATCACCAGAGCGAGTAATACTCCAAATAGGGCGACAAGCGCCCCGGCTGTCAAGAATGGGTTGAACCCAGTAAGGTTGAGGAACCTTGCGATATCCTCGCTTGTCCCAGCCATTTCAAAACCATAGGCGAACGCAATCACCGCAGAGATAAGGACTGTGGGAAGCAAACCGACGAGTGTCAATAGTACAAGTCCTTTCGTCAGCACATGCTTAGCCCTGCGCAGGACAAGGATAAGCAGGGGCACAAGCGCCAGCGGCACCAGCGGCCCCCCAAGACTGACAAGGGCTTGTCTCAAAGGATCGTTGATTCCAGTGTAGCTGATGTGGGGTTTGCTCACTAAGAAGTTGATCTCGAATTCTGTGAGTTCTCCCCCAAAAACAAGCACGAACAGGGCATGTCCACCCTCGTGCAGAATCGCGTAGAGATAAATCACGCCCAACGCAATTCCAGTCACTGCTATACACCTTAACTGGCCTGTTTGTTTCACATTTCGTCGAACGCTTTATGAAATGCCTGCGGCAGCATAAGTTTACGGGCAGCTTCATGAAACATCTAAACAGCATGTTGATCATTTTTCCGTGAGATATGACGGCAAGCCTGCTGCCCTGCGGGTATTCGCTTATGATCTTTATCAAGACTTTCTCTGCTCTGGCCCTGAAGTCAATCAGTGTTCTCCGGCGGTATTGGATATTTGGCAGCGGCCTTCTCATAAGCCAGGCCAGCCAGAAGTCCGTTGTTGTATTCCATCAGATCATCTTCATACTGCGCGCTGACGTCTACGCCGATGCGATGATTTCCGCAGTATTTCTGGCGCGCTGCAGCGTTTTTCAAGTCTACGAGACATAAACATTCTCATTATGCCACTTGATGTATTCTCTGGAGGGAAGCTCTAGTTTGCTGCTGGGCAAAACCACCAATCGCTTTCCATGCATCTGGTAATATTCGCGGCCGTTGTTATACAGCTCCTTGATCTTTCTGCTCACTTCGATTCTGTAATCTTCTGTGATGGTCATGTAGCCCCGGTCAAAGAGGGTGTGCAGATCTTTGCGCAGCAAAAGCCCATTGTTGACGGCATGGGGGCCTCCCTCCGCGTATGGCATGATGTGCGAAGCGTCCAAAACCGGCAGCGTCTTTTCACCAGTAACTGCGCAGCGCCTGCTGTATGCTTCGGTCACAAGCACGCGGAAAGCTCCTTGGCCTAGGCGGGGGCGGATCAGCTGGTCGGAACCGTAACGTTCGCCAAGGGGTTCTGGAGCCGTATACTCTGGTTCTGCATCCCGCATGAGAATGGGAGTCTCTTCAAGCCGGGCCAGCACTTCATTCCAGAGGCGGGCGCCCTCAGGCTCGTCTGTACTGTAAGTCTTGCCTTGAACGATATTTGGACTCCAATTCCTAGGCATAGGTATCCATTTTTCTATCGGGAAGAAAAACGGGCTGGTCAGGATAATGCAGCCGATTATGGGATCCCCACCGCTTTCCTTACCGCTTCTTTCCCGGTATTTCATAATCTCGGTTCTAAATGTCAGGTAATCGGGAGCGCCGTTTTTCTGTTGGAAACTGTCCCAAGCCAACGACAGGGGCAAAAATGAGTGGCGGACGAAAAAACCTCCTCCGACTATGTAGTTGTAGGGGCTGTGCAGTTTGAAGAGAAACGGAGCATACTGTTCAACAGCCTTAAAGCTGGTTCTGCCGCCAGGCTGCCAGAAATTCACTTCATCTGGCTTGAGCTGTGCCAGATACTGAAACCATTTGTTATCTGTAACTCCCACCCAGAATCTCATCGGAATCACCGCACCACCGCTGAATCCTGATATTTTTCACTAAACGCTCTAATCAGATATCTTTTGTTATGTCAATTATATCATAAAAAGCGGATAATAAAACGAGCTGCGTCATCAATGCATGACCGGTTGTGTTCTGTGTTGGTTTGCTTAAGTGTTGGTTGTTTTTGGTGCGGTTTTGTCTGTGTGTGGTTCTCTTTACCCTGTCTGTTTCTTGCGTCTATTTCTTACGGCTGATTTCCACATACAGCGATTCTCTCACCAAGCGAAACCCTGCTTTTAAGGCGACAGTTTCAGACTTTTCGTTGACGGCATTGCTCCAGTAAGCGCGCAAGCCTCGGCTGCGCATGTCCCAGGCATAGGCTTTAGCCAGTTCAAGGCCGATACCATGCCCGCGATACTCGGGCAAAACGCAGATATAATCTGTGTCCCAGGCATCAGCATACGATGGAACCGCTGATAGATAGCCGACAATTCTGCCGTCGAGCATATATGCGTATATAGCTCCTTGGTTTCGATTGACTAGGATATCGAACAGTTGGGCAAACGAAGGTCTTCGATAGGGAAGCTGTTCTTCGCACTCGAACGCATGCGCGAGTTCTTCATCGTTTGGAGTCAGTCTTCTGATATGGATGTCTATTGACGGTGCTTCGTGGATGTCATCCGGGAATAGGAACGATTTAGCATTCTCCAGCCGCAGCACGTCAAAGGATTGGTGGAATTCAGCATAGTCCAACAGATCACGTTCGAACAATGTCAGCCAGCCTTTGTTTTCGACAAGCTGCTTTAGGAGCAAGCACTGCTCAGACAGCTCGCCTTGGTCCATCCCTGGTACGATTTGGATACAGCTATCACCAAGCACACTCTCAATAATAACCACCGCTCCACCAGCCAGGTAGCACTTCAGATCCGGGCCGTTTAGCTGCAAATCTTCCAACTCGTTTAGGTGCTTGTATCTGTCACTGCTCAGCAGTTGCTCCGCCGTTTGCACCGAGATTTCTTTGATCACGTCTGGCCACCCCTTTTTGGCGAGGAGGTGACAGGGGACGGTGACCTGTCACATCAATGATGTGACAGGTCACCGTCCCCTGTCACCTCCTGTCACCCCCATGCCACCAACCTACTGCCTCTACCTGTCAGGCACGATTTCGATGCTTCCGTTCGATGTCCTTATGTCGACTACCGGCTGCGCACCTCGAGTCACACGCAGATAATTCTCCTGAGTTATACCCTCAGAATCGAGGTAGTAATTTATCCTACCGTTTGATGTATACAGATAAAATGTGCCGCTGGTGTCAGAAGGCATCCTTAGGCGGATATAACCATTCGATGTTTCGAATATAAACCGGCCTGTGGGAGGCAGTATAACGACACCCTCAATACGGCCGTTCGATGTCGTAAACGTGCTTGAACCGGTCAGAACAACACGGCCGAGCTCAATTGCTCCGTTTGAGGTTTTCGCATCCACTTCACCTTGCCCCGACCAAAGAACAATGCGCCCGTTGCTCGTATTTAACCCGAGGTAGCCCCTGAAGTCTGCCTTAACTTCAATTAAGCCGTTATGTGTATACGCAAAGAAGTGAGTTATCCGCTCAGGGGGTGCATAAACATCGAACCTAACAGCTGAACCGTTCACGCCCTTCATAAGCTTCGGCTGAACCGCCCGCAGGACCACTTCGAACTCAGTACTATCATCTTCCAAGAGGATCTCGTCCAAAAACTGCTGCATTGCTTGTTCATCTGACCCACGAACTTCCTTGGTGATAGTGATCCTCGGCTGCTCCCCTGGCTCGATTGGATACCAGCGGATTCCACCATTGTAGCCATTGAGATCAATCACACTTACCATTGCATTTAGAGGATATTCTTCCTCGCTGGTGACTACCAAAGATGGGCCGCATCCGCTGAACGTCAGAACCAAAACAACAATCGCCGCCAAAACACTTGCTCTTCTAAACATGTGAACACCTCCGGAATGTGGTGCTGGGTGGTACCAGGACGACTACGTGTCGCAGCGCGCGTCACGCCTCACCTTGTCACGCCCATGTCACCTTTCGCATCGCTGTATGACTCCCCTGCTTATTCCTGTAAGCCTGTTGATCTGCCTTATGGAAAGGCCTTCTGCCCTCAGTTTTCGTATATAGTCGTTTCTTACTTGGGCGTCCAACTGCTGAAAATCAGCGGCGCTCGCGCATCGAGACATCTTTCTGATGATTTCCTTCGCCCGTTCATCAGTTAGCCGTAAAGGCCGTTCATCGACATCCAAGTAAGTGTCTTCGTTGGCATAGCCGTGAAACTCCGCAAACTGCTGCCTATTCACCAACCGAAGCGCGGGACTTGTGTCGACAAATGTGTTTCTGTTGGCATTCATATAGCTGTTGTAGCTACTATATGGATATTCGCCCGGATGATGGACCATCCCTGCTTTAACTGGATTTAAATGGACATAACGAAGCACTCGTAGGAAAGAGCCTTCGTTTTCGATCGGCTCGCTCTTGAACCGATCCTGGAACAAATGGCCCACTCTCTGGTATTTTATGTTAAACCAGCGGGCATACCGGGCACATATTCTCTTGACAATTTCTCCTATTGGCTCGTTTCTGACTTTTATAACCAAATGAAAATGGTTTCCCATAAGGCAGTATGCGTACAGCTTGAACCCACTGATGGATTTGCAGTCCGTCAATATCCAGATAAACTTTGCATAATCTTCCTTGTCCTCCATGATCTGCTGTTGATTCACGCCACGGTGCATGACATGATAGATTCCGGTTGAACTAATCTGTCGTGCGACTCTTCCCAATATTATTCACCTCTCAGATATTTTACCAGATTTACGTGTACAGTCAAGGATAGGGTGCCAGGGCGGGGGGTGTGCCAGGGGACGGTGACCTGTCACGCTGTGTGTGACAGGTCACCGTCCCCTGGCACACCCCTGGCACACCTGGCACATCCCTTTATTTCCCGTGGATGAACCGTTCATCCCGCAGCGTCTCGACCCACCGGTCCAAGATAAAGCTGTTGATTTGAATACGGGAATCGCCCCAACCGTTCTTCTCGTAGCGAGTACCCCGGTAGTCTTGGCTCATATAGATGAACCCCTTAATCTCAGGATGTTCCTCTAAAAACGAAAAGAATGGGCCAAACCACAAATCCCAATCGGCCTTGCCGTCAACAAATCCAGGATCCTCACTGTCGGGTGTCAAATGAGCGTCAACTGCCGCCACTTCAGACAGCATGACTGGTTTCCCATGCCGGCGAGCCATATCTAGAAAGCGTATCGAGCGCTCGTATTGTGACTCGTACAGCCTTCCCAACCGGCCGCCTGCAGAACTTCTTCCTACTAATCCGTCTCCATCCGACGACATACCCACGGAGGCTACAGAGGTGAAGCAGCTGTGGTAGAACAGGTCAAGCCCAAACCAATCCACATATTCGTCTCCCGGATACCACAGCGGTTCCCCATCGGGCCCGACTGCGTCAAAATCCCCAGGGCTGTTAGGTTCGTAACACCATATGGTAACAATATTGTGCGCCCCTTCCTCCCGGAGCAAGTCCACAAATCTGCGGAACGCAATCGGATAAAGCCCTTGATTATAGCCGTTCCATGGCCCGTTGAACTCAAAGCCAATCCGCACAAACACTGGAGCGGCGTAATCACGGATAATCCGGCCAACAGCCCGGATCAGGCCGTCATACCTGGTTGTTCGGGCGATCACATCATCCACCGCCTCACCATCTCCGATGCTCATCGCAAACGACAAATGAGGGATCCGTCCCGCTTCCTTGACCCGTTCTAAAAAATCCGTAACCACTTGCTCAAGCGACTGCGGCCGCGTCCCAGGAACAGCCAAGTGAATGCCTTCCACAGATGGGTACAAACTAGGATCTCCCAATGCTGCGATATATGCGTCCACATCACTAGCATATGGCGAAGCACCGTGGTATACGTACCCGTCTGGAGGCTCCAAAATATCCCGGCTGACTTCCACCGGCATCTGGGCATAGGATGCAGCCGCAAACAGCCATAGGCCAGATGGTAGGCTTAAAGAGAAACATATCAAGAAGCCCAGCAGAACGCTTGACAATATGCTTGGCCCACAGTAAATCCTGCTCCCAACACCTGTTTTCCTCAACGGGCTTTTAACCTGGTAGTTCATATCTCAACGCCCCCAATAGCAATCTATTAAGCCCCCTAATTGATTTGGACAAATAGTGTGTGTCTGATAGAATCAATTTGGGAGTGATTTAAGTGACCAGACAGTATACTAATGAGTTCAAGGCTCAGGTACTAAAAGAAGTCCAGGAA
>Ga0208564_1002728_pt1 | contig 13618 bp, 14 predicted proteins | sample AD_UKC073_MetaG_FD_184439 | JGI IMG/M metagenome (GOLD analysis project Ga0208564, IMG submission 184439) | Active sludge microbial communities of municipal wastewater-treating anaerobic digesters from USA - AD_UKC073_MetaG (SPAdes) (version 2) | ecosystem: Engineered > Bioreactor > Anaerobic >... | reverse complement strand
TGAAGGCTCGCTGCGGGGAGTGTGAAGCTTGCGCGAAGGTTGGCGTCAGGTGAGGTGTGAGAGAGGGCGTGCGCCTGGTTCGATGGGCATGATCGATCGGCACCGGGCGGAAGGAGGACACGGATGGGGGCACGCGTGCTCGTCGTCGACGACGAGCCTCAGATCCGCACCATCGTGCGCGCCTACCTCGAACGTGACGGGTTCACCGTGCAGGAGGCCGCGACTGGTGCGGGCGCCTTGGGTGCACTCGCGCCCGGACAGCCGGGCGCTGACCTGGTGCTGCTGGACATCGGATTGCCCGATCTCGACGGGTTGGAGGTGCTGCGCCGGGTGCGCAGTGTCTCTCCGATCCCGGTCATCCTGGTGACCGCCCGAGCCGAGGAGGTCGACACGCTGGTGGGCCTGTCGGTCGGGGCAGACGACTACATCACCAAGCCGTTCAGCCCGCGGGAGGTCGTGGCCCGAGTGAAGACGGTGTTGCGGCGAGCCATCCCAGCTACACCGACCGGGCCGGCCGCGGGCGACCCCGAGGTGCCCGTGCTGGGGTTCGTCGGGCTTCGCATCGACCCGTCGCGGCGGGAGGTCTCAGCCCACGATGAGCCCGTGCACCTGTCCGCGTTGGAGTTCGATGTGCTCACCGTGCTCGCGGGATCGCCGGGGCGGGTGTTCTCGCGGGCCCAGTTGCTCGAACGCGTCTGGGGGTATGACTACTTCGGCGACGAGCGGGTCGTCGACGTGCATATCCGTAGCATCCGCAAGGCCCTGGGGGACGATGTCGATGCGCCCCGGTTCGTCGGCACGGTCCGCGGGGTGGGCTACAAGTTCGTGGCCGCGCCGCTGGTCGGACGAGCATGAAGAGCCTGGTCACCCGGCTGGTTGCCTCTCACGCGGTCGTCGCAGTCATCGCCGGCGTCGCGACCCTGCTGGTCGTGCGGCAACTGGCCCCGTTGCTCTTCGACGAGCGGGTCCGGCGGATGGGTCAGGGCGCCGGTGTCATGGGGGCCTTGCGCCAGCAGATGGCCTCGGCCGTCGACCAGTCCCTGCTCATCGGAGTGCTCGTCGGGGTGGCGGCGGCGACCGTGGTTGGCGCGTTCGCGGCATACCGGCTGGTGCGGCCGGTGCGGCAGGTGCGGGAGGCGGCTCGTCGGCTGGCCGACGGCGACTACTCCCACCAGGTGCCATTGCCGCACGACCGCGAGCTGGCTGACCTCGCCCACGACGTCAACGAACTCGGCAAGTCGTTGGCCGACACCGAGGCCCGGCGCACGGCTCTCATCTCCGATGTGGCTCATGAGCTGCGCACGCCGTTGACCGTCATCGACGGCTACCTCGAAGGGATGATCGACGAGGTGATCCCGACGACGCCCGCCCAACTCGACCTCGTCCGCGTCGAGACCAGGCGGTTGCGCAGGCTCGCTCAGGACCTGTCCACCCTGTCGCGCGCCGACGAAGGCCGACTGGCCATCCATCCGGTGCGGATCGACCTGGCTGTGGTCGTCGCCGGTGCTGCCCAGCGGCTCGCTGCGCAGGCGAGCGAGGCCGGGCTGGCGTTGCAGGTGCAGACCGGAGCGACCTCGGTGTGGGTGCAAGCCGACCCGGACCGGATTGCCCAGATCGTCAGCAACCTCGTCGGCAACGCCATCCATGCCACCCCCTCGGGCGGAGTGGTCACCGTGCGCTTGGAGGTCGCCGCGGAGGCGGCGCTCGTCCACGTGACCGACACGGGGATTGGGCTGGCCCCGCAGGACCTCGCACGGATCTTCGAACGCTTCTACCGCGCGCCGAGCGGCTCGTATCCCGGCAGCGGGGTCGGACTCACTATCGCGCGCACCTTGGCTCGCGATCACGGCGGCGACCTGTATGCCGTGTCCGACGGTCCCGGCCGCGGCTGCACCTTCTCCTTCTGGCTGCCACTCACACCAGAAATACCCAGGGGGGTATAATCACGCCATGGCTACTCGAAACCTTGCCGCCGCCGACTTCACCCAGACGGTTCTCGACAACGACATTGTCCTCGTCGACTTCTGGGCCGCCTGGTGTGGGCCCTGCCGCCAGTTCGCACCCGTCTTCGAAGCGTCGTCCGAGAAGCACCCCGACATCGTCTTCGGCAAGGTCGATACCGAGGCCGAGCAAGCCCTGGCCGGCGCGGCCGGCATCACCTCGATCCCCACGCTGATGGCCTTCCGCGAGGGGGTTCTGGTCTTCTCGCAGCCCGGAGCCCTGCCGGCGGCCGCTCTGGAGCAGGTCATCGACGGAGTCAAGGGCCTGGACATGGCCGCGATCCATGCCGAAATCGCCGCCCACGGCGCAGGTGAAGCGGGTGACGCTGCCGCTGATGGTGCGCCGACCGAAGCCGCAGCCGAGCGCTGATGGCCCGTTGGGCCCGCCCGCCCCGTCGGCCGGATGACCCGCAGCTCGCGGCGGTCCGTTCCCTCGTGCGCGCGACGCCGCCCGAGGTGCTCGATCGCATCCGGGGCCGTGCCCCGTGGCGCCGAGCGGTGCGGGCGGCCTGGCCGCCGCTCACCCTCGTCATCGCAGCGCTGCTCTTCACGCCGCTCTACCTTGCGTTCGCGTCCAGCGCCGGCTGGCCCGAGGGCAACCTCTGGTCGCTGCTGCTCCTGGCGATGGCAGCGGGAGCGGCGCTGACTTTCGCCGGCTACCTCCGGGTCGTCGATGGGCGTCCCCGGCTGGGGCTCGGCGGGTCACCCTGCGCGGCCGTGTCTGGCTTCTTCCCGATCGTCGGCGCGCTGGCACTGGCGACGACGACCCCGCCCGGTATGCCGGCCAGCGCAGCCAGCGGGTGGATGGCCCTTGGGCTGGTGTTGCTCGGCCTGAGCAACCGGGTCACCGGGGCCGTCATGTGCCCACCCCGCTAGCCCTTGGGCGCTGCGTCGAGACGAGCCTGCACCGCGGTCCGGAAGGTCGCTAACGAGAAGCCTGGCACGATGGCCTCGATGTCCTTGAACGCAGTCGCCCCGGAGAGGGCGCCCGGCGGTGCGTCAACCAAGGCGATGAGGTCGGCGACCGGCATATCGAGCCCGGCTGCTGCTTGGTCGAGAGTCATCCATCCCTTGAGGTCCGCTGCTCCCAGCGTCGTCCCTGCGGTCACGACCTCACGACCACTGGTGACCCACGACCCGGTGGCTTGTGACACTCCGATGGTGCCGAAGAACAGCACCAGGGCCAGGGCCGGCATGACGAACCGATTGAGTGTCTTCATCGGGCGTCCCGTTCCCTGCGCGGGCGAATGGTGACCGGGACCGGTCCGCTCGGGGTGGCGCCGGGCCGGGGTTTGCGGCCCGGAAGGGCAGCCGACACGACCAGCGCTCCGCCAGTGGGACACGCCGCGACGCACTCCAAGCACCCGATGCAGTCGGTGCTCACCGCAGCCACCGGCTTGCTGACGTCGATGCCGACCGGGCACGGCTTGACACAGAGGTTGCAGCCGGTGCAGGCCGTCGTGCTGCGGCGCACCCGCAGGATCGATAGGTGGCCAAGCACGCTGAGCAGTCCACCGAGGGGGCATAAGTAGCGGCACCAGGCTCGCTCCACCAGCAAGGACGCCGCCAGCACCAAGCCCAGGACGAGCAGAGCCGGCCACATGCTTGCCAAGTCAGGCTCGAAAAGCCAGTGCAGCGAGAAGAGCGTGAGATAGGGGTCGAAGCCCGAGAACCACAGCGTCACGGTGCCCGCGCTCACCAGGAGAATCGCCGCGAGCGACACGAACCGCACATACCTCAGTGCTCGGTCGACCCGCGGGGGGACCGTGAGGTCGGGCAGGTGCAGGGCCCGCTTGGCGCGGTGCAGCAAGTCCTGGACCGTTCCGAACGGGCAGATCCACCCGCAGAAGGCGTTCCCCGCGATGAGCACGGAGATGAGCAGGCCGAGCCCGACGATGAGGGTGGAGGGGTGGATCTTCGGCAGCAGCCGGTCGGTCGTCAGCCAGGTCCACAGCGACTCGACGGCCCCGAAGGGGCACAGGGCGTCCACCGACGGCGCTGCTGAGGAGGACTCGCGTTGATGGCGGACGGCGGCGAACACCACCAGCCCCGCGACGGTGAGCTGCACGGCATACCGGCGGTGGTGGAGCGCCCCGATGGCGCGCATTCGACGTTGGTATGCCGTGAGGCGGCCGGCTGGGCGGGGAGTTCGAGCCGGGCTGGGGGAGGTCATGTCGGCACCTTCCTGACGATGACCACCAGCCTGGCCGCGTCGGATGAAGGCTTTGTGAAGCTGGGACCAAGACACGACCAAGCCCGGCTCCCTCCGATGCGGGGAGGGCGCCGGGCTCGGGCGGGTAGGTGCGGGAACGACCCTGAGTTGTCCGCCAGCCTGTGTATCAGCTGGCCTTCGGGTGGGCCGCAGCCCACGCCGTGAAGCCACCGAGGATGTCCGAGACGTCCGTGAAACCGTTGGCGCGCAACAGGCTTGCACCGACGCTGGAGCGCCAGCCACCGGCGCAATAGAGCACGACCGGGCGTGCCCGGTCGAGCTCCCCGGCGCGGCTGGCCAGTTGAGCGAGGGGGATGTGCACGGCCCCAGGCACCATCCCCACGGCGAGCTCACCTGCGCCTCGGATGTCGACGACCTGGACGTTGTCGGTCAGCCATGCGTCGTCTTGGCCGGCATTGAGCCGGCTGGCCCGGCTGACCTGGTCCTCGTGCCGGAGCAGGTAGTCCTCGACATCAGGCACATACCCGAGCACGGTGTCGTAGCCGATCCGGGCCAGGCGCATGGCGACCGCCTGCTCCTCGCCGTCGGGAGCCATGACGATGACCGGCTGGTCGGGAGCGATGACCATGCCCACGGTTTCGGACATCCGGCCGTCGTGGGGGACGCTGATCGCGCCGGCCAGATGACCGGCCGCGAAATCCAGGGCGGGCCGGGCATCGTGGACCACCGCGCCGGCAGCCAGGGCGTCGGCGACCTGCCTGTCGGTCAGTGCGGCGATCTCGGCACCCGGCTCGCGAACCCCCCGCTCCTGCTTGTTGAGGGTTGCGTTGTAGAGGAAGTAGGCCGGAGCCGGGGGCTGGCCCTCGGTCACCACGGCGAGGAACTCGTCCTCCGTCATCGGCTGGCAGGCGTAGTTGACCCGGCGCTGCTCGCCGATCGTCGACTGCTTCTCGGTCGAGAGGTTCTTGCCGCAGGCCGAGCCCGCGCCGTGCGCCGGGAAGACCCGCACTGCGTCGGGCAACCCCATGAGCACGGTGTGGATCGAGTGGTAAAGCTGGCGGCCGAGTTCGTCGGCCGAGGTGCCGACTGAGGCGAGCAGATCGGGTCGGCCGACGTCGCCGATGAAGAGCGCGTCCCCGGTGAGGACGCCGTATGCCGTGTCGTCGCCCGCGCGCTCGAAGACCAGCACCGAGACCGACTCGGGGGTGTGTCCCGGCGTATGCAGAATCTGCAGGGTGACCTCACCGAGCGAAATGCGTTCGCCGTCGGCGAGGGCGCGGAACTCGAACTCCGGGGTCGCCTTGGAGCCGTAGCCGATCCAGGCGCCGGTGGTCGCGGCGAGCTCGAGGTGGCCCGAGACGAAGTCGGCGTGGAAGTGGGTGTTGATGACGCCGACGATCCGCATGCCGTGGGCGGCCGCGTCGGCGAGGTAGTCCTCGACGTCACGGCGAGGGTCGATGACGACCGCCTGGCCGGACTCGGTGTCCCCGACGAGGTAGGACGCCTGGGAGAGGCAGTCCAGGTAGTACTGGGTGAAGTGCAGCATCGGTGCTCCTGAGGGTCTGCGCCACGGGTGAGGCCCGGCGCCGGTGTGCGTCGGTAACAGCATACCCCAGGGGGTATATTCCTGTCACCTTCAACAGCCATGATCCACACAGGAGTTCCCATGCGAGAGATCGACCGCCCAGCCTTTGCCGCCGCCCATGCCGACGGTGCCTTCGTCATCGATGTCCGCGAGCCCATGGAGTACCTTTCCGGCCATGTGCCCGGGGCTCGGCTCATCCCCATGGGTCAGCTTGCCTCTCGGGCAGCGGAATTGCCCAAGGACCGGCGGGTCTACGTCATCTGCGCCAGTGGAAACCGCAGCTTGGCGATGACCGACCTTCTGCAGCGGCTCGGCTTCGACGCCGTGTCGGTCGCGGGCGGCACCTCTGGTTGGGCGGCCGACGGACGGACCATCGTCACGGGTTCGACGCCCTGACCGTAAGGTCAGGGGCTCAGATCTGAGCCACCGTGGGGGAGTCCTCGCCCATGCCCCAGCGCCGGTCGAACGAGGGCGCCAGCCGTCGCCACGCCGACCGAATGTGCTCCTCGACGAGGTCCTCGGCGCGCTTGGCGTCGCGGGCCTCGATGGCACGGTAAATGTCTCGGTGTTGGGCTCGCAGTCCGTCGACGAGGTCATCCCATGCGCCGACGTTCCGGAACGCGTCCAGCAGTGGCAGTCGCATCGACTCGCGGATCGCCACGGTCATGTCGGCGACCAGCCGGTTGCCAGCGGCACCCGCAATCGCCACGTGGTATGCCGTGTCGGCATCGTTGAACGCCGACTTGTCGATGTCAGCGGCGTCCATCGCGACCAAGGCCTCGCGCATCGCCGCGAGGTCGCTGGCTCGGGCATTCTCGGTGGCCAACCGGGCTGACAGGCGTTCGAGCGCGATGCGGGCCTGGATGACGTCGTCGACAGGGAAGTTGGCCAGGGCGACGTGCAGGCGCAAGAACCGCTCCAGCGCCCGGGCCGGCACCGCCGTGACCGTGGTGCCCCCGGCTCCGCCGGCTCCGACGCTGGAACGCAGCACCCCCTGAGCGGCCAGCGTGCGCACCGCCTCGCGGACGGCCGATCGGCTCACGCCGAGCTGCCGGGCCAACTCGCGCTCCGGTGGGAGGACGTCGCCGACGTGCAGCTCGCCGTCGAGGATCCGCGACTCCACCCAGTCCAGGACGACCTCAAAGGCTCGAGGGGAGCCAGCGGCTGGGGTAGTCACGGGCCCATCATGACGGCTCGCCACGGCGTCCTGACACCCACCCCCGGTGACCGCACACGGCATACCGACCGCTTGGCGCGCCGAACGCGCCGAACGGCATGGATCTGCGCCGGACGGCATTGACCCCGCGCGAGCGCTCTCCCTATCGTGAAGTCAGCCGCAATGGTCTGACCAATAGGAATTACCGAACGAATGGTCTGACCACTGGGTGTCCGAAGCCCACCGTCGTGTCCGGTCATACCCAGGAGTCCCGATGTCACCTCTCTCCCTCGCCGCCGATCCCTATACGCCACAACTTGCTCCGGTCGGCGGCAGTCTCGTCATCTCCGCGCTCATCGCTTTGCTCCCGTTGCTCACCGTCTTCGTCACCCTCGGGTGGTTGCGCTGGAAGGCGCACTGGGCCGGTCTCACGTCGGTCCTCGTGGCGATCGTCGTCGCCGCGCTGTTCTTCAAGATGCCGGTCGGGCTGGCCGTCCTGTCAGCCACCGAGGGCGCGGTCTTCGGCCTTTTCCCGATCATGTGGATCGTCTTCACCGCCATCGTGCTCTACCAAGTGACGGTGGCCAGTGGTCGCTTCGAGGATCTGCGCGCGACCTTCCACCTCATCTCCGACGACCCGCGGGTGCAGGCGATCATCATCGCGTTCTGCTTCGGCGGTCTGCTGGAGGCGCTTGCCGGCTTCGGCGCTCCCGTCGCGATCACCGGCGTCATGCTCATGGCGCTGGGCTTCTCGCCGCTGCGTGCGGCCGCGGTCGTGCTCCTGGCCAACACCGCCCCGGTCGCCTTCGGCGCCATCGGCACCCCGATCATCACCGCCGGCTCGCTGACCAAGATCCCCTACACCCAGATCGGCGCCTACGTCGGCCACCAGACCCCAGTCATCGCGCTCTTCGTCCCGCTGTTGCTCGTGCTCATGGTCGACGGCCGTCGCGGGGTGCGCCAGACCTGGCCGGTCGCGGTCGTCGTCGGGGTCGCCTTTGCGATCGCCCAGTGGCTGTCGGCCACCTTCATCTCGGTGGAGCTCACCGACATCATCGCCTCGCTCGTCGGCCTGGCGGCCGCCGTTGTCTTCCTGCGCTTCTGGCAGCCGGCCGGCAAGGAGGACGCGGTGGTGTCCCTCGCTCGCGAGCGTGAGCGCGACTATGCCCTCGTCGGCGGTGCCAGCTCCCAGGCGTCCGGTGGCGGGGCGACAACGGCCGAGCAGTATGCCGTGTCGGAGGCCGAGTTGGAGACCCGCGCCCGGTCGCTCACTCCGGGTCGGATCACCATGGCGCTCTTCCCCTATCTGCTGGTCATCGCGATCTTCTCCATTGCCAAGTTGGTCGGGCCGGTCAAGACCTGGCTGGCGACGACCGATCTCAAGATCGGCTGGCCGGGCCTGGACGGGCAGGTGCTCACCGGATCGGGCGCGAAGAACTCGTCGACGATCTACACCTTCCCGTGGCTGTCCTCGCCGGGCACCAGCCTGCTCATCTGCGGGCTCATCACCGCCGTCGTATATGGCCTGTCGATGGCCGGCTGGGCCAAGGAAGTCAAAGACACGGCATACAAGATGCGCTTTGCCTTCCTCACCGTCGCCTCGGTGTTGGCCCTGGCCTACGTCATGAACCTCTCCGGGCAGACCATCACCATCGGGACGTGGATCGCCGGCACCGGCGCGGCTTTCGCCTTCTTCTCCCCGATCCTCGGGTGGATCGGCACCGCGGTCACCGGCTCGGACACCAGCGCCAATGCGCTGTTCTCGACCTTGCAGCAGGCAGCCGCGCAGAAGGCCGGGCTCGATCCGACCCTGCTCGTGGCAGCCAATACCTCTGGTGGCGTCGTCGGCAAGATGATCAGCCCCCAGAACCTCACTATCGCCGCCACCGCGGTCGGCCTGGTCGGGCGGGAGTCCGACATCTTCCGCAAGGTCATCGTGTGGAGCATCGGGCTCATCATCGTCATGTGCCTGCTGGTCGGCCTGCAGTCGACGGCCGTCCTGTCGTGGATGCTGCCATGACCGGCAAGACCGTCGCCCTCTTTGCTGCCTGCTACAACGACACGGTCTGGCCCGGCACCCCGATCTCCACGGTCAAGGTGCTGGAGCGGCTCGGGTGTCGGGTGGTCTTCCCGCGTAAGCAGACCTGTTGCGGCCAGATCTTCACCAACACCGGGTATGCCGCCGAAGCGATCCCCTTGGTGCGTGGTTTCGTCGAGACCTTCGCGTCCTTCGACTACGTCGTGGCGCCGTCGGGGTCGTGCGTCGGGGCGGTGCGCGAGCAGCACCACCAGCTCGCCGAACGCAGCGGCGACTCGGGGTTGATCCGTGAGGTCGAAGCCGTCGTCCCGCGCGTCTACGACATCAGCGAGTTCCTCGTCGACGTGTTGGGGGTGACCGATGTGGGGGCCTACTTCCCGCACCGGGTCACCTACCACCCGACCTGTCACTCGCTGCGGGTGGCGCACGTCGGCGACAAACCGCTGCAGTTGCTGCGGGGCGTCCGCGGCATCACCATCGTCGATCTGCCGAATGCCACCGAGTGCTGTGGTTTCGGTGGGACCTTCTCGGTCAAGAACCCCGACATGTCGATCTCAATGGCCTCCGACAAGGCCCGCCACGTGCGCGAGACCGGCGCAGAGGTGCTCGTGGCCGGCGACAACATGTGCTTGATGAACATCGGCGGGGTGCTCAAGCGCCAGCGCGCCGGGGTGCGGATCATGCACCTGGCCGAAATCCTCGCCTCGACCGAGGAGGACCCGGCATGAGCGCCGTCCCGACGTCTGCTGGTATGCCGGTGCCCGGACCGGTGCAGGAGACCACGCCCACCTTCGTGGGTATGCCGAAATTCCCGTATGCCGCCCGCTCGGCTCTGCGCAACACCCAACAACGGCGCAACCTGGCCCACGCCACCGAGGTGATCCGGGCCAAGCGAGCCAAGGTGGTCGCCGAGGTGCCCCGCTGGGAGGAGCTTCGTCAGGCCGGCGCCGACGCCAAGGACGAGTTGCTCGGTCATCTGGCCGACTACCTCGTCCAGGCCGAGGAGGCCCTCACCCGCGGTGGTGCGGTCGTGCACTGGGCGCGCGATGCGGCCGAGGCCAACCAGATCGTCGTCGACCTGGTCAAGGCGATCGGCACCGATGAGGTGGTCAAGGTCAAGTCGATGGCCACCCAGGAGATCGAGCTCAACGAGGCGCTGGAGGCCGAGGGTATCCACGCCTGGGAGACCGACCTGGCCGAGCTCATCGTCCAACTGGGCCACGACCGGCCTAGCCACATCCTCGTACCCGCCATTCACCGCAACCGCTCGGAGATCCGCGAGATCTTCCGGCGGGAGATGGGCCTGGTCGGGCGACCCGCGCCGGACGACCTCACCGACGAGCCACGCCGGCTCGCCGAAGCCGCGCGGCTGCACCTGCGGGAGAAGTTCTTGCGAGCCAAGGTCGCCATCTCGGGCGCCAACTTCCTGGTCGCCGAGACCGGCACGCTGGTCGTCGTCGAGTCCGAGGGCAATGGCCGGATGTGCCTCACCCTGCCCGAGACGCTCATCTCGGTGGTCGGGATCGAGAAGGTGCTGCCCACTTGGCAAGACCTCGGCACCTTCCTGCAGTTGCTGCCGCGGTCCTCGACGGGCGAGCGGATGAATCCCTACACGTCGATGTGGAGCGGTGTCCATGAGGGCGACGGGCCGCAGAACGTCCACGTCGTGCTCATCGACAACGGCCGCACCCATGTGCTCGCCGACCCGGTGGGCCGCGAGGCGCTGCGCTGCATCCGTTGTTCGGCCTGCCTCAACACCTGCCCGGTCTACGAGCGGGCCGGCGGTCACGCCTACGGCTCGGTCTATCCCGGGCCGATCGGGTCGATCCTCAACCCGCAACTGCGGGGCACCGCCAGTGACGTCGATCGGTCGTTGCCGTTCGCGTCGACCCTGTGTGGTGCGTGTTTCGAGGCCTGCCCGATGCGCATCGACATCCCCAAGCTGCTCGTGCACCTGCGGGCCAAGGTCGTCGATGCCAAGGGCCGCAACAACGCCGAGGGCCGCGCGATGGCGGCGGGGGCCTGGCTGTTCGCCGATGCTCGGCGGCTGGAACGGGCTCAGAAGGGGTCGGTGTTGGCCGGCAAGGTGCTCGGCAACCGCCAGCCCCCACCCCTGCCAGGCGCCATGGGCATGTGGCTCGGCGCTCGCGACATTCCCGACCTGCCGGCCCAAACCTTCCGGCAATGGTGGGACGCCCGAGAAGGAGGACGGTCATGACCACCGCCAAAGAAGCGATCCTCGCCCGCGTGCGCGGAGCCGTCACCGACCTCGCCGCCCCGATGGGCGCCCGGGGGGAGACCCCCTGGGTCGACCAAGCCTCGGCCGGAGTGGCCGAGACGGTCGAGCTGTTCGTCGAGAATGTCGTGGACTACAAGGCCGAGGTTGTGCGCGTCGGGCCTGACGGAGTGGGCGCGGCAGTGGCGGCGGCGCTCACGGCATACGGCGTGCAGTCTGTCGTGGTGCCGGACGGTACCGACCCGGGCTGGACCGCAGCGATCCCGGAAGGCGTCCGTCAGGTGAGTGACGACGCGCTGTCTGCGGCCGCGCTGGACAGCATCGACGCGGTTGTGACCTCGTCAGCGGTCGGGATCGCGACCACCGGCACCATCGTCCTGGATCACGGGCCAGGTCAGGGTCGCCGGGCGCTGTCGCTCGTGCCCGACGTGCACGTGTGCGTCGTCGCGGCCGACGCGGTCGTGCACGACGTGCCCGAGGCGGTCTCGCGGTTGCATCCGCAGGCCGGTATGCCGCGTCCGCTCACCTGGATCTCCGGGCCGAGTGCGACCAGCGACATCGAACTCGACCGGGTCGAGGGCGTCCATGGCCCCCGGACCCTGCACGTCATCCTCGTCGAGAGGTGAGCGTCGGTCAGGCCCTCAGCGGAAGGCGGATTCGCCGGTGAGGGCCTGACCGATCACCAGCTGGTGGACCTCTGAGGTGCCCTCGTAGGTGAGCACCGACTCGAGGTTGTTGGCGTGCCGCAGCACCGAGTAATCGAGCGTGATTCCGTTGGCGCCCAACAGAGTTCGACATTCGCGGGCGATTGCGAGTGACTCGCGGACATTGTTGAGCTTGCCCAGGCTGATCTGCTCGGGGCGGACCGTGCCGGCGTCCTTGAGCCGGCCGAGATGCAGGGCGAGCAGCATGCCCTTGCCCAGCTCCAGGGTCATGTCGGCGAGCTTGGTCTGGGTGATCTGGTATCCCGCCAGCGGCTTGTCGAAGATCTCGCGCGAAGCGACGTAATCCAGGGTCACCTCCAGGCTGTCGCGGGCGGCACCGAGCGCCCCGAAGACAATGCCGAATCGGGCCTCGTTGAGGCAGGACAACGGCCCGGACAGTCCCTTGGCCAGCGGCATGAGCGCAGACTCCGGCAGCCGCACGTCGTCGAGCACGAGCTCGGAGGTGACCGATGCGCGCAGCGACAGCTTGCCCTTGATCGCCGGGGCCGAGAATCCCGGCGTGTCGGTCGGCACGACGAACCCGCGGATCCCCTCGTCGGTCGCCGCCCACACCACCGCGACATCGGCGATCGAGCCGTTGGTGATCCACATCTTCGAGCCACGCAGCACCCAGTCGGAGCCATCGCGGACGGCATACGTGCGCATGCCCGAGGGGTTGGAGCCGAAGTCGGGTTCGGTGAGACCGAAACAGCCGATCGCCTCTCCGGTCGCCATCCGCGGCAGCCAGTGCTGCTTCTGCTCCTCGCTGCCCCAGCGGTGGATCGCGAACATCGCGAGCGACCCCTGCACCGACACCAGCGAGCGCACCCCGGAGTCGACGGCCTCGAGTTCCAGACAGGCCAGCCCGTATGCCGTGGCACTCGTGCCCGCGCAGCCGTACCCCTGCAGGTGCATTCCGAGCAGGCCGAGATCGCCGAGTTCGCGGGCCAGCTCGCGGGCCGGCAACGTGCCCGACTCGTACCACTCGCCGATGTGCGGTCGGACCCGGGCGTCCAGCAGGGCGCGCACCGCATCGCGCAAGGCGCGGTCATCGTCGTCGATAAGCGCTTCCACACCGAACAGGCCGAGTGGTGTCTGGGTGGCCATGGGGACTCCTTCGCGGGACGCGGGTGCGGCGGGTGGTGCTGGCGGTAGACCGGGCGTGATGCCCAGTCTCACAGACCTCAGAGGAATGCGCTCACGCCGGTCTCGGCCCGCCCGATGAGCAGTTTCTGGACTTGTGAGGTGCCTTCGTAGAGGGTCATGACACGGGCGTCGCGGAGATACTTCTGGGCCGGATAGTCGTCGATGTAGCCATAGCCGCCGAACACCTGCACCGCGAGATTCGCGGCTCGCACCGCGGCCTCGGAGGCGAACAGCTTGGCCTTGGACGCCTCGACGGTGAAGGGCAGGTGTCGTTCGATGAGATCAGCTGCCCGCCAGGTGAGCAGCCGGGCGGCGTCGGCGTCGACGGCGATGTCGGCGATCATCTCCTGGACGAGTTGGAAGCTCGCGATGGGGCGCCCGAACTGGGTGCGCTGCACGGCATACTCGCGGGCCGACTCCAGGCAACCCGCGATGATGCCGACGCAGCCGGCGGCGACCGAGACCCGGCCCTTGTCCAGCGCCGCCATGGCGATGGTGAAACCCTGGCCCTCCTGCCCGAGCAGCGCGTCAGCCGGCACCCGCACCGCGTCGAACGCGAGCTGTGCCGTGGCTTGGCCGC
>Ga0208564_1002726_pt1 | contig 13626 bp, 7 predicted proteins | sample AD_UKC073_MetaG_FD_184439 | JGI IMG/M metagenome (GOLD analysis project Ga0208564, IMG submission 184439) | Active sludge microbial communities of municipal wastewater-treating anaerobic digesters from USA - AD_UKC073_MetaG (SPAdes) (version 2) | ecosystem: Engineered > Bioreactor > Anaerobic >... | reverse complement strand
GAGAAGCTCGACCTTGAAGCGCGTGCCCAGATCGGCGATCTCGAGCCTCTGCGTACCGAGAGTTTCCAGATCAACTACCACAAGGCCAAGAGCGTTGCGGAGTTCCTGAAGAACAAGGATCAGACCGTGCTTTCCAAGCGCGGCAGTGTCGTGCCTGACGAGCGCAGTAACAAGATCTTCGTCAATGACATTCCATCCCGGCTGGAGGACATGCGCCGACTGATCGCCGAGATTGACGTCGAGCAGCGTCAGGTGCTGATCGAAGCACAGATCGTTGAGGCAACCGACACTTTCGCTCGCAACCTTGGGGTTCGGCTCGGGTTCGGCAGCAAAAGCGGCGGACGGCTCGGCACCACTGATGGCGGTGTGCCTGTTTACCGTACCAACATAGGTGGTGGGCTGGCCGGAACGGGTTATCAGGCCGGGCAGATCGAAACCAAACCGAATTTCTTTACGGATGCGCTGGCCCTGAACCTGCCGGCCAGCAACATCAATGCCAAGCAAGCCGGGGCGCTTTCGTTTGCCCTGTGGAACAGTGCTGCGACCCGCTATATCGATCTCGAAGTGTCGGCTCTCGAGGCCGACGGACGCGGCAAGGTGGTATCCCGCCCGCGGGTCATGACTGCAGACAAGGCAGAAGCGCTGATCGAGCAGGGGTCCGAGATTCCGTACCAGACGACCGCGGGTGGGACGCAGGCTTCCACGGTGAGTTTCAAGAAGGCCAACCTTGCGCTCAAGGTAAAGCCGCAGATCACGCCGGATGGCAAGGTCATGATGGCCATCGAGGTCAACAAGGACCAGGCACGTTATGATCAGCCGGTAGCGGGCGGCAATGTCCCCATCGATACCAAACACGTCAAGACGGAGGTGGTGGTCGAGAACGGCGGCACGATTGTCATCGGTGGCATCTACATTCAGGAGGTTGGAAATAACACGACCAAGATTCCCTTGCTTGGAGATATTCCGGTACTCGGCTACCTGTTTCGTAACAATGAGCGCAAGGACAATAAGACCGAGCTGCTCGTTTTCATCACCCCCCGCATCATCAACGATCAGTTGGGACTTCGCTGAACACCGGTTTGAATGGAATTTCAAATGCGTAACTTGCTTGCTTCTGGTTTGATTTCGCGAATCCGCTTCGCCTTTATGGTCATGGTTGTGGCCGCCATTGCCGGTTGCGGTGGCGGTGGCGGCGGTGGGTCGACTTCGACCCCTACGACCTGCCTTCCGTTTAGCACCGGCTGTTCTACGTCAGGCGGATCTGGCGGCACGACCACCGCGAGTGCTGCGGTTACATTGAGCATCCTGTCGAATGGCAAGGCCACGACGATTCTGCCGTCCACGGGTTCTGTGACGGTCCAGGCTCTTGTCACGGATACAACGGGCGCGGTTGCCAAGAGCAAGCTGGTGACCTTTTCTGCCGATTCGACTCTCGCCAAGTTCGTGCCCTCTACAGGCACCGCATTGACCGATAGCAACGGGATCGCGACGGTGAGCATGAGCGCTGCCAGCTTGAGTGCCGCCGGGGCTGGAATCGTTACCGCCACGGCCACTGTCGATGGGACAACTGCGGCGAGCGGTACCGCTGCATTCCAGGTTGGGGCGGCGACAATCGAACTGGGGGCGCCGGCAATCACCAGTACATTGCCGATCTCTTCATATGGAACGACTACGATCACCATGAAGGTGAAGGTTAACGGTGTCGAACCGACTGAGCCGGTCACCGTTTATGTCTCTTCCAGTTGCGCAGCCCAAGGCAAGGCGACTCTCCCTGCAAGCGTGCAGACCGTTTCGGGTATGGCTACGGTTACATACACCGACAAGGGGTGTGGGACTTCGGACACGGTTACTTTGAGTGCTTTCGATAAATCCACCTCCACGGTCATCACGTCACTGACCCCTGCGGCAGCGAATATCCGCTTTGTGTCGGCAACCCCGGCATTGATCGCCATACGCGGTACTGCGGGACTTCCGGATGTTGCGAATGTGGTCTTCCAGGTCGTGGATGCATCCGGCAATCCCGTGGCTTCCAAAACTGTGGGGTTTTCTCTTACGAGTTGGACCGGTGGGATTACGCTTCAGGAGCAGACTCAAGCCCAGGTCAATGCTTTGGGTGGATTTGTGAATCTGCAGACGGCTGCGGACGGGACGGTTACCGTGAGCGTGAAGGCCGGTACAAACCCGGCATCCGTCTATGTGAACGCGAAGATCCTGGCGACAGCGACAACGCCTGAGTTGGTTACTCAGTCAAACAAGTTGGTCATTGCCGGCGGCCCACCGACGCAGGATCGTTTTTCGCTTTCGGTCGGTACTCACAATATCGAAGGCTGGGACTACGATGGTGTCACTACCGGTCTGAACGTCTACGCATTTGACCGCGTGGGTAATCCGGTGCCGGACGGTACAACGGTTAACTTCATTACCGAGGGTGCCGGTACGCTGTCGAAATATTGCTCGACGACTGATGCGACTTGCTCTGTTAACTTCGCCAGCGGCGAACGTCGCCCTCTCAATGAATACACGTCTGTCTGCAGCAACTATTCCGATGTGACGACTTGTTCAACGTCCGGCCGGGTTACCGTTGTGGCCTACGCGCTTGGCGAAGAGGGGTTCGACGATGCCGGGGGCGACAATATTTATACGAACGAGGTCTTCCGCGATCTTGGAGAGGTTTTCATCGACAGCAATGAAAATGGTAGGTGGGATGACGCTGTAGTCAGCGGCGGTGTCCAGCTTTCGCCGCCTGAGCAATATATTCCGCTGACGGGCTCTCTTGCTGGAACTTCAGCCTGCCCCACTCCCGGTGGTTACGCCAATGCGAAGTCCAAGCCCAATACCTGCAATGGTTCCTGGGGGCAGGCGCAGGTGCGGCGCGATACGGTCATCGTGCTTTCGGGGAGTTGGGTCAAGCACTTGTATGCGATGACTTCCAATCTGGGCGCGTTGGGCTCGGACGTTATAAATGCGTTGCCGGTGGCACTCACCGACAGCTTTGGCATGACGCGTACCGGTGGAAGCATCGATTACTCTCTCACTTGCATGGCGAGTTTTGCTGTGCGTATATCCGATATAAACAACAATCCTATGCCTGCCGGAACGACGGTTTCACTTGCGGACAACAATGTGCAATATTCGCAACTGGGAACCCCCGATCTGGTTACCGCGGTTGCGACGTCAAATGAAGCTACCATCAACGACACGACTGCGGCGGGTGGAACGATTCATACATTCACGCTCAAGGGCAGCAAGTGCGTCAGCGTACCGGCCGGCAGAATAAATCTTGTGGTTGCCACTCCGAAGGGCAACAAGACGACGATTCCGATCGATGTGAAGAACAATCTTTGAGCGTCAGAGGACTCCAGACGTCGAAGGCACGCGCTTTTGTCTGCTGCGATCGCAGCAGCAAAAGGGAAAATGCATGAATAAATGCAACAGCTGCATCGTCCTAGTCGGAATGCCTGGCTCAGGAAAAACAACGGTCGGCCGAGAGCTCGCAAAGCGCCTCGGCCGGCGTTTTGTCGACAGCGATCATGAGATAGAAGCTCGCACCGGGGTCAAAATTCCAACAATCTTCGAGATCGAAGGGGAAGATGGATTTCGCCGGCGTGAAAGCCAGACGCTCGATGCGCTGACGCTGGAGCCCGATCTGGTGCTGGCCACCGGCGGCGGCGCAGTGATCCGCCCTGAGAATCGGGCCCTTCTTGCCGAGAGGGGTGTGGTTATTTATCTGAACGTGCCACCCCATATACTGTGGGAACGCACTCGCCACGATCGCAGTCGTCCGTTGCTGCAGGTGCCCGATCCCAAAGGGCGTATTCAGGAGCTATACGTTGCTCGCGACCCTTTCTACAGGGACGTGGCGCACATCATCGTCGAGGGCGGGCGAGGAACGCCCCACGCGATGGTGAGACTGATCGAGAAAGAATTGCAGGCTCTATGCGCACTCTGAACGTCGAACTGGATGAACGCAGTTATCCGATCCGGATCGGATCGGGGGTGCTCGCCGACTCCGGTCTCATCCTTCCTTATTTGAAGTCCAAGCGCGTTGCCGTGGTGACGAATGATGTCGTGGGCCCCCTGTATCTGGCGGATTTTGTTGCCGGCTTGCAGAAGCAGGGCATCTCCGTCACCCAGATCGTGTTGCCGGACGGGGAGGCGCACAAAGATTGGCCGACCCTCAACCTGATTTTCGATGGTCTCCTTAGTGAGCACTGCGACCGCAGCACCACGCTGATCGCCCTTGGTGGCGGGGTGGTCGGTGACATGGTTGGCTTTGCAGCTGCAACTTACCAGCGTGGCGTACCTTTTATCCAGGTGCCGACAACGCTGTTGTCTCAGGTCGACTCATCGGTTGGCGGAAAGACTGCCATCAATCATCCCCTCGGCAAGAACATGATTGGTGCCTTCTACCAGCCGAAACTCGTTCTCGCAGATACGTCAGTGCTCAACACTCTGCCGGATCGCGAACTGAGAGCGGGTATGGCCGAAATCATCAAATACGGCCTGATTCGCGACCTGCCCTTCCTTGAATGGATCGAGTCCAATCTGGAACGTCTGATGGCACGCGATCCGGCCGCATTGGCCGAAGCGGTCGAGCGTTCCTGCCGTAACAAGGCCGAGGTGGTTGCCGCTGACGAAACCGAGCAGGGTGAAAGAGCGACACTCAACCTGGGGCACACCTTCGGCCATGCGATAGAGACCGGCCTGGGCTATGGAGCGTGGCTGCATGGCGAAGCCGTCGCCGCCGGTGCGGTCATGGCCGCCGACCTGTCCCGCCGTCTGGGCTGGCTGTCGGATGCGGATGTGGCGCGTGTCCGGGAAATTCACCTCCGAGCCGGACTGCCGGTCAAAGGCGCGCCATTGGGCGCCGACCGATATCTCGAACTGATGGCTCACGACAAAAAAGTGAGCGACGGAACCCTGCGCCTTGTGCTGCTGAAGCAGATCGGCCGTGCCGTGATTACCTCAGAAGCCACCAACTCCGATATTCGCGCCAGCATCGACGCATGTTGCTGAACTCTCCCGTGCTCGCAGTGCCATGACCGAACTTGCACCGTATGCGGCAAGTGAAGCCAATTCCCGCGGTCGGCAGATCGTCGAGCCGGCGCCGTTGGCGCGGGGCGAATTTCAGCGCGATCGGGATCGCATCGTACATTGCACGGCGTTCCGGCGGCTCGAATATAAGACCCAGGTATTCGTCAATCACGAAGGCGATCTGTTCCGCACACGGCTCACCCATAGCATCGAGGTGGCGCAGATCACCCGTTCGATTGCCCGGGCCTTACGTCTCAACGAGGATCTCGCCGAAGCGGTTGCGCTCTCGCACGATCTTGGCCACACGCCCTTCGGTCACGCCGGCCAGGAGGCTCTGAATGGCTGCATGAAGGATTTTGGCGGCTTTGAGCACAACCTGCAGTCGCTGCGAATCGTCGACGTGCTTGAGGAAAGTTACGCCGAGTTCAATGGACTCAACCTTTTGCATGAAACGCGAGAAGGCATTCTCAAGCACTGTTCGCAGAAAAATGCCGAGCGGCTCGGCGAGATCGGGCGGCGTTTCATCGATGGTCGCCAGCCTTCACTCGAAGCGCAACTGGCCAACCTCGCCGACGAGATTGCCTACAATAATCACGACGTGGACGACGGTCTGCGTTCGGGCCTGATCACCCTCGAGCAACTGGAAAACGTATCGATTTTCGCCCGCAACCGGCGGATCGTGGAGCAGCGTTATCCGGGGCTTGCCGGCCGCCGCCTGATCCATGAAACCATCCGGCGCATGATCAACCTGATGGCTGTCGACCTCATCGAGCAGACAAGAAACAACATCGACGAAGCAGGCGTTGGATCCCTGGACGACGTGCGTGCGGCGCCGCGCCTCGTCGCTTATAGCGCCGAGCTGCTTCCAGAGTTGCGCGTTCTCAAGACGTTCCTTCGCGACAACCTTTATCACCACTATCAGGTGCTGCGTATGACAGACAAGGCGCGACGCATCATCCAGGATCTCTTCGCGGCGTTCATGAACGACCCGCGCCTGTTGCCGCCTCAGTATCTGCAGATGACGAAAGTCGATAAACCGCGTGCCATCGCCGACTACATTGCCGGAATGACCGATCGATACGCGATGAAAGAGCACAGGCGGCTGTACGCGGTGGGCGAAATCTACTGATCGCCCTCCAGCCATGCGGCAGCGCAAAAAAATCTTGAAGCGCGGGCGCCTGCGGCGGTATATTCGATGCTCGCCCAGTGTGTTTGAACGGTCTCCTCGTCGGGATCACGCTTAGCCGGCCGGCCAATACTGCCGGCTTTTTCACGGTTCGGACGGGGCGCTTTCCGCAGTTTGAAGGTCCGGCGCTACAGGGATGTTGCTGCCGGTGTGTGTTGTGTCGAGGAAAAACAAGATGGATCTTCCCCTGGAGCAGGGTCTTTACGACCCAGCCAACGAACATGACGCCTGTGGTGTCGGTTTCATCGCACATATAAAGGGCAACCGAACGCACGAGATCGTCCTCCAAGGTCTCGAAATTCTGAAGAATCTGGACCACCGGGGTGCTGTCGGTGCCGATCCGCTGCAGGGCGACGGCGCAGGTATCCTGATCCAGATTCCGGATACCCTGTTCCGCGAAGAAATGGCCAAGCAGGGCGTTAAGCTGCCGCCTGTCGGCGACTACGGCGTCGGTATGGTCTTTCTGCCGAAGGAGCATGCGTCCCGTCTCGCTTGCGAGGAAGAGATCGAGCGGGCTGCCCGCGCGGAAGGTCAGGTCGTACTCGGCTGGCGCGATGTGCCTACCGATCCGACCATGCCGATGTCGCCTACCGTCAAGGCCAAGGAGCCGGTGATCCGCCAGATCTTCATTGGGCGCGGTCCCGATGTGATGGTCACGGACGCTCTCGAGCGCAAGCTCTACGTGATCCGCCGCCGTGCTGCCAACGCCATTGGCAGTCTCAAGCTGAAGCACTCCAAAGAGTTCTACACCCCGTCGATGTCGGCGCGGACGATCAACTACAAGGGGCTGCTGCTCGCCGATCAAGTGGGTCAGTACTACCTCGACCTACAGGACCCGCGTTGCGTGTCGGCCTTGTCGCTGGTGCACCAGCGATTCTCGACCAACACCTTCCCGACCTGGCATCTGGCGCACCCGTTCCGCTACATCGCCCACAACGGCGAGATCAACACCGTCCGCGGCAACTACAACTGGATGCGCGCCCGTGAAAAGGGCACTCACTCCCCGTTGCTCGGCGACGACCTGCAGAAGCTGTGGCCGTTGATCTACCCGGGTCAGTCCGATTCCGCGTCTTTCGACAACGCCCTCGAACTTCTCGTCATGGGCGGCTATTCGTTGGCCCACGCGATGATGATGATGATTCCCGAAGCCTGGGAATCCCACACCTTGATGGACCCGAAGCGTCGCGCGTTCTACGAATACCACGCAGCGATGATGGAGCCGTGGGACGGCCCGGCTGCGGTGGCGTTCACCGACGGGCGTCAGATCGGTGCCACGCTCGACCGTAACGGTCTGCGTCCGGCGCGTTACCTCGTCACCGACGACGATTGCGTCGTGATGGCCTCCGAGTCCGGTGTGTTGCCGATTCCCGATGAAAAGATCGTCAAAAAATGGCGTCTGCAACCGGGCAAGATGTTCCTGATCGACATGGAACAAGGCCGCATCATCGACGACAAGGAACTCAAGGAGTCCCTTGCTGCAGCCAAGCCCTATCAGGACTGGTTGTCGCGCATCAACATCAAGCTCGACAACTGTGCCGAGCCCGCGTCGGCGACCGCTCCCGAGTGCGCCGCGTCGGTGCTGGATCGCCAGCAGGCCTTTGGCTACACCCAGGAAGACATCAAGTTCATCCTCGAGCCGATGGCCAAGAGCGGCGAGGAAGCCAACGGGTCGATGGGTAACGACAGCCCGCTGGCGGTGCTGTCGGCCAAGAACAAGCCGATCTACAACTACTTCCGGCAACTCTTCGCCCAAGTGACCAACCCGCCGATCGACCCGATCCGCGAACAACTGGTCATGTCGCTGGTGTCCTTCGTCGGCCCGCGTCCGAATCTGCTCGGCATCAACGAGATCAATCCGCCTTACCGTCTGGAAGTCACGCAGCCGGTGCTGACCTTTGCCGACATGGCCAAGCTGCGCGAGATCGCCCGTTACACCGAGAACAAGTTCCGCTCGGCCGAACTGGACATCTGCTACCCGCTTGCATGGGGCAAGGAAGGCGTCGAAGCCTGCCTCGCTTCACTGTGTGCGGAAGCCGAGAATGCTGTGCTCAATGGCTCCAACATCCTGATCGTTTCCGACCGTAAGGTCGATGCGCTCAACGTGGCCATTCCGGCGCTGCTCGCCACCTCGGCAGTCCATCAGCATCTCGTCACCAAGGGGCTGCGTACCCGCACCGGCCTGGTTGTCGAAACCGGTTCCGCGCGCGAGACCCATCACTTCGCCGTGCTCGCCGGCTTTGGCGCGGAAGCCGTGCACCCCTATCTGGCTCTCGAAACGCTGACCGAGCTCGCCAAGGGCGATGTCGAAACCGCCGACAAGTACGTCAAGCACTTCATCAAGGGCGTCGGCAAGGGCCTGATGAAGGTCATGTCCAAGATGGGCATTTCGACCTTCATGTCTTACACCGGCGCGCAGATCTTCGAAGCCATCGGTCTGCAGAAATCGCTGATCGACAAGTACTTCACCGGAACCTCGTCACAGGTTGAAGGCATCGGCGTGTTCGAAGTGATGGAAGAAGCCATCCGTCTGCACCAGCAGGCTTTCAGCGCCGATCCGGTGCTCGCCAACATGCTGGATGCCGGTGGCGACTACGCCTACCGCGTGCGCGGCGACGAGCACATGTGGACGCCGGACGCCATCGCCAAGTTGCAGCACTCGACCCGTTCCGGCAAGTACGACACGTATAAGGAATACGCCAAGATCATCAACGATCAGAGCAAGCGCCACATGACCCTGCGCGGCTTGTTCGACATCAAGCCGGCCGGCTCTCCGGTGCCGCTGGAAGAGGTCGAACCGGTCACGGAGATCGTCAAGCGTTTTGCCACTGGCGCCATGTCTCTCGGTTCCATTTCCACCGAGGCGCACACCACGTTGGCGGTGGCGATGAACCGCATCGGCGGTCGCTCGAACACCGGTGAAGGCGGCGAAGACCCGAAGCGCTTCATCCCGATCGCCAAGCCGACCATGCTCTCCGAGATCGTCGGTGCCAGCCGTATCGAACGCGATCTTCAGCTCCAGGCTGGCGACAGTCTGCGTTCGTCGATCAAACAGGTGGCATCGGGCCGTTTCGGCGTCACCACCGAATATCTGGTGAATGCCGATCAGATCCAGATCAAGATGGCCCAGGGCGCCAAGCCCGGCGAAGGCGGCCAGCTGCCCGGTCACAAAGTGTCCGAGTACATCGGTTTCCTGCGTCACTCGGTACCGGGCGTCGGTCTGATTTCGCCTCCGCCGCACCACGACATCTACTCGATCGAGGACTTGGCCCAGCTGATCCACGACTTGAAGAACACCAACCCGGCCGCCGACATCTCGGTCAAGCTGGTGTCCGAAGTCGGGGTCGGTACGGTGGCTGCGGGTGTGGCCAAGGCCAAGGCCGACCACGTGGTGATTGCCGGTCACGACGGCGGTACGGGCGCATCGCCCCTGTCGTCGATCAAATACGCCGGCTCCCCGTGGGAACTGGGCCTTGCCGAGACCCAGCAGACGCTGGTGCTTAACCGTCTGCGCAGCCGCATCCGCGTGCAGGTCGATGGTCAGATCAAGACCGGTCGCGACGTTGTCATCGGCGCCCTGCTTGGCGCCGACGAATTCGGCTTCGCCACGGCGCCCTTGGTCGTCGAAGGCTGCATCATGATGCGCAAGTGCCACCTCAACACCTGTCCGGTGGGCGTGGCTACGCAGGATCCGACACTGCGCAAGCGTTTCTCCGGCCAGCCGGAGTACGTCGTCAATTACTTCTTCTTCGTTGCAGAAGAAGTCCGCGAGTTGATGGCTCAGCTCGGCGTCCGCAAGTTCGAAGACCTGATCGGTCGTGCCGATCTGCTCGACATGCACACCGGCATCGAGCACTGGAAGGCTCGCGGCCTGGATTACAGCCGCATCTTCCACCTGCCGAATGTGCCTGCCGACGTGCCGCGCATCCATACCGAAACCCAGGACCACAATCTGGGCAAGGCACTGGACAACCAGCTCATCGAGCTGGCCAAGCCGGCCCTCGAAAGAGGCGAGAAAGTCTCCTTCGTCGTTCCGGTGCGTAACATCAACCGTACCGTCGGAGCGATGCTCTCCGGCAAGTTCGCGGCCAAGTATGGCCACGCCGGTCTGCCCGACGACACCGTGCATATCAAGCTGAACGGCACCGCCGGCCAGAGTTTTGGCGCCTTCCTGTCCCGCGGCCTGACCCTCGAACTGGTGGGTGAGGGCAACGACTACGTCGGCAAGGGCTTGTCCGGTGGACGCATCGTCGTGCGCCCTGCGCCCGGTTTCAAGTGCGATACGCCGAGCAACATCATCATCGGCAACACCGTGCTTTACGGTGCCACCGAAGGCGAGGCCTACTTCGCCGGCGTTGGCGGTGAGCGTTTCGCGGTGCGTAACTCCGGAGCGACCACGGTCGTCGAAGGTGTGGGCGACCACGGCTGCGAATACATGACCGGTGGCACGGTGGTCGTTCTCGGCATGACCGGCCGCAACTTTGCGGCGGGTATGTCCGGGGGCGTCGCTTACGTGTTCGACGAGGATGGCACGTTCGAATCCCGCTGCAACATGGCGCAGGTGGCTCTGGAGCCGGTCGAAGAAGAGTTCGCGGCCCGTCAGGGCTCCGAGTCCGGAGACGAGCTCGAAGCCCATGGCCGTGTCGATGTTCGCCACCTCGGTATGGCCGACGAGGCTCTGCTGAAGATGCTGGTCGAACGTCACGCCACTTACACCGGCAGCGAACGCGCCAAGTCCATCCTGGCCGACTGGGCGGCGAGCCGCCGCAAGTTCGTCAAGGTGATGCCTCACGAATACCGTCGCGCGCTGGCCGAAATGGCCGCGCAAAAACAGAAAGAACTGGAGGCCGCGTAACATGGGCAAGCCAACTGGATTTCTTGAGTTTCAGCGCCTTTCCGAGGCCTACGCGCCCGTTGAGGAACGTCTCAAGCATTACAAGGAATTCGTCGCCACCTTGAGTGACGACGACGCATCCAAGCAGGGCGCGCGCTGCATGGATTGCGGCATTCCTTTCTGCACCAACGGTTGTCCGGTGAACAACGTCATTCCCGACTGGAATGATCTGGTTTTCCGTGGCAAATGGAAGGAGGCGATCGAGGTTTTGCACTCGACCAACAACTTCCCCGATTTCACCGGCCGGATCTGCCCCGCTCCCTGCGAGGCCGCCTGCACGCTGAACATCAACATCGATGCGGTGGGTATCAAGTCCATTGAGCACGCGATCATCGACAAGGCCTGGGAAAGCGGCTGGGTCGTGCCGCAGCCGCCGAAGACCAAGACCGGCAAGAAGGTTGCCATCGTCGGCTCCGGCCCTGCCGGTCTCGCTGCCGCCCAGCAGCTCGCCCGCGTCGGTCACGATGTCACGGTGTTCGAGAAGAGCAGCCGTCTCGGCGGTCTGCTGCGCTACGGTATCCCCGACTTCAAGATGGAGAAGTCGCATATCGACCGTCGCATTGCGCAGATGGAAGCCGAAGGCGTGACCTTCCGCACCAAGGTGTGCGTCGGTGCCAAGCCGGCCACCACTGGCATCAACGACGACGCCGTCGAGGTGATCAGTGCCGAGCAGCTCAAGTCCGACTTCGATGCGGTGCTCCTCGCGGCCGGCTCCGAAGTGCCGCGCGATCTGCCGGTTCCGGGCCGTCAGCTGGAAGGCGTGCATTTCGCGCTGGAATTCCTCGTTCCGCAGAACAAGGAGGTCGCTGGCGACAACAAGAACCCGATCTCGGCTGCCGGCAAGCACGTCATCGTGATCGGCGGCGGCGACACCGGCTCCGACTGCGTTGGCACGTCCAACCGCCACGGCGCCGCGTCCGTCACCCAGTTCGAAGTGATGCCGGAACCGCCGAAGGAAGAAAACCGTCCGATGACCTGGCCTTACTGGCCGATCAAGCTGCGCACCTCCTCCTCCCACGAAGAGGGTTGCCAACGGGAGTTTGCCGTTTCGACCAAGGAATTCATCGGCGAGCATGGCAAGGTCAAGGCGCTGCGCACCGTCGAACTCGAATGGAAGGATGGCAAGCCGTCCGAAGTGCCGGGTTCCGAGCGCGTTTTGCCGGCCGATCTGGTGCTCTTTGCGATGGGTTTCACCAATCCGGTGGCTTCCCTGCTCGAATCCTTCGGCGTCGATAAGGACGGCCGCGGCAATGCCAAGGCCACGACCGACGGCGACGGCTGCTACGCCACCAACGTCACCAAGGTGTTTGCTGCTGGCGACGTGCGGCGTGGTCAGTCGCTGGTTGTGTGGGCAATTCGCGAAGGCCGTCAGGCCGCTCGCGAAGTGGACACCTTCCTGATGGGTTCGTCGGCGCTGCCGCGCTGATCGACTGAGCGCTTCAAACAAAAGGCCCAGGTTCTCCTGGGCCTTTTGCATTGGTGTTTTGCTTCCATCCTGTCCAACCAGATACCTCGAACGTCATCGCCCAAGCGCGTGCCGTTGCAGCCCACCCTCCGTCATCCGGCCGGCGCCGTCGATGGCGATGCCTGTTCTGGCGGGCCAGATGGACTATTCCGGATTACGCGAGCGCGCTGACTTTTACCGACACATTGAGTATCGGGCTCAGATTGGGAGGCCCCAGATAGCTGCCGGAAACGGGGGGCACGGCTTCGGGGTGACGTGCCACGGCGCTTGCAATGTGCTTGTTGCCGGTGACTTCGCCGCTGGTGGGGTCGAAGCCCTTCCAGCCGGCGCCGGGCAGATAGACTTCGGCCCAGGCGTGGGTCGAGCCCTGGCTGTCATCATCGAGTGGGGTATTGAGGTAGCCGCTGACAAAGCGGCTGGCGAGGCCGAGATGGCGGCAGGCTTCCATGAACAGGGTGGCAAAATCCCTGCACGAACCGCTTTGGCAGGCCAGTGTGAAGGCCGGGCTTTGAACCCCGGGCTCCTCACGCATCTGATAACGAAACTGGCGGTTTATCGCGCGGTTCATCTGGTCCAGAAGGGTGAAAGTCTGTATCGGCCGGACGAATCCCAGACTCTCCAGCCAGCTTTGCACCTGTACCTGATCGGCGAGATAGACCGATTGCCGGAAAGGCGCCAGATCGGTCTGCTCGACGTCGAGATAGGCGAAGGGATGATTGACCGCGTAGTCGTCGATCAGGAAATCGAAGGGATTGTCGTCGTAATGCTGGATCACCACGTTGCTGGCGATCAGCAGACGCTCGGTCGATTCACTAAAACGCACCACCGCCACCGAATTGTCGAGCACATCGCGCTTCCACTGCACGGTATGGGCGGGAAAGATGTCGAGAACGGACGATTCGATCCGGATGTTGTGACTTTCCCTTGGATGCAGGAGCAGCCGATGTGGCTCAAGGGAAACCGGTGCCGAGAACAAGTACTCGGTGACGTGGCAGATATTGAGACGCTGCATGGGTGTGCCTTTCCGTTGTCTCCCCAGGTATCGACTAT
>Ga0208564_1002724_pt1 | contig 13639 bp, 10 predicted proteins | sample AD_UKC073_MetaG_FD_184439 | JGI IMG/M metagenome (GOLD analysis project Ga0208564, IMG submission 184439) | Active sludge microbial communities of municipal wastewater-treating anaerobic digesters from USA - AD_UKC073_MetaG (SPAdes) (version 2) | ecosystem: Engineered > Bioreactor > Anaerobic >... | reverse complement strand
CAGTGCGTCATTGCCACCGCGCAGGCGCTTGGCGCAGCCCAATTCAGACTTGTAGTCGTACTCATCCAGCACCAGCGGTACCTGCCCACGCAGAAGCCGCATGCAGACGGCCCCCTGATGTGCCCCAATCTGCGGTACAGCCTGCTCGATGTCGAGCGCGTCCCTGGGGGCGACCACCGTGAGTCCGGGGATGGCCCGCATCATCGCTAGGTCTTCCGTCGCCTGATGGCTGGGGCCGTAGCCTGTCGTCAAACCCGGCAACGCGCAGCAGATCTTGAGGTTGACATTCTCTTCGGCGATCACTTGATGAATGAAGTCGTAAGCCCGCCGCGTCCCGAACACAGCGTACGTGGTGGCGAATGGCGCCGGACCGACTTTTGTCGTGCCGCCGGCAGCGTCCATCAGCCATTGCTCTGCCATGCCCATCTGGAAGAATCGCTCGGGGTAAGCCTGCGCGAACACATGCAAAACGATGTATTTGGCGAGGTTAGCCGTGAGTCCGGCTATCTCCGGGTGCGCTTCGGCATATTCGGTCAAGGCTTTGCCGATTGGCCTGGCGCGCACACGTTGTCCCTCGGCGGCGATGGAGCCGGTGATGAAAAGCGTCGTACCAAGCGGTGGGTGATAGAGCCCGATCGAGAAATTCACGATCATCATGATGCCAAGCGGTACCGTGGCCATGCCAACGGCGGCGGCGAGCAGCACAAACATGGGCGTCAGCAGCAGCTCGGCAGCGGGCAGGTCGATGAACATGCCAGCTGCCAGCATGATGAGGTTCATCGCCAGGATGATGAGCTACAGCTCGCGTAACGTTTCTTTGGCGTACTGCGTAGACGCAGCCGGCAGTTGCTCGTAGGCGATGATCCCGCCGACGACGCTGGAGGCCACGATGATCAGCAACGCGACCCCGGTGGCAACAATCATGCATCGCACCGTACCCGTGTCGCTGGTGTTCGCGCGGCACTACCTGCCTGTCGTCCGCAAAGTGCATGTCGACGAAGACCGCTCGGCGCGCGGTGCTTATGTGCTGCACAACGCCGCAGCTGGTGCGCGTCAGGTCACACTGCTCGCGACCGCCCCAGAGGCGCTGCTCGCGGTGCAGGCGAGAGCAATGCTGGAGGACCAGGGAATTGGGTGCACCGTGGTGTCGAAGCCGTGCCGGGAATTGTTCGACCGACAGGCTGCAGTCTATCGTGCAGCCACACTCGGCAGCGGAACGCGTATCGCGGTCGAAGCCGCTTGCCGCATGGGCTGGGATGCCTATCTTGGCACGTGTGGTGGCTTCATCGGGATGAGCGGATTCGGCGCCTCTGGCCCGGCAGATGCGCTCTACGAAAAGTTTGGCATTACAGCCCTGCGATCATGGCGGAGGCAAAGCGTCTGCTCGCACATTAGGGCTGCGTCCTGGCGTGCGGCGATAGACTGCTGGCGACAAGGGGCCCCGTATGGATCCAGCCACACTGTCAGCCGCGCGTGATGCGATCCATCGTGCCGGGCACATCGTCTTTTTCACTGGCGCCGGCATGTCCGCCGAAAGCGGCATTCCGACCTTTCGCGATGCGCTGACCGGTCTTTGGGAACGGTTCGATCCGGCGTTACTGGCCTCTGCCGAAGGCTTCGAGTCCGATCCAGAACTGGTTTGGGGCTGGTACGAATGGCGGCGACAGAAGGTAATGCAGGCGGCGCCCAACGCCGGGCATCGCGCGATTGCAGCGTTCACCACGAATGTCAGGCCACGTGCCGTCCACGTGGTGACACAAAACGTCGACGACCTGCATGAGCGTGCAGGCAGCGAAGATGTCGTGCACTTGCACGGCAGCATTCTCGCCCCGCGCTGCTTCGCGTGCGCGACGCCGGCGCCGCCGGAACTGATCAACATCATTCCTGATGAGCCCGAGGGCGGACGCCGGCTCCGCCCGCCGCCTTGCGCATTGTGCGGCGGCCCCATGCGGCCTGGCGTTGTCTGGTTTGGCGAGTCGTTGCCTTCCGCTGCGTTTGACCGCGCGACTCGGCTTGCGCAAACTGCCGATACGTTTGTGGTGGTTGGAACATCTGGCGTTGTTGAACCAGCGGCCTCGCTGGTTCGACTGGCAGGCCGTGAGGGCGCTGCCGTGATCGTTGTCGACCCGAACCTGTCGGCTTCGAATCGCGAAGCCACCTGCTGGCTTGAAGGCTCTGCGGGCGATGTGCTTCCGGCTTTATTGGACGCGCGGTGAGCGGCTGACCCCAAGACTACATCTCCCGGTACTGCATGGATTGCGGTGCAAATTACGTCTTTCGTCTCATCAATGATTGCGGTGATTCTCGCAGGGCAAATATCGCGATATGCTATTGGCATGAATTCGAAATTTGGCTCACTCGCGTGCAGCGCCAACAGAGGGGATGCAATTCCCGATCATGGGGCGTTCTGGTTTGCGCGAGCGCTATTGACATCACTGGTGCTGATGACTGCGACTTCGGGCGCCAACGGCGCGGCGCCTGTCATCGGTGGCTGCCCGATCTTTCCGGCCAACAGCATCTGGAACGTACCGGTCGACACACTGCCAGTGCACGGTAATTCGGCCAACTTTGTCGCCAGTATCGGCATTAACGCAGGTCTGCATCTGGACTTTGGCTCCGGCCTTTATCAGGGGCGGCCAATGGGCATTCCGTTCACTACGGTGCCGGCCGGCCAGCCAATGGTGCCAATCACATTTGACGTGGCTGACGAGAGCGATCCAGGTCCGTATCCAATTCCGCCCAATATCCCCATCGAAGGTGGCGCCGCATTCCCCTCTGGTGACCGCCACGGGATCGTTATTGATCGCGGCACCTGCAAGCTCTACGAGGTGGGCGTCCTGAACCAGTCACCAGCCTATCCCGCTGCGCCTGCCAGCTGGACAGGTTACTCCGGCGCGGTGTGGGATCTGAACTCGCACGTATTGCGTCCTGCCACGTGGACCTCGGCCGACGCCGCCGGCTTGCCCATCCTGCCGGGGCTGATCCGCTACGACGAGGTGGCCGCTGGCGAGATTGCACATGCAGTCCGCTTTACCGCACAGGTGACGCGGCGCGCGTTCGACTGGCCAGCGCGTCATTATGCATCGAGCAACACCAGCTCGAATGTGCCGGCCATGGGCGCCCGTTTTCGCCTCAAGGCCAGCGTGTCCGAAGTGCGCATGCCGCCACTGTCGGCGACGGCTATCACCATCCTGCGGGCGCTCAAGAAGTACGGCATGATGCTGGCGGACAACGGCAGCAACTGGTACATCTCTGGCGCTACCGACGATCGCTGGAACAACGACGAATTGCACGAGCTTGATTTCATTCGCGGCAGCGACTTTGAGGCGGTCGACGTTTCGTCCCTGATGGTCAATGTCAACTCGGGCCAGGCAGCGGTGGGGCCGTTGACGGTGACGGGCACCATTGCCGGCCCTGCCGCAGCGATTGGGGGCGTCACCTTCTGTGGCGGCGCCGGCGCTACGTGTACCACCAGCGATGCCAGCGGTAACTACAGTTGCTCCGTGCCTTATGGCTTTTCCGGGCGACTGTATCCACGCAAGACCGACACCATCTTTGCTCCGGCCCTCACACTTGCCTCAGTGACCGCCAATGCGTCGGTAACCGGGGTGACAGCACGACAACCGGTCACCTGTGCGCTTGATGCCGACAACAACGGCAGTATCGGGAGCGTCACCGACGGGTTGCTGATGCTGCGCTGGATGCTTGGAATGACGGGCAATGCGGCGACAGCTGGCGCACTCGGACTCTCGGCGCAACGAACTGTCGCCGCCGACATAGCGAATCACCTGACTGCACAAAAGCTCGACATTGACGGGGACTCGAGTGTCGATGCGGCCACTGACGGTGTGCTGCTGTTGCGCGCCTTGCTTGGAATCAGCGGAAACGCAGTGATTGCCAACGCGGTATCACCCTGCGCAACGCGCACCACATGGGCCAGTATTCGGGCACATCTGGCGAGCACTTGTTCGCTTACCGTCGCGCCTTAGTAGCGCCGCGATTGGAGCGTCTGACACGTCCGTCCTCACCGCATCAGTTCGCTTGCTGCGTTGCGAATAAAACCAGGCTACGCCCCAAGTGCCTCTGCATACGCGGGCCACGCGAACAGGCTGGCGTGCACGCGCGGTGTGTAGAAGCGCAGGCCCTGAATGGCGTGCTTCGCCAGCCCGGCGGATACCTGACGCGCCGCCATGGTCGCCGGGTTGCCGTGCATGCTGGCGCAGGCCATGCCCCACTCGCAGCCGTAAACCGGCATGAAAGCCTTGTACGCAGCGACCTCTGTAAATACTTCGCGCAGGTCAGACAGGGTTTTACGGAAGCGCTCGGGGTGATAGAACGCGCTGCCAATGTGCAACGTGACCAGACCATTTGCCGTGAGCCTTGACCGGACAAGCGCATAGGTTTCGGTGCTGTAGAGCTCGCTCGCCAGACCGCCGTCGTCGCCAGGGTCGGTGAGGTCCATCACAATCACATCGTATTCCGCCTCACTCTCGCGCAAGGTGGCAAGCGCGTCACCGATGCGGACGTTGACCCGCGGGTGGTCCAGTGCGCCACCGTTGACAGCGAAGTACTGCCGACGACAGCTTTCGATGACGTCAGGATCAAGCTCAGCGACCACAATGCGCTCAATGCCCGCGTAGCGCAGCAGCTCCCGCGCTGAACAGCCATCGCCGCCACCCATGATGAACGCCGATTTCGGATCGCCGTGGGTCAGTGCCGGCACGTGCACCATGCACTCGTGATAGATGAACTCGTCTCGCTCGCTGGCCATGAAAGCGCCGTCGAGCGTGAAGACGCGGCCAAGGGCGCGGGTGTCGTGCCACTCCAGGCGTTGCACCGGAGTCTGGATCGCCACCGGCGGACGCTGCCGTGCGAAGCCATGCACCACGTCGGGTGTCAACCACTCCAGCGTGAGATGCGCGCCGTCCGGTGAATCCGGCGAGTGTGGTGCACCTCGCAGCAGGTCATTGCGGTTGGCGTGACCGGGAACGAAGAGTTCGACCAGCGAATCGCTGAGTGCCCGTGCCTTGGCCGAATTGTCCTGACGGAAATTGCAGACGTAGACATCCAGCGTCACTGCGTTCAGCTCGGGCCAGGTGTGCACCGCGAGGTGGGATTCGGCCAGCAGCACCAGCCCGGTCACGCCGCCCGGATCACCGTCGACGGCGGCGAACTGGTGAAAATCATCGCCCACGACGGTAAGTCCCGAGCGGCGCACCAGACGAATGCAGGCTTCCTGCAGCACACCACGATCGGTCATCAGTTCGCGGGTGGCGGCGCAGTCGAAGAGGTCGGCGGTGAGATGTAGTCCGTGCATGTCAACAAAGTCCGGCAATCAAAAAAGACGATGCCCGCACGTAGCGGGCATCTGGTCTCGGCCTTGTACAGCCGCTCAGGGTTTGATGTAGGCGTAGTGGTCGCGCGTTTGCAACTGGGCGATGCGCACCACGCCGGAAGGCGTGTAGTCGGCATCCAGGATGAATTGGTCTTTCTTCAGGTTGCGGTTCTTGAGCGTGATCTCGCAGATCTCGAATTTCACACCGCGTGCCTTGAGCGCAGATACCAGCGGCGCGTACTCGGTCTTGCTCCGTTCCTCCTTCGCGCCTTCCATCAGCATGTCGACGCCTTCGGCGTGGGTGACCACGATGATTTTGGTGTCTGGCGCCGTGTCGAGGTGATTGCGGATGTTGCGCAGTCCCTTCAGGCCCTGGGCAGCAGCGTTGTCAATGTGATAGACCGCCTTGTCCTGCGCCGCCGCGACAGTCGCGCAGCACATCAGCAACAGGGCCAGCAGGTAACGGATCAGATTAGGTTGCGACTTCACGGTGCATTCCCCGCAGATGGAAGGCTGGCAGTGTAGCGCGCCGCAAGTCTTGCCCCTAAAGCCTCAGCGTCTGCGGCGCGCCTCCCAGCCGCGCTGCCTGCATCCAGGCAAATATTGAGTCGACGGTGATCGTCTCAATACGGTCGGAGAAGCGCTTTTCATTGGGATGGTCGTCGAATGCGACATTTGCTGCACTGATCCGTCCGCCCAGTCGGGTCAACGGTCCGAGCGTCAGTGTGGTCGGCTGATAGTTCTTGTAGCGCAACCAGGCTTGTGCCTGCGCACGGCTACGAATCTCGCCGTCCATCGCCAGCGCCAGTGTCTCCAGCGCCCACTGGTTTGACTGCTGGTACTTTTCCGCCCAGACATAGCTCACGATACTGTACGGCTTGACATGAAGCGTGGTGACACGGTTGCCGTCGCTGAGCAGCGCATGTAGTCGATCCTGTACTTCGGCCGTTGGTACTACCCAGGCCGTTTCGTACCGATAGGGATCATCGAGAAAGAACTCGCCGAGCCCCTGCCGGTAGATCGACGCATCGGCAGTGCCGCACACATTGAGTTTGTGGACGACCCGCCAATGGCCCTCGATATCGCGATAAGCCCAGCCGAGATGCGAGTAGCGCAAACCGTAACGGCTGAGATCCTGCCCCGCCCGAGCCAGCAACACGACCCTGGCGCCACTGGCGTTGAGTGCGGCGTTGGCGCGCTCAGCAAGCGTCAATCCCTTTTCAACGGCGCGGGAATCGGCCGGCTTTGTCTCACAGGAGCGGCCGGCCTGTGCTGGCGCACTCAGCAGGCAAAGCGCAGCCAATACAGCTGCGATGAGAGGAGAAATCGAGTTCATGGTTGAGAGCTCATCAGTACGTGAGCCGTTCGTTGTGCAGCAGGGCGCGGCCGAGCTCGTTGGGCACAAAAGCGATCGCTTCGCCCAGCACTGAGAGCACCGTGCCGGACGCGAGCACACTGAGCTGCACCGACTTGCCGACGCTCAATACCGTGCGTTCAAAACTGCGCCCGGCAAACTCAAGGCTGACGCGCGCGCCATCGGAAGCACGTTCGAGCACGCAGAGCGTGCCGCGTGCCGTGATCTCGATGGACTTCACCACCAGCACTGCGCCTCCTGCCGAAAGTGCCACAGGCAAGGTTACGGCAGCTGCACTCGCGCCTGCTGCGGCACTGCCAGCCACGACTACTGACGCAACCGGCAGTGCTGAGAGTGCGCTGAGCGCTGATAGCCCGTCGTCGCGGTGCGCATGAGCGGTCAATGGTGACAGGGCAATCGCTGCAGCAGCAACCAGCCACGCCGTGGACGAGCTGAAACGTAGAAGCGAACGGCTGGTCGGCGAGCGACGGTCGTTGAAATTGGTGCGGGTAGTCATGACGTCTCCTTGTTGAGATGGGTGCGGTGATGGGACGAACGGGGTTTACTGCATGCTTTGCGATGGCAGCGCTGCGCCGGTGCGGCCCTGCAGACGAGCTTCGGCAAGATCGGCGTCATGGCCATCACGCAAGGTCTTGGCAAGGGTGAAGGTTGAGGTGATGAGGTAGAGCCAGCTGACCAGCAGGAACGCTTTGTAGGTCTCGTTAATGTTCATGCGCCAGAGCCCCCAGCCGGTGAGGGCCATGGCCAGGAAGAACGCGCCGTAGACCACCCAGCGCCACATCGGTGTGTCGGCCTTCTGACTCTGGTTGTCGCGCACGAATTTCGACAGCACGAAGGTGGCTGACAGACAGAACAGATAGCCCATGATCATGAAGGCGCGGTCAATGTCCTGTCCGGGCAGATACGACAGCCCGGTCGTGCACAGAAATACTGCGATGGCGAACGACACCCACACCTGAAGGCGCCAGGCGCCGGTGTCACGGTGGATGATTACGTTCGGGGTGTGCATGTTTTTAATTCGCTTTCAGTGTTGAAGACGGAGCGAACTTTTTCATGCAGATGCCGGAAAGGCCACCGCGCAGCGCGAGGTTGCGTGCGACGGGCCGTCACGTATCGAAATGCGATACCGAACCGTAGCAGTGGAGTCATCAGTCTTGCGGCAGAAGTGCCGACCGTGTCTGGTCCATGCTGTCCACCAACGGCCGATCGCCACACTATGATGCGAAAGCGGACAGCGGTGCCGGATGAACGCGGCCAGTGCGCTAATGTCCTGTGATGGATTTGCTTTCTTCCGCGCCACAACATTTGCTGGTGCTCGCCGCGTGCTCGTTTCTAGCTGGTCTGGTGCGTGGCTTCTCGGGGTTCGGGTTGTCTGCGGTTCTCGTTGCCAGCGCGTCTTTCGTGATTTCGCCCCGATTGATCATCCCCACTGCGCAAACGATGGAGGTCATTGCGAGCATCGCGCTGATACCCACCGTGTGGCGAGACGTCGACTGGCGATGGCTGGCACCGATGGCTGCCGCGTACTTGTTGTCGATTCCCCTAGGCGTTGCAGCACTGGCCTACTTGCCCGAGGCGTCCATTCGCGCAGGGGGCTGCGCACTGTTGCTGATTGCCTGCCTATGCCTGCTGGCCAACCGTCGGCCGAACTTGCCCGACGGGTTCAAGCTGCGTTTTGGGACCGGCTTTGTCGCGGGCTTCTTCGCAGGCGCATCGTCGCTCGGCGGCATGGTGGCATCAGTGATGCTGTTCGCCGTTTCGCTGCCAGCCAGGAACTTGCGGGCGACACTGATCGTGCTCTTCTTCGGCAGCGCCCTGTACTCACTGTCATGGGGCAGCTGGCATGGGATAGTAACTGCGGAGACGTTCACGCGGGCAGCATGGCTCGCGCTTCCCCTGCTGGCAGGCATCGCGGTTGGTTCGCGGGGCTTTCACCAGGTCTCTGAGGCCGGTTTTCGTCGCGCCGTGCTGGCCGTACTCGCCGCGCTCGCGCTGGCAGGGCTCGTCAGTGTGTTGTGGTCGGCGTGACTACTCGACGTCGACCGGCGGCGAACGCCAGAATTTGAAGGTGCCCATCGCGCTGGCAACCAGATCCCCGTCAGCGTCATGAACATGCGCTTCGCATGAACACAGGGATTTTCCGGCATGGAGGACACGGCCTTCGGCAGTCAGCGGGCCACGCCCCGGTTTGATAAAGCGAGTCGACATTTCGACGGTCACGACACTGTGCGAGGCTGCCGAATCCAGCGATGTAGCCGCACGCGCCATCGCCACGTCGAGCAAAGTCATCAGCACGCCACCATGCGCAGCGGGAATCAGGTTGCAGAATTCCTCGCGCAGGTCCGGCAAGCACAAACGGGAGCGGCCCAATGCCGCTTCATGCTGCTGCATGCCGAGCAACTTGAGAAACGGGATTCGGTCGAGGGGCGTCGGTGTTGGTGTCGGTCGCATGGCGCCGGGTCTGCAGGCCTAGTTTCTGATGTTGGCGTCGATCATAGCGGCGCGCCCCGATGTGTTGGTGACATTGCGGTGTCCAAAATGGAGCCTGCAGCGTCATTCAAGGCGCTTGCGTGCATGGTCACGATTGTGACGGCGTCATCAAATGTGTTGGTCCCTAGGACTTTCCCGATTACTATTCTTGTCTGTTTACGCCCAAAACGGGCGATGCAATCGTCAGCGCCACTCCGGAGGTGGGGCGACGCAATTGCGGGGGAAATATGAATCTGACCGAATCGTCTGGCAGCGAAGATCACAACCATCATGTTGGCGGCGCGCACACCGCGCTGGCTTTGACCGCCCGCTGGCGGCGGGCGCAAGCGATGTTAGGCGCGGTGGTGACGGCCTCGGCGCTTGCGGGATCAATGGTCGCCGGGGCTGCAACTACCACCTTCGGTGTGCTGCTCGATACTGACAACAACATCAATTCTGGCTGCACCATCAGTACGGCTGATGGGTCGTTTGCCGGCGTTGAGTTGGTGCTCAACACGACGGTGGTCGCCAACTCGACAGGCTACCGGGTGACGGGCATTACCCTGCAGTCCTGCACCGGCTCCAGCCTGTCGGCGCCGGTTACGCTTGACAGTGCGGCTTACCCGGTGGCGCGCGGTTTCGGTGCGAACGGTACATCGGCAGTGGAGACTTATATCCCGACTGCCTACCTGCCGCAGTCAGGCCTGAAGATGCGGATTGGCCTGACCACTTCCGGGGCTGACGGTATTACCGGCGCAGACGCGTTGTTGTCAAGCAACGGCGCTGCGATCCTGTTCGACGCCCCGCCACCGCTGGTGGTTCCTGCGCTGTCGACGATGGCGCTGGGTCTTACGGCTCTGTTGCTCGCGCTGGCTGTGTGGTACGCCCGGCGGCGTGGCTGGCACGGCATGCAGCTTGTCGTAGTCGCAGTATTTGCCATCTCGCTCTCCGGACAGATCATTGCAGCGATCGTGCGGGACGGCCTGATTACCGACTGGTCTGGCGTGTCCGCACTTGCTACCGATCCGCTGGGCGATGCGCCAGCAGGCACCGATGTGTCAGCGCTCTATGCCACGTATGATGGGCCCAACCTTTACTTCCGCATCGATGCTGCGCTGAACTCACCACCGGTAGCCAATCCGCAGAGTGTGACCGCCAAGGTTGGCGAAACACTCAACATCACGTTGACTGGTTCCGACTACGAGGGCGCCACGCTGAGCTACGCGGTGCTCGTGCCACCGACTCAGGGCGTACTCGGCGGAACTGCTCCCAACGTCACCTATACGCCCAATGCGAACGCGACGGCCAGTGACAGCTTCACGTTCAAAGTGAACGATGGCACCCTCGATTCCGCGACTGCCACGGTCAGCATTACCAACACCCGCGCGCCGCAGATCACCAGCGCCAACAGCGCCATCTTTATCCCGACCCAGGCCAACAGCTTCACTTTCGCCTCGAATGGCATGCCCACGCCAACCGCGGCATTCGGTGGTTGTACACCGGCGCTCCCCTCGGTCACCTTCGTTGCTGACGCCAATGGCGGGGGTACGCTATCCGGTTCGCCACTGGTGTCGGAGGCGGGGCCGCATACCTGCACCTTTACCTCAACTAACGGCGTTACGCCGAACGCGACGCAGAGCTTCACGTTGACCGTGGGCGGCGCACCCACCATCACCAGCGCTGCAACCGTTAGCGTCCCGGAACTTGCACCATTCACCCATACCGTAACCACCACCTCGGTTGGTTTGCCGATTACAGGTATGGCGCAGCCGACTGGGACTTTGCCATCCGCAGTTACGTTCACCTATGCCGGCACACCCGCCGCCACGGCGACGGTTGGCGGCACACCTGCCGTTTGCACGCGCGGCACCTACCCGATCTCACTCACCGCCAGCAATATTGTTGGTACGACGACGCAGAACTTCACACTGACGGTGCGTCCGGTCAATCAGGCGCCAAGCTTTACCGCCGGCGCGACGGTAACCGTCAACGAAGATTCCGGCCCGCAAACGGTCGCCGGCTGGGCGACTGCTCTCAACAAGGGTGCACCGTGCGAGTCGGCACAGGTGCTCACCTTTGAGATTACCGGCAACACCAATAGCGCGCTCTTCAGTACGCAACCTGCAGTTAATGGTACGAACGGCAACCTGACCTTCACACCCGCCCCGAATGCCAATGGCACGGCGACGATCACACTGCGCGTCCGTGACGACGGTGGTGTTGTCGATGGCGGTGTCGACGTTAGCGCCACGCAAAACTTTGTGATCAACGTCACGCCCGTCAACGACGCCCCGGTACTCACGGCCGGCGCTACGCTCGCCTACACCGAGAATGGCCCCGCCGCCGTTATCGACAACACCATCACTATTACCGACATCGACAGCGCAAATCTGGTCGGCGCGACGGTTGTCATTTCCGGCAACTATCAGAACGGCCAGGACGTCCTTGCGTTCGTCAACGCCAGCGGCATCACCGGCAACTTTGTTGCCGGAACGGGCACACTCACGCTGACTGGCTCCAGTTCGCTGGCGAACTATCAGACTGCGCTGCGCAGCGTGACATACGTCAATACTTCGGACAACCCGTCGGCGCTGACGCGCACTGTCAGCTGGACCGTCGATGATGGCGGCGCCACGGCCAACTTGAGCAACACCGCGACCAGCTCGATCAATGTGACACCGGTGAATGACGCGCCAGTCGTCGTAGCAGGCAATACCGTGACTTACACGGAAAATTCACCAGCGATTGCGCTCTCGCCGGGCCTGACCGCCAATGATGTGGACAGCGCCAATCTGACTGCCACGACAGTGCAAATCACCGGTAACTACTTTAACGGTCAGGATGTGCTCTCCTTCGTGAACGCGGGCGGCATTGCTGGCGTGTTTTCAGTGGCTACAGGAACAATGACGCTGACCGGCAGTGCCTCCGTCGCGACCTGGCAGACGGCCCTGCGCAGTGTTGCCTACGTCAACACCTCGGAAAATCCGTCGACACTTGCGCGCACGGTCACGTGGATTGTCAACGACGGTGCAGCCCTGAGTCTGCCGGTGACCTCGACCGTCAACGTTGTCGCTGTGAACGACGCACCCGTGCTTACCGCTGGCGCCACCCTTGCCTTCACCGAAGGCGGATCTGCGGCCGTGGTTGATGGCACGGTGACGGTGAGCGACGTGGATAGCGTGAACCTCACGAGTGCGACGGTTCAAATCACCGCCAACTATGCCAATGGCGAAGACGTGCTCGCTTTCGTCAACGCCGGTGGCATCACCGGCTCCTTTGCACCGGCCACCGGCACCTTGACGCTGACTGGTGTTGCCACGCTGGCCAATTATCAGGCGGCCTTACGCTCGGTGACATATAACAACACCTCGATCACACCCTCGACGCTTGCGCGTACGGTGACGTGGATCGGCAACGACGGTGCGCTTCCGAGCGCTCCCGTCACGTCGACCATCAACGTGATCGCAGTCAACAGTCCGCCCACAATCAACAGCGTCGCGCCTGCGACTGCGACTGAGGGCGCTCTCTATACCTATGGCGCCACACGTATCGACGCCGACGGGCCGGGTCAAACGTGGAGCCTGCTTGGCACCAACACCTGCGCTGGGGCTGCCATTGTTCCAGCTACCGGTGTGTACACCTTCACGCCAGCTGGTCCGGTACCCCCCGCATCCTGCGTGGTGGCCATTCAGGTCTGCGACGGCGGCACCCCGAATCTCTGCGCGACGCAGACGACGACGGTCACGATTACGCCGGTCAACGACGCACCGGTGATCAACAGTACGGCCCCGACGCCGGCGACGGAAGACGTGGCCTACACCTACAACGCAACGCGCCTTGACCCGGATGGTCCGGGGCAGACGTGGAGTCTCACCGCGTCGAACACCTGTGCGGGGGCGAGCATTGTTGCGGGCACGGGCGTTTACACCTACACGCCGGTTGGTCCGACGCCTCCGGCCTCCTGCGTCATCGGCATCCAGGTCTGTGACGGCGGCACCCCGAATCTCTGTGCCACACAGAACACCACGCTGGCCATCACCGCAGTCAACAGCGCGCCCACGATCAGTAGCGCCGCGCCGACCACGGCGACCGAAGGCTCGCTCTACACCTACAACGCTACCCGCACCGATCTTGACGGGCCGGGCCAAACGTGGAGCTTGCTGGGTACCCACACTTGCGGTGGCTCGATCGTGGCGGGTACGGGGGTATTCACCTTCACGCCGGCCGGCCCGGTACCCCCCGCATCCTGCGTGTTGGCCATCCAGGTCTGCGACGGCGGCACCCCGAATCTCTGCGCGACGCAGACGACGACGGTCACGATTACGCCGGTCAACGACGCGCCGGTGATCAACAGCACGGCACCGACGCCGGCGACGGAAGACGTGGCCTACACCTACAACGCAACGCGCCTTGACCCGGATGGTCCGGGGCAGACGTGGAGTCTCACCGCGTCGAACACC
>Ga0208564_1002722_pt1 | contig 13647 bp, 11 predicted proteins | sample AD_UKC073_MetaG_FD_184439 | JGI IMG/M metagenome (GOLD analysis project Ga0208564, IMG submission 184439) | Active sludge microbial communities of municipal wastewater-treating anaerobic digesters from USA - AD_UKC073_MetaG (SPAdes) (version 2) | ecosystem: Engineered > Bioreactor > Anaerobic >... | reverse complement strand
CAACCAGTAACAGGGCCACACCTAGCAACAGAAGAAAACTCTTCTTACAGCTTTTCATTTCCTTATCCTCCTGTAATTTATTTAGTTGGGTTAGGGGAAAAACCCGACCCCCGGTAGAATAAGGCTGAACGGGAGCATAAAAAATGCCACGGGCAGGTCACGCGGCTTTTCAGACGCTCTGCCCTTTCGACCGAAGGGACTTGCGTTGCTTTCAGGCAGGTCTCCTGACTCGTGTTCATCGCTTACCTTTGCCTTCCCGGCCCGGAGGCCAGTGGCTTTGTAAGGGGGCTCCCACTTACAGTGGCGGGACCGCGCCGGATTTTACCGGCTTCCCTATTAAGTCTTGCGACACCTGAAAGTAGAGTATAAACTGTTACTTTCTTTTATCAATCTACTGCAAGGGCTATCGTTTGTCAAGTCTGGATTTACAATAAACTTTAACTTTTAACACACTCTTTCTTGGAATGATTAGCGAATGACGAATGACCGCTCTCTATTGACAAAAGTGTTCTTGTGAGGATATGGTTTTAAGGACAATAGATTTGCGGAAAGGTTTTTTGTTGAAGAATAGGTAAAGGGGTGTGTGCATGAAACTGCTGCGCCCTATCGTGCTGGCCTTCTCCGTGTTTTCTCGCATACCGGTGCCCGAGGTGGCCTGGGACGAAGAAAACATGCGCTACATGATCTGCGCGCTGCCCTTGGTGGGAGCCGCCATCGGGCTCTGCCTATGGCTCTGGGCCTGGCTGGGGAGGCTGCTTGGCTTTGGTCTCTTTCTGCAAGCTGCCGGGTTTACTCTACTGCCGGTAGCCGTTACCGGCGGGATTCACCTAGATGGTTTCGGCGATACGCTCGACGCCCTGGCCAGCCATGCCGAGCCAGAGCGCAAGCGGGAGATATTAAAAGACCCGCGCTGCGGCACATTTGCCGTAATCGGCGTCACGGCCTACCTGCTGCTCTATTTTGCACTCTGTACAGAGCTGTCCTTTGATACAGGTACGCTTCTGCTGCTTGGGTTGATGCATATTTTAAGCCGGGCCTGGTGTGCTCTCTCAGTGGTTTGCTTTCCGGCGAGCAGCGGGAAAGGGCTACTTAAAACGTTAAAAGCCCCGGCGGACGGAAAAGAGGCTGCGGTTCTCCTCTGCGGTCTGCTCGCACTCTGCGCCGGGGCGATGCTGCTTCTTAACTGGAGGGCCGGTGCGGCGATGTCCATCGTCTCTCTTGGCTGTGCGCTGTACGTGTTAACGATGTCGCGGCGGCAATTCGGCGGGATGAGCGGCGATCTGGCCGGGTACCTGTTGCAGCTTGGCGAACTGTCCATGCTGGCGGCGCTGGTACTTATCTGTAAAGTGGGGTAAGATGGTGTGATTGACAATAATGAAAGTATCCACGCAGGTGGTAACAAGATGGAAGTGATTTTGCTGCGGCACGGAGAGACCGCGGGCAACCTTGCCGGCCGCTACATCGGCTGCACCGATGAGCCGCTGGATGAAGCGGCCAGGCGCCGTCTACGTGAAGCGGAACCATTTACCGGGGTCTCCCATGTGCTGGTCAGCCCGTTGCGGCGGGCCGTGGAGACCGCTCATCTCCTGTTCCCGGGGGCGGCGCTGACTATCTGTCAGGATTTACGGGAGATCGACTTCGGTGATTTTGAAGGTAGAACGGCGCAAGAGATGACCGATGATCCCGCCTACCGCGAATGGGTAAAAGGCGGTTGCCTCGGACCTTGCCCCCGCGGCGAGAGCCTCGACCGGTTTATCGAGCGCACCTGCGCCGCCTTTGACCTGGCCGTGCGTAAAAGTATTGCCCGGAAAGAAGAGCGCCTTTTCGTGGTGGCCCATGGCGGGAGTATCATGGCGATCATGGGCCGCTACGCTAAACCGCGGCGCCCGTTTTTTGACTGGCATCTTAAAAATTGCTGTGGTTACCGCGCCTGGCTAGACCCGGCTGGATGGGTTACGGTGCCTTCGTTACAAGATTACAGCAGGTGGGAGCTGCAGTGCCGGTGATCTCGCTATACGCCTTGCTGCTCGGCTTTGTCCTCGACCTTCTGCTCGGTGATCCATCGCGTTTTCCTCACCTGGTTGTCGGTATGGGAAAGATGATCTCATCGCTGGAAGATCGCTTGCGCAGGCTCTTTCCCCAAACGCCTGCCGGCGAGCTCTGCGCTGGAGCGGTGCTGGCCGTATCGCTGCCCCTGTTCTGGTCCGGCCTGACCTGGGGCCTGCTTTACCTGTGTAACCGGGCACATCCCCTGGCGTGTCTGTTGGTGGAAAGCCTTTTTTGCTGGCAATGTCTTGCTCTACGCTCTATGAAAGAGGCCGGTATGAAAGTTGTGGCTGCCCTGAAGCAGGATGACCTGCCGGCGGCACGCCTGGCCGTAAGTCAAATCGTGGGGCGGGATACCGCTGCTCTGGATGAGGCGGGGGTGATCCGTGCTGCGGTGGAGAGCGTGGCCGAAAACGTAAACGACGGCGTTATCGCACCGTTGCTCTTCCTGCTTGTTGGCGGAGCGCCGCTTGGCGTCTTCTACAAGGCAATTAATACCATGGACAGCATGATCGGATACAAAAACAGGCGCTATCTCTACTTTGGCCGGGCCGCCGCCATCCTCGACGATATAGCCAGCTTTATCCCGGCGCGGGTTGCAGGGCTGCTGCTCGTCCTCGCCGCTTATTGCTTAAAGCTGGACGGTCGAAACGCCTGGCGTATTTTTTGCCGTGATCGTTACAATCATGACAGCCCTAATTCGGCGCAGACCGAGGCCGCCTGCGCGGGGGCGTTGCATCTGCAGCTGGGCGGCGATGCTGAATACTTCGGAGAACCGGTCTTCAGGCCCACTCTGGGCGATGACGACCGCCTCCCCGGTCCAGATGATATCGGTTGGGCCAGCCGGCTGCTCTACGAGTCGTCGTTCATCTGCCTGCTTATAGGCCTGGCCGTCAAGGGGGCGATTCTATGCCGTTGATTCACGGCGGCGATACCGAGTCATACCGGCTGGAATATGGCCGGACCCCGCTGGATTTTTCGGCAAACTGCAATCCCCTGGGGGTGCCGGCAGGTGTAGAACAGGCCATCTGTGATGCGGCCGCGCATGCCGACGCTTATCCGGATCCGCTCTGTAGAGAGCTTCGTGCAGTTATCGCCGGGAAGATGGGCACATTACCGCAGCGGGTGTTGTGCGGCAATGGAGCCGCCGATCTGATCTACCGGCTGGTTCTAGCCCGGAAGCCGAAACGTGCCCTGGTGCTCGCGCCGTCATTTGCAGAGTATGAGCTGGCCCTGCGGCTGGTCGGCTGCGAGGTGATCCGGCATCCGCTTAGAGCAGAGCTCGGTTTTTCCCTCACGGAGGGCCTCCTGGCGACCCTTGAACCGGGCATCGAGATTCTCTTTTTATGCAATCCCCACAATCCCACCGGGCTGACTATTGATCCCACCCTGCGACAGCGCATCTTAAAAGCCTGTGAAAAAGACGGGATCTTGCTGGTGATGGACGAGTGTTTCAACGGCTTTCTGGCCGAACCGGAAAAGCATACCCTTAGAGGCTTTCTTTCCGAATATGAGCATCTTTTGATTATTGACGCCTTTACCAAGCTTTACGGGATGGCCGGGGTGCGACTGGGTTACTGTCTTTCCGGCAATGAAGCGCTGCTTGAAGAGATACGCCGTGCCGGACAACCCTGGGCGGTCTCTTCGCTGGCACAGGCGGCCGGGATTGCTGCTTTAAAGGAGCATCAGTATATACGGCAGGCGCGGGCCCTCATCCAGGCTGAAAGAACCTTTTTGATAAAAGAGCTCCAGGCATTGGGGATAAAGGTGGTCGGGGGCGAAGCCAACTATATTTTCTTCTATACCGAGATCCCTCGCCTGGCCGGGCGGATGCGTGAGGCCGGGATCTTGATACGGGATTGTTGCAATTACGACGGTCTTTCCAGGGGCTACTATCGTATCGCTGTGCGCAGGCATGACCAGAATCTCCAGTTGCTCGAGGCGCTCTCCGCACTGGCCGGTGTACAAAATGAGTAGGAGCGGGGCGATCTTATGCATCATTGACGGCCTCACCGATGAGAGCTTCCGTCTTGAGCACTATCCTCACCTGGCTGCGATGAGGCTGACGGGCGCTTGGGGAGAGTTTGAAACAGTGCCGGCGGGTTTTTCTGCCGAAAGCTATCCCTGTATTGCCACCTTGCTGGGTCTACCCGGGCCGCAGCTCCCCAGGTATGCCCGCGGGTACCTGGAGGCCCTCGGCGCGGGGATAGATCTGGCCTGCGACGACCTGGTCCTGCGGGCGAGCTGGATGCGCCTGGATCAAGAGGGGCGTATTTCAGGTGTGGCTTCCCCGCCGAAACCGGTGCCGCAATTTACGGATGCCAGCTATTATCACCTGGGCGATTACAAAGCTTTAGTCGTTCTGCGCGGTGCAGCCGGGGCGTTGAAGGATATTACCACCTACCCGCCCCATGCCCATGCCGGCAGATATCTGGCCGAGATTTTGCCGCGCGGGGATAAGCGGCTGGCCGGGCTGGTGCAGCAAAGCCGCGTAAAAGATCGTGTGCTGATCCCCTGGGGGCAGTCTGTTCCCTGCAGCCTGCCCCTTTTTCACCCGCAGGCGGCGGCGGTCGGCGGGGCGCTGATCGTGCAGGGACTGTGCCGGGCCGTAGGCATGGAGCTACATACCGGGGCTCGCTTCACCGGAGATACCGATACCGATCTTCCGGCCAAGACAGGGCTGGCCCTGGCCCTGTCTGAGAAGAATCGCTTTGTGCTGCTGCATATCAACGGGGCCGACGAGGCGGCTCACCGGCTGGATCCTCTTGAGAAGACCAGCTTTTTGCGGCAGGTAGATCAGAAGGTGGTCGCAGCATTACAAGGGGCCCCCGGCCCGGTGTTGGTTTGTGCCGATCATGGTACCAGCCCCGCTACCGGCAAGCACCTAAGGGATCTGCAGCCGTTTCTGCTCCGCGGGCATAACCTTGAGGGCAACCTGGGGACGATGCCCGGAACGGCAGCAAAAAAACTTCTACTGGAGGGGATTAGATGGCCAAGCCGATCATGATCCAGGGGACCATGTCCAGCGTCGGAAAAAGCCTCATCTGCGCCGGGCTCTGCCGGATATTTAAGCAAGACGGTTACCGGGTGGCCCCGTTTAAAAGCCAGAACATGGCACCGGACAGTTTTATTACAGACGAGGGTTTAGAGATAGGGCCGGCCCAGGCCATGCAGGCACAGGCGGCCGGCCTCGAGCCCTCTGTTTTAATGAATCCGATCTTACTTCAGCCTACCGGCGATGCGGCTAGCCGGGTGATTGTGCAAGGCCGGCCGCTGAAAACCATGAGCGCCGCCGATTACTTTGCCAGCAAGCGGCAGCTTCGCGCCGTGGTCCTCGAATCATATCAGAGGCTGGCGGCGCAATATGAGATTATCGTCCTCGAGGGGGCTGGCAGCCCCACCGAGATCAATCTCAAAGATGACGATATCGTTAACATGGGCATGGCCGAAATGGCCGATGCGCCGGTTTTGTTGGTGGGCGATATCGATCGCGGCGGTCTCTTTGCCACCATATTCGGCACGGTAGCCCTGCTTGAAAAAAGCGAGCGCGAAAGGATCAAGGGGGTTATTATCAATAAATTTCGCGGAGATCTTGAGATTCTCCGGCCCGGCCTGGCCATGCTCGAAGATTTAATCAATATTCCGGTGCTCGGCGTGATCCCGTATCTGCACCTGGATTATGATGAAGACAGTTTTTCGGAGCGGCCGGCAGGGAAAAGCGTTTCCCGGACCCCGGCAGACCCGGGTCTACTGCTTCGGCAGCACCAAGAGCTGCCGCTGAACCGGGAGCAGCACCAGGAGAAGCAATACGATGCCCTGGCTGCAGCTTTGCGGGAAAGCCTGGAGATAGAACAGATCTATCAGATTCTGCAGGATGCCGCCAGGTCATAGAAAAATCAAGGGCCTGGCTGGCCGGATGGGCAGTGTAATCTTTTAGCGGGTAACCCGGGAGGCCGGCTCCTGGATAAAAACCCTTGTGTAAAGCTGTTTGATCGGGTAAAGTATAGTAAAAGATAATGTTCATATCGGCGACAGGTGCCCGCGAGGGAGAATAGGGAATCAGGTGTAAATCCTTGAGCGGTCCCGCCACTGTAACCAGGAATAAGCCTGCATAATACCACCAGGCCGGCTCACCGGCTTGGGAAGGTGCAGGGGAGGATGAACTGGAAGCCAGGAGACCTGCCTGTTGTCACCAGCTGGAGAGATGATGGCAAAGTCCCCGGCCCATTATTGGGTTGGGGACTTTTTTTGGTGTGCCCGGCATGGGCGATAGCTTGTTAGAGGAGCAGCCAAATCCGGCAATCCATTCGGAAGGGGGAATACAGCCCCAGCCCGGCCAGGCGGGCATTGGATGCGTGGTTGCGAAGAAGGATGAACCGCCGTATACCGAACGGTACGTACGGTAGTGTGAGAGGACGGCTATTCAATTAATGGATAGCCTCCTACTCGATTAAAAACAAACATGGGAGGTTAAGAAGATGCTGCTGGAAAAAACTATTGCGGGGATTGGGGAGCTAAATGCCGAAGCCATGGAAGAGGCCCGCGGTCACCAGAAAAACCTGATTAAACCTTATGGAAGCCTGGGCATGCTCGAGGACGTGGCGGTAAAAATTGCAGGGATTACCGGGGAGGTAAAGCCTGTCCTGGAAAACAAGGCCGTCATCACCTGCGCCGGGGACCACGGGGTAGCGGCCCGAAAGGTCAGCGTGGCCGACCAGGAGGTGACCCGGCAGATGGTGCGGGGGTTCCTCGACGGGGGGGCGGCGATCAATGTTCTTACCAGGCATGCCGGGGCCAGGGTAATCTGTGTGGATGTAGGGATGGTCAAGCCGGTCGATGATCCCCGCCTGAAGGTGCGCCGGGTAGGCCCCGGAACAGGTGATATCGCTACCGGTCCGGCCATGAGCAGGGAGCAGGCCCGGGCGGCGGTGGAGGCCGGGATCGAGGTGGCCGCCGCGGAGATTGAGAAGGGGGTAGAGCTGCTGGCAACCGGGGATATGGGTATCGGCAATACCACTCCCAGCACCGCCATCCTGGCTGCTTTTACCGGTTTTCCTGCCTTCTTGATTACCGGAAGGGGGACCGGGATTGATCGGGAGGCCCTGCAACGGAAGGCCCAGATCGTGGAAGAGGCTCTCAAGGTGAATAAGCCGGACCCCCGGGACGGCCTCGATGTTCTGGCCGGGGTCGGCGGATTTGAGATCGGGGCCATCGCCGGAGTGATCCTTAGCGCGGCTGCTTCCCGGGTGCCCGTAGTGATCGACGGCTTTATCTCTGGAGCGGGAGCGATGATCGCCCGGGCCCTGGCCCCACGTGCTCTAGATTTCGTCCTTGCTTCGCATCTTTCAGAGGAACCGGGCCACAAGGTTATGTTAACCTGGCTTGGGGTTCGCCCCCTGCTGCAGATGAATATGCGTTTGGGAGAAGGAACCGGGGCGGCACTTTCTTTTACCCTGATCGATGCTGCCTTGAAGATCGTCAGGGAGATGGCTACCTACGATCAGGCCGGCGTCTCCGATACCGGCCTTCGTTAAAGCTGTAAGCCATAGCCCTAAAACACTTTAACCATTCCGTCCCCTCGTTTTTCAATGACGGGGGGACGGTAGGCTCTGTGCTAATCAAAGTGGTAGCCCGTTACCGATTTTCTCCCGGCTCCCGTAGACGACAGATATGTGCTAATCAAAGGCGTCCCGGTCTGACGAGGGAACGTATTAATGGGTATAGGTCTTGTGGTCTCTTAAGTATTTCTTCCTTCTTCATGGTGTAGGCCTTGTGCTCTTCCAATACCAGAAAATGAGCAGGCCCTTAAACCATCTACCCTGAATCCGTGGTTACAGCATCTTAAAATGGCTACAAGAAGCCGTAATTTATAGTATAATTAAAATTAGGAGCTCACCTTAAGAAGCATCTATGTTTGCACTGCTTAGGTGATAATCCTAATGTTTGGTGTTATAGAGAGCAGTGGTCTGACTAACTAGCTGCTTGAGCACCTGTCGAGACTGGGCTTTGGTCAAGAAGAAAGGGCTTTTTTCCCATAAGTGAGGTATATTTGTGAATCTGCTTTTTATTGGAGACATTTTCGGTTCCCCGGGCCGGTCATTCTTAAAAGCGTTGCTTCCGGAGCTTATTCAGAGCCGTGGAATTAATCTTACCATTGCCAACGGCGAAAACGCAGCAGGAGGAGCTGGCCTTACCGAGGCGGTGGCACAGGAGCTCTTCTCCATGGGTGTGGATGTGATCACCTCGGGAAATCATATCTGGAACCAAAAGGAGATCTACCCGCTCATCGATACAGAGGACAGGATACTGAGGCCGGCGAACTACCCCCCCGGTGTTCCAGGCCGGGGCTCTGGTATTTACACAGCCGGGGACGGTACTGCTGTCGGGGTAGTTAATGTCTGTGGCAGGGTATTTTCGCCCCAGAACTTCGATTGCCCTTTCAGAGCTCTTGGTGCCGAAATTGAAAAAATACGAGCTGTTACCCCTATAGTAGTTATAGATTTCCACGGCGAGGCTTCCTCAGAGAAAATTGCTGCAGGCTGGTATGTCGATGGAAGGGCCAGCGCGTTTTTGGGAACGCATACCCATGTTCAAACTGCTGATGAAATTATACTGCCTAATGGCACTGCGTACATCACTGACGCAGGTATGACCGGCAGCTATGAGGGGGTAATCGGGGCAAAGCGTGAAACGGTCCTTAAGCATTTCTTGACGCAGTTACCGGTTCGGCTTGAACCCTGCAAAGGAAAAAGACAACTATGTGCAGTTCACTGTGTAATACATCCGTCAGGTAGAGCAGAGAAAGTTGAGCGTATTCTGGTAAGGGAACAAAATCGTCTAGATTATGCCTAACACTATCGCTTGCAGGAAAATAATACATCATGTTGAATACTATTCTTAAATCTACACATATTGGCACCGTTTACATCTACCGTTGATTACATTCAAAAAACCAATAAGTTCTATCTGCTGAAGCCTGGTGCCTAGAGGACTGATACCCATGTCTAAAGAAAAAGAATATCGATCGATAATTAGTAATATTCAGGATGGTTATTTCGAGATTGATCTTGCCGGCACTTTTACCTATGCCAATGCAGCCTTATGTGAAATCCATGGCTATTCTATAGCGGAAATAATCGGCATGAACTACCGGAAATACACAGACCAGGTTAATGCACAAAAAGCGTTTAAAGCATTTAACCAGATCTACAGAACCGGGGCCTCCGGCAGGTTATTTGATTTCGAACTGATCAGGAAAGATGGAACCAGGCGGCAGGTAGAGATCTCTGCTTCGCTGATTAAAGATCAATCGGGCAAACCGGTGGGGTTCCGGGGCACTACCCGGGATGTTACCGAGCGTAGGCAGATGGAAGAGAGGCTGCGGCAGTCCGAGGAAAGGTACCGCACGATCATTGAGGAGATGGAAGACCCCTATTTTGAGGTAGATTTAAGCGGCAAGTTTACCTTTGTAAACGATGCTCTCTGTAGAAGTATCGGCTATTCTCGTGAAGAGTTGATCGGGATGGGTAACCGGCAGTTCGCGAACAAAAAAACGGTTAAAGAGATGTACCTGCTCTTCAACAGGGTTTATAAAACGGGGATACCGGTTAAGACCTATGCTTTTGAGCTGTTCCCGAAAGAGGGGGGCAAAGCCTATTGTGAAATATCGGTATCCTTGATCAGGGATGACAAAGGAGAGCCGGTTGGGTTTCGGGGCATTGCCCGGGATATCACCGAGCGCAAACAGGCCGAAGAACAGATTCGCTACCTGGCCACGCATGATCTTCTCACGGGGCTGCCTAACCGTATCATGTTCAATGAGCTGTTAGAGGAAAATATCCAGTTTGCGCGCCGTTATGGGCAGAAGTTTGCTCTTTTTTTTATGGATCTGGATGGTTTTAAAGCTGTCAATGACACTTATGGGCACGAGACCGGCGATCAGCTGTTAAAAGAGAGTGCCACACGGTTACGGCAGACGCTGCGGGCCTCTGATTTTATCGCCCGCCTGGGCGGAGACGAGTTTGTTATACTGGCCAGAGAGGTTAGCGATCTAGACAATCTTACTGTCCTGGCCCGCAAGATCCTTTCCACCGTGCGTGAACCAGTTGTCCTAACGGGTAGAGAACACTGGGTTACAGCGAGCATCGGCATAAGTATTTTCCCGCAGGATGGTGCGGATAAGCAGTCGCTTATGAAAGCAGCCGATATAGCGATGTACTCTGCCAAAGAAAATGGCAGTAATAATTTTCAGTTCTACTCTAAAGAGATTAATTTACAATTACAAGAAGGAAACCTGATCGGCGAACATCTTCGTTTTGCGCTGGAGCGCGATGAGCTCTTTCTTGAGTACCAGCCCAAGCTGGATTTTAAAACCGGTGCCATTACCGGTGTCGAAGCGCTGCTGCGCTGGCACAACCCGGTTTTAGGCCTGGTTACCCCGAGGCAATTAATACCGGTAGCTGAAAGTACAGGTTTGATTATCCCCATCGGTCGGTGGGTATTAAAGACCGCTTGCTTACAAAATGTCGCCTGGCAACGCCAGGGGCTCCCGAGGGTAAGCCTGGCTGTAAATTTATCGCAACGCCAGCTAATAGATGAGCAGCTGATCGCGGATATTGAAGCTGCTCTTTCGGAATCCGGCCTGGCGCCGGAGCTGCTGGAACTTGAAATTACCGAAAGTATAGTTATAAATCCACCCGCCCGCATTTTTACCGTCTTGAACAAGATTAAAGAGCTGGGCGTGCGCCTGGCCGTAGATGACTTCGGATCCGGTTATTCTTCTCTTGCCCAGGTCAGGCATTTTCCCATCGATACGCTTAAGGTAGACAGATCTCTTATCGGCAATATCCCGGCAAAAGAATTAGATACGGCGATTACCCAGGCGATCATCGATATCGGCAAAGCGATGCAGCTTACCATCGTTGCTGAAGGTGTCGAAACGCCGGCGCAGTTGTCTTTTTTAAAGGAACGCTCCTGTGACCTGATGCAGGGATATTATTTTTCCAAGCCCCTTTCTCCCGACCATTTTGCCGAATTGCTGCGCAAACATGAGCCCCGTTCGCCCTGGTTACAACGGTTTTTCAGCTTTACTGATGGATCGATCTCTTGATAAGTAGAACAAATTACACTATTTTTGAGATCATATCTTCAAATTCATTGTAAACACGCCTGCTACACCATCTCGAGAGTCACAATTTTGCAAAATCAAGGTATAATTTTACTGCCTCGTGGTGTGGGTGGTTGAGCCTGTTTCTGCCTGTTTAAAGCTTTCCTTGTGTAAAGTATTACTATGATTGATCCATAAAAGCAAATACTATCAATAGAACAAATAGTGACATAAATCCCAAAAACATATATTGACAAGCTGGAGCGCATACGATATTTTTAAAATATAAGCAGCAAAAAATATTAATCTTGAAAAAGGAGGCTAAGAGCTGTGGAAAAAATATGGCACAAAAGTTGGCCTGAATATTTACCCAAGGAACTTAAATATCCTCACGGAGAGAAGCCAGTATTTGAATATCTTAGATTTAACGCTAATAAATTTCCTGAAAGTAAAGCGATCATTTACTACGGGAAAACAATTAGTTACCGGGAGCTCGACGAATCCTCGGATCGTTTCGCCAATTATTTAATAAGCAAGGGCTTGGGAAAAGGTGACAGGGTAGGAATATTTATGGGCAATTGCCCCCAGTATATCATAGCCATTTATGGAGTACAAAAAATGGGGGGCGTGGTATGCCCGATCAGCCCGATGTTTAAAGAAATGGAATTAAGATACCAGGTAAATGATGCAGAACTTGCATGTTTAGTGACGCTAGATATCTACATGCCCATAGTAAATAATATTAAAAATGAAATTCCGACGGTGAAAAATATTGTTGTTACAAATTACAACGACTATCTTCCTGCAGAACCGGTTATGCCAGTGGAAGATTACATGAAAATTACCAGGCAGCCGCAGGCTTTTCAAGGTGTCGATGATTTTCTAGACATTCTAAAAACTGCGGACCCGACACCGCCAACAGTGGATATTGATCTGGACAATGATATTGCAATTTTAGAATATACAGGGGGCACCACTGGTTTACCCAAGGGTGCCATGCTTACTCATCGTGCCAATCTGTTTAAGCCTACAGCAATGGCTCAAGTTAGGGAACTGAACGAGAACTCGATAGAGATTACCTGTATGCCTTTCTTCAATATTGCTGGCATGACCTGCATGGTAGGGATCGTGATCTACGGTGCTACAAATGTACTTCTAACCCAGTTTGACCCCTTAGCTGCTCTTATTGCTGCGGACAGGTATAAAGCTACCACGATGTATACAGCGGTACCCGGGTATGTGCAGATGATTAATCATCCTGATGCCCGAAACTATGATTTAAGCAGTTTTAAAATAGCACTGTGTACATCCTTTGTCATTTCTCTTAATGAGAAGATCGCACAGCAATGGTCTGAACTGGCCGATGGTTCTATATTAGTAGAAGCCGCCTATGGTTTGAGTGAAACCCATACGGCTGACACCTTTATGCCCAGGCATAAGGTAAAGTACGGGAGCGTCGGCATACCAACCTTTGAAACCGATATCAAAATCCTAGATCTGGATGATAAAACAAGAGAAGTGCCGATTGGAGAGCAGGGCGAGATAGCTGTTAAAAACCCCGGGTGTATGAAGGGCTACTGGAAAAACGAGGCAGCCACTAAAGAGACCCTGGTCGATGGCTATGTGCACACGGGAGATATTGGTAAGTTTGATGAGGATGGTTACCTGTGGTGGCTGGGTAGACTTAAAGAAATGATAAAAGTATCCGGATTTTCAGTGTTTCCAGAAGAAGTAGAGTCATTGCTTAACCAGCATCCTGATATTGCTGAGAGTGCTGTTATCCCTGTTCCGGATGATCGGAAAGGAGAGGTAGTAAAAGCCTTTATAGTTCTTAAACCAGAGCGGAAAGGTCAAGTAGAGCCGGAAGAAATCATAAAATGGGCCAGAAGTAATATGACACCACACAAAGTTCCAGTCTATGTAGAGTTTAGAGATGAGTTGCCAAAATCAGGAGTAAAGACTTTACGGCGACTTTTAAGGGATGAAGAACAAGCGCGGTAAAGCTCAAAGTAAAAAGGGCTAAATAGAAAAAGCGCTTACCACTAGGGGCAAGGGCTTATGAATTTCATAAACCGTCGGGAAAAACCGCGCTGCCGTGTTTTTATCTACAGGCTGTTGTACCGGAACCACGAACAACGCTTTCTGGTTACACGGTACAACGCCGTTCTCTTTTCAGCAGCAGTCCCTCGGATTTAGAGATTAAAAAATCTTTTAGATCTTCTACAGTAATGCGATAGGTGTTACCGAGCTTTTCAGCGGTCATCTCCCCCGCGAAAATATAGTTTAAGACGGTTTCTGGTGTAACTTTCAAGGTGACGGCTACTTCAGGCACGGTATAGAAAATGGGGTCGTACCATTTAGACCAGTAGTTGACCATATGGTATGTCTTTTCAGCTTCATGGCGTTTCATGCTGTTATCCCCCCTTTCCGGTTTACTCACCTTAATTATAGCACAGAGCTGTGCTATAATTAATAATGTTTAGAAAATTTAATAT
>Ga0208564_1002706_pt1 | contig 13674 bp, 11 predicted proteins | sample AD_UKC073_MetaG_FD_184439 | JGI IMG/M metagenome (GOLD analysis project Ga0208564, IMG submission 184439) | Active sludge microbial communities of municipal wastewater-treating anaerobic digesters from USA - AD_UKC073_MetaG (SPAdes) (version 2) | ecosystem: Engineered > Bioreactor > Anaerobic >... | reverse complement strand
TGCGCCGCAAAGCTGAGCCGAGCGCCGTGGGCTGAGCCTGTCGAAGCCCCGCCGTCCTGACCAGGCCCCGTTGGTTGAGTCGAGCGCCGTTGGCTGAGCTTGTCGAAGCCCCCCGCCGTCCTGAACCAAGCACCACTGGCTGAACTCAAACCGCTGGCTGAGCCTGCCGAAGCCCTCAGGCCCCTCAGACCAGGACTCCCCCGGACTCGAAGTCGAGCAGCCAGCGCTTACGGTCCAGGCCGCCGGCATAGCCGGTCAACCCGCCGGACGCCCCGACGAGGCGGTGGCACGGGATGATGATGCCGATCGGATTGCGCCCGGTGGCGGCGCCCACGGCGCGCGTCCCTCGCGGATGCCCGATGCGCTCGGCGAGGCGTCCGTAGGTTTCGGTCGTCCCGAACGGAATCTCGCCCAGGGCCGCCCACACCCCGCGCTGGAAGTCGGTGCCGACCGGCGCGAGCGCGAGGTCGAACTCGGTGCGGGTGCCGGCGAAGTACTCTGCCAGCTGCGCGACGGCGTCCGCTGCGACGGTGTCGTCGCGCTCGCCGAGGTCGGCGTCCGGCTCGGGACCCCACTTCTGATCGGCCATGGAGAGCGCCTGCAGCGCCCCGGAGTCGTTCACGACGAGGGTCAGAGGGCCGAGCGGGCTGTCGACGATGCGGTGTTTCATGGCGTCCTCTCCTGGGGTGGCCGGTTGATCGGGTGGTCAAGCGTCGCCCACAGGTACTGGGCAGCATACGAGCGCCAGGGTCGCCAGCGGCCGACCTCGGGATCGCCGACGGACGCCAGTGCCCGCCGCAGCCCGAGATCGCCGGCCGGGAAGGCGTCCGGGTCGCCCAGTCCGCGCATGGCGATGAGTTCGATGGTCCAGGGCCCGAGGCCCTTCAACGACGCCAGCGTGCGACGCGCCTCGTCCCAGTCGGCACCCGGCCCGAGCTCGAGGCGTCCGGACGCCAGCGCGGACGCCAGCGTGACGAGCGCCTCGGCCCGCGCGCGGGGCCCGGGAATCTCGGACGCTTCGAGCGCGGCGACGGCATCCGGGGTGGGAAACAGCCTGGTCAGGTCGCCGGCGGGGTCGATCACGGGCTCACCAAGCCGCTCGACGAGGCGTCCGGTGGTCGTCGCGGCGGCGGCCGTGGAGACCTGCTGGCCCAGGACGATCCGGAGCGCCAGCTCGGACGCGTCCACGGTGCGCGGGATCCGTGCGCCGGGCCCCGCGGCGACGAGCGGCGCCAGGGCCGGGTCCGCACCCAGGGCGGCGTCGACGGCGATCGGGTCGGCGTCCAGATCGAGCAGCCGGCGGCAGCGGCCGATGGCGGGCGTCAGGTCGCGCGGATCGGACAGCCACAGGGTCGCGGCGACGTGGTCCGTCCGAGGCGCGAGCGCGACGATGCCGGGCCCGTGCGGGAGGCGCAGCGTTCGGCGGTAGGCGCCGTCCCGCCACTCCTCAACTCCGGGCACGGCCGTCGCCGCCAGGTGCCCGAACAGCGGCCCGGACGCCAGCGGAGGCCGAAAGGCCAGGCGCACGTCGACGCGGCCCAACACGGTTTTCGTCCCTCTCAGACCGCCCGACGACGCCGATTCGCCCGCGGCCCCACCCCTGAGAGTGCGCAGATTCGGGTTGAGGTCACGCAGCTGGGTGGGCGTCCGGTCGAATGCCACTTTGATCGCCTCGTTGAACGACCGGATGGACCCGAACCCAGCCGCATAGGCCACGTCGCTGAGCGGCATCGGCGATGTCTCGATCAGGATGCGCGCCGTATGCGCCCGCTGACTACGGGCGATGGCGAGCGGGGAGGCGCCGAGCTCGCCGAGGGTGATCCGCTGCAGCTGCCGCGTGGAGTACCCGAGCCGCGCGGCGACCCCGGGCACCCCCTCGCGTTCGACCACCCCGTCGCCGATCAACCGCATCGCGCGGGCGAGCGCGTCCGCCCGGACGTCCCAGTCGGGGCTCCCGGGCACCGTGTCCGGACGGCAGCGGCGGCAGGCCCGGTAGCCGGCGTCCTGGGCGGCGGCCGCCGAGGGGTAGAAGCTCATGTTCTCTTCGCGTGGCGTCATGGCCGGGCAGGAGGGGCGGCAGTAGATGCGGGTCGTCCGGACGGCGGTGAAGAACTGCCCGTCGAAGCGGGTATCGCGGCTGGCCACGGCTTGCAGGCAGGCCGCTCGGGTTGGAATCACGCCCCTCATCCTTGCCCGGACGCGACTGCAGTACTAGCGGAAATACGACATCGCGTTCTTGCGTGGACCAATCCGAAGACCAATGGTTGACTACGCCCCATGACGAAGGGATACGTCAGCCACGACGCGGTGGCTGGGGACAGGCGTTCGCCTGCCGGGACGCATCCGTGATCGGCATCGTCGTCGTCAGCCACAGTCGCCCGCTCGCCGAAGCGGCGGTCGCGCTGGCGTCCGGCCTGCTGCCCGCCGGCCCCGCGCCCGAGATCGCGGTGGCGGCCGGCACCACCGACGGCGGCTTCGGCACGGACGCCGCGGCCATCTCCGTCGCGATCAAGGCCGTCGACTCGGACGTCGGCGTCCTGGTGCTGCTGGACGGCGGCAGCGCGATCATGAGCGCCGAGCTGGCCGTCCGGTTCCTGGACGCCGACCTGGCCGATCGCGTCGTGATCTCCTCCGGCCCCCTCATCGAAGGCCTGCTCGCCGCGGTCACCGCAGCCGCCAGCGGCGTCGGTCTGGACGCGGTCGCCGTCGAGGCCCGGCAGGCCCTGGTCGGCAAGGCGCGCCGCCTCAACCCGGACGGTGCAACCTCGGCCACCCCCCTGCGCCTCCAGGCGCCCCGGCCCCAGGCCAAGGCCCGGCCGGTCAGCCTCACCTGGCGGACACCGGTCAACAACGAGCACGGCCTGCACATCCGCCCGTCGGCGGCGATCGTCACCTCCCTGCGGGGGCTGAACGCGGACGTCCTGATCAGCAACGCCACCACTGGACGCGGCCCCGCCGCCGCCGGCAGCCTCAGCGCCCTGGCGGCCCTCGAGATCCGGCGCGGCCACGTCCTCGAGGCACGCATCACCGGGCCGGACGCCGAGAAGGTCCGCAACATCCTGGCCGACCTCGCCGCCCGCGACTTCGGTGAAACGAGCGGACGCCGCCGCCCGCCCCGCGCCCCGCGTGAGCCCGCGGCGTCCGAGCTGGCCGTCGGGAACGGAGCGACGCCGGCGCCGACGGCGTCCGGAACCCAGATCGTCGTCGGGCCGATCCATCGGCGCACGTCGGTGCCGGCCGTGGACGGCTACCACCCGGGCAGCCCCAAGATCGAGTTCGCGCGCTTCAACGACGCCGTCGAGGAGGTCGAGGACTACCTCGACGCCCTCGCACTGACCCGCACCGCCTCGGCCGGAATCCTGCACGCGCAGGCGCTGCTGGCGTCCGACCGGGAGTTGGCGCACGCCGTGGTCGGACGCATCACCGAGGGCTTCAGCGCCGTCGATGCCGTCGTCGAACACCTGACCGGGCTGGCCCGCGAGCTGGACGCCCTCACCGACCCCTACCTGCGCGAGCGCGCCCAGGACGTGCGCAGCGTCCGGCGGCTGCTGCTGCTCGCCCTGATGCGCAAGCCGCTCGCCGAAGACGACCCCGGCGAGCCGTGCGTCTGGCTGGTCGAAGAGTTGGACGCCGCCACGGCCACCCGGCTCGACCAGCGCCTGTGCCTCGGCGTCATCACCACGACCGGCGGCGCGCACGGGCACGGGGCCCTGACGGCCGAGGCGCGCGGCATCCCGGTGCTGACCGGACGCGAGGACGCGCGCGCGCTCGCCGAGGGACGGCACGTCGCGTTCGACCCGGTGACGCGCGAGCTCTGGCTCGACCCGGATCCGACGCTGGTCACCGCTCTCGAGCGCCTCAACGCAGAGCGGATGGAGGCGGCGGCGTCCGCCCTGTCGCGCGCGCACGAACCGGCCTACACCCTCGACGGGCGCCGCGTCCTGGTCGAGGCGAACGTCTCGTCGCTGGCGGACGCCCTCGCGGCCGCCGCGGCCGGGGCCGAGGGCTCAGGGGTGGTCCGGACCGAGATCCTGTTCGCCGCCCGCCGCCAGGCCCCCACGGCCGAGGAACAGGCCGAGGTCTACGTCGCGCTGGGCAAGACCATCGGCGGGCCGCTGTCGATCCGGACCTGGGACGCCGGCGGCGACAAGCCCGTGGCCTTCTTCACCCCGAGGCGCGAGCCCAACCCGGCGCTCGGCGAGCGCGGCATCCGGACGATGCGCAAGGCCCGCGACCTGTTCGCCGAGCAGCTGCGCGGCATCGCGATGGCCGCGCGCGAGACCCCGATTCGGGTGATGTTCCCGATGGTCACGCGTCCCGAGGAGGTGAGCTGGGCCCGCGGCGTCCTGGACGAGGCCCTCGCCGGGCTAGGCCCGGTCGAGTTGCCGGTCGGCATCATGGTCGAGGTGCCCGCGGCGGCGATCCGGGCGGCCGACTTCGCCGGGCTCGTCGACTTCGTCAGCATCGGCACCAACGACCTCGCCCAGTACACCCTGGCCAGCGACCGCACGAACGCGGCCGTGTCGCGGCTATCGTCCCTCGACGACCCCGCCGTCTGGGACCTCATTGAGCTCACCTGCCGCGGCCTGCCCGGCAAACCGATCGCCGTGTGCGGATCGATCGCCAACGAGCCGGACGCCGTCGCCCGGCTCGTCGGGCTGGGGGTCAGCGAGCTCAGCGTGCGGCCGCCGATGGTGGCTCAGATCAAGCAGGCGGTGCGCCAGGTCAGTGAGTGAGCGCTCACTCACTGGTCGATGCCCCCAGTCCGCGCCATCGCCTGTCGCTGATTGAAGATGGTCGACCCTTCGACAAGCTCAGGGACCAGAACTCCGTTGGCTGAGTTTGGCGTTGGCTGAGCTTGTCGAAGCCCCGCCCGACCCCGCGACGCGGTGCGACCACCTCCACGACGCGACGCTGCACCGGGCGCCGTGTCGTTCGATGAGTGAGTGCTCACTCACCTATAGTGTCTCAACGTGAGCCGCGCCCATCCGATGCCGCCTGCCGAGCGCAGGCAGGCGATCCTGGACGCCGTCGTTCCGCTCCTGCTGGCTCATGGACGCGCCGTCAGCACGCGCCAGATCGCGGAGGCGTCCGGGATCGCCGAAGGCACCATCTTTCGGGTGTTCCACTCCAAAGGCGAGCTGATCGACCAAGCCATCGCGCGCGCCCTCGCGCCCGGCGCCGTGATCGACGAGTTGCGCGCGCTGCCGCCGCGCGACGACCTGCGCGCCACGGTCGTCGACATGGTCTCGACGCTGACCGACCACGCCCGCACCACGCATCGCCTGCTGGCGCTGCTCCCCTTGGACGCGGATGCCCTCCCGCACCACGGCCACGACGAGGCGTCCCGGCGCGAGAAGGGCGAGCGCACCCTGGACGCCATCGCCACCGCGATCGCCCCCCATGCCGGACGCCTCGCGACGAGCCCGGAGGCGTCCGCCGGACCCATCCTGGCCATGAGTTTCGGCTCGCTGTTCGCGACGCCGTCCACCGACCCGGACGCCGTCGCCTCCATACTTCTGTACGGCCTCACGAAACCCGAGAAGGGCTGACATTGCTCACCAAACTGCTGCGTGACTACCTGAAGCCCTATTGGGGTCTCATCGCCATGGTGATGGTCCTGCAACTGGTGCAGGTCGCCGCCTCGCTGTATCTGCCGTCCCTCAACGCGGCGATCATCGACACCGGCATCGCCAAGGGCGACAACGACTACATCCTGCGGACGGGCGCGCTGATGCTGGCCATCACCCTCGCGCAGGTCTTCGGACAGATCGGCGCCGCCTACTTCGGCTCCCGGACGGCGATGTCGATGGGTCGCGACCTGCGGTCGTCCATCTTCCATCGGGTGCTGGGCTTCAGCTCGCGCGAGGTCAACAAGTTCGGCGCTCCGTCGCTGATCACCCGCAACACCAACGACGTCCAGCAGGTGCAGCAGATGGTCTACATGACGCTGCTGCTGATCGTGAGCACCCCGATCATGATGATCGGCGGCATCATCATGGCCCTGCGCGAGGACGTCGGCCTGTCGTGGCTCATCGCCGTGGCGGTGGCCGTGCTGGCCCTGGTGATCGGCACGATCATCATCCAGACGATGCCGCTGTTCAAGCGCATGCAGACCCTCACCGACCAGCTCAACCGGGTGCTGCGCGAGCAGATCTCGGGCCTCCGCGTGATCCGGGCGTTCGTCCGGGAGCCGCACGAGGCGCAGCGGTTCGCATCCGCGAACCACGACCTGACCGACACCGCCACGCGCGTCGGACGCCGCATGATGACGCTGTTCCCCACCGTCATGCTCGTCATGAACCTGGGCTCGGTCGGGGTGATGTGGTTCGGCGGCCTGCGGGTCGATGCCGGCGAGATGCAGATCGGCCAGCTCACGGCCTTCTTGCAGTACCTCATGCAGATCCTGATGGCCGTGATGATGTCGACGATGATGCTGATGATCGCCCCGCGTGCTTCCGTCTGCGCGGGACGCATCCGCGAGGTGCTCGACACCGAGTCGAGTGTGCGGCCGCCCGAGCACCCGATCGTGGCGCTGTTCGCGACCGGCGAGGTGCGCTTCGACCACGTGTCGTTCAGCTACCCGGGCGCCGAGCATCCGGTGCTCAAGGACATCAGCTTCACCGTCCGCGCGGGTGAGACCACGGCGATCATCGGCTCGACGGGCGCCGGCAAGTCGACGCTGATCAGCCTGATCCCGCGCCTGTTCGACCCCTCGCAGGGCGTCGTCGAGGTCGACGGTGCGGACGTCGCGAAGATCGATCCGGACCTGCTGTGGAGCAAGATCGGACTCGTCCCGCAGAAGCCGTACCTCTTCACCGGGACGGTCGCCTCGAACCTGCGTTACGGCAAGCCCGACGCCACCGACGCCGAGCTGTGGCACGCCCTCGAGGTGGCCCAGGCCCGCGACTTCGTCGAGAAGATGACCGGCGGCCTGAACGCCCCTATCGCCCAGGGCGGCACCAACGTCTCCGGCGGTCAGCGGCAGCGGCTGTCGATCGCGAGGGCGCTGGTGAAGCGTCCCGACATCTACGTGTTCGACGACTCGTTCTCGGCCCTCGACGTCACCACGGACGCGCGCCTGCGCGCCGCCCTGGCCCCCGAGACCGCGGACGCCGCCGTTCTCATCGTCGCCCAGCGGGTCTCCACGATCCGCAACGCCGACCAGATCATCGTCCTGGACGACGGCGAGATCGTCGGACGCGGCACGCACGCCGAGCTGCTCGTCAATTGCCCGACCTACGCCGAGATCGTCGACAGCCAGTTCAAGGCAGAGGAGGTGGCCGCGTGAGCGACTACAAGCCCAAGCGCGGCGGCGCCGAGAGCCCCGACACCTACGTCCCTCGGCGCTCGTCCGGACTGTCGGCGTCCGACTTCGACGACTACATCCCGGCCCGGTCGGCGCTGACCCCGCCCCGGCTGGACGACGACGTCGACCTTCCTCCCGGACGCCTCGAGCCGGCCCCCGCGGACGTCGCGCGTCCGGCGTCCCCGACATTGCCGGACGTCGGCGGAGCTGGCGCTGCGGCGTCCCCGGCCATGCCCGACCCGAGCGCAACCGGCGCGACGGCGTCCGAGGCGAAGCAGGACCAGAGCGGGACGGGCGCTGCGGCGTCCGGACCCAGGCCAGACACGGTCGCGGTGGACGTGCGTCCGGACGAGAAGATCACGAAGGCCGCCGAGCGGCCGAAGGACGCGCCCCGCAGCGTCGGCCACGGGCCGATGGGCGGCATGCGGGCGGCAGAGAAGGCGATCAACTTCGGCCCGTCGATGCGGCGACTGCTGCGGATGCTGCGTCCGGAGCGGGTGCTCGTCGGGCTCGTGCTGGTCATGACCCTGGTCAGCGTGCTGTTCAGCGTCGTCGGGCCGCGCATCCTGGGCGAGGCGACGAACGTGATCTTCGCCGGCGTGATCGGAAAGGCGATCGGGGCCAAGCTGCCCGCGGGCGTCTCGGTCACGAAGGAGCAGGCGATCGAGCTGCTCCGCTCCAGCGGGCAGACCCAGTTCGCCGACATGGCCGCCAAGCTCGACTTCATCCCGGGCCAGGGCATCAACGTCACGAGCCTGTCGTTCTGGGTGCTGCTGGCCGTCGGCCTCTACGCGGTGTCGGGGCTGTTCATGTGGGGGCAGGGCTGGATCCTCAACGGGGTCATCCAGCGGACCGTCTACCGCATGCGCAAGCAGGTCGCCGACAAGCTCGACCGCCTCCCCCTGAAATACTTCGACGGCCAGCCGCGCGGCGAGCTGCTCTCGCGCGTCACCAACGACATCGACAACGTCGCCCAGTCGCTGCAGCAGACCCTGTCGCAGCTGATCGCCAACCTGCTCACGCTGATCGGCGTCCTGGTGATGATGTTCTGGACGTCGTGGGAGCTGGCGCTCATTGCCCTCATCGCCGTGCCGCTGTCGATGGGCGTGGCGATGATCATCGGCAAGCAGAGCCAGGGCCGCTTCGTCCAGATGTGGAAGTCGACCGGCCAGCTGAACGGCACCATCGAGGAGGCCTACACCGGGCATTCGCTGGTCAAGGTCTTCGGACGCCAGCGCGAGGTCGAGGCCGCGTTCGCCGAGCACAACAACAAGCTGTACGCGTCGGCGTTCGGGGCCCAGTTCATCTCCGGCATCATGATGCCGCTGATGTTCTTCATCGGGAACCTGAACTACGTAGCCATCGCGGTGTTCGGCGGGCTGCGGGTCGCGTCCGGCCAGATGAACCTGGGCGACGTCCAGGCGTTCATTCAGTACTCGCGGATGTTCACCCAGCCCATCACGCAGGTCGCCTCGATGGCGAACCTGCTGCAGTCGGGCGTCGCGTCCGCCGAGCGCGTCTTCGAGGTGTTGGACGCCGACGAGCAGACCCCGGACGCGTCCGGCTCGCTGCCCGTGCCCCTGACCGGACGCGTGGCGTTCGAGGACGTGTCGTTCTCGTACAACCCGGACAGGCCGCTCATCACGAACCTGTCGTTCGTCGCCTACCCGGGCTCGACGGTGGCCGTCGTGGGTCCGACCGGGGCGGGCAAGACGACGATCGTGAACCTGCTGATGCGCTTCTACGAGCTGCAGGGCGGACGCATCACCATCGACGGCGTCGACATTGCCACGGTGCCCCGGTCCGAGTTGCGCGGTCAGATCGGCATGGTGCTGCAGGACACGTGGCTCTTCCACGGGTCGATTCGCGACAACATCGCGTACGGGCGCCCGGGGGCGTCCGAGGCGGACGTGCTGGCGGCGGCCAAGGCGGCGTACGTGGACCGGTTCGTCCATTCACTGCCCGAGGGCTACGACACGGTGATCGACGAGGAGGGCTCGAACGTCTCCGCGGGCGAGAAGCAGCTGATCACGATCGCGCGGGCGTTCCTGAGCGAGCCGGCGATCCTGGTGCTGGACGAGGCCACCTCGTCGGTGGACACGCGGACCGAGTTGCTGGTCCAGCGGGCCATGAACGCGCTGCGGTCCGGACGCACGTCCTTCGTCATCGCCCACCGCCTGTCGACCATTCGGGACGCCAACGTGATCCTGGTCATGGCCGACGGCGCGATCGTCGAGCAGGGCAACCACCGCGAGCTGATGGCCGCCCGCGGGGCGTACTACGACCTCTACCAGAGCCAGTTCAACGCGGCGATCACCGAGGACGACGCCACTCCGGCGGGCGCTCCGGTGGGCGGCCCCGGGATGATGCGCGGGGCTGTCGGCAAGTGAGGTAGAAGGTGTAACTCGCGTTAGGTAGAGTTACACCATGGCTCTGAACATCAAGAACGAGCACGTGCATCAACTGGCTCGCCAGGCCGCTGAATTGACGGGCAAATCCCAGACGGCCGCAATCGAGGAGGCCTTGGAGCGACTGCTGCGTGACTATGGGGCCGACCCATCGACCGGGCGTGCGCGGAGGCGCCTAGACGTGGCCCGACGCCTCGCCGTGGAATACCGCGCGGACCCGGGCGTCGACGCGCGCGTGGTGGCGTCGATCGACGACCTCTACGACGACCAGGGGCTGCCCCGATGATCGTCGACTCGTCCGCTCTGATGGCGATCGTCGAGGGCGAACCGGACGCCGACGCCCTGCTCGCTCGCGCTGCTGAGGGCCCGTGTCGGATGTCCGCCGCGTCCTGGGTCGAGGTCGGCATCGTTGCCGATGCACGATCCGCACGGCACGGCGAGCGCCTCAACCAGATTATCGACGCGCTCGAGATCGAGATCGTGCCGGTGACGGTGCGGCAAGCAGAGATCGCCCGGCTCGCCTATCGACGTTACGGTCGAGGCTCCGGCTCACCGGCACGACTGAACTACGGCGACTGCTTCGCCTACGCCCTGAGCGTGACTCAGGGCGAGCCCCTGCTGTTCACCGGTGACGATTTCACCCACACCGACGTCGCTCCAGCCCGTCCATGAACGGCCTCGGTCGTCGCGTCCAACCCTTCGGCGGATCGCGTTAACAGCACGTTCACACGCCCATAGGGGTGTGTGAACGTGCTGTTAAGCGTCGTCGAGGTTTGGCGGGTGAGGCCCTTGGGCCCAAGAAAGATCTGTGGACAGTGACAGAATCCCGGCCCTCGAGCCCAATGTGTGGGCGTGAATCGACGAGTGATCATCTCCGACGCCGCGCGCAGACTCCTGAGCCAACAGAGGGGCGTTATCTCTAGGGCCCAGGCGGTTGAGGCTGGGTTGAGCGACAAGGCCTTGAGCATTCTGGTGCGCGACGAACGCTGGACGCGCACCCAGAACGGCATCTACATGCGGGGCGCTTCCGTACCCACGTTTGATCAGCGGCTCTGGATTGGCCACCTGTTGGCCGGCGACCCTTCCGCGATCGGAGGGTCGGCCTGCCTGTTCGCGCAAGGGATCGGTCGCGAGCCTTCCGAGGTCGACGTGTGGGTGCCTCCAGACCCGTGGCGCTCGCTGCCCCAACCATTCCGAGTCGTCCGGGACGGACGTCGCCGGCTAGCGCATGCCCGCGGCACCCTGCCTCTCATCAGACTGGAAGACGCCTTGTTGGATGGTGCAAGCCATCACTCCCTCGAGGCATTCGTGGGCAACGTCACGGACGCCGTGCGGCTCGGCAGGACGACCCCCAAACGCGTCGAGACCGTCCTTCGACATCGGGATCGCCAGCGGGACAAGACGGAACTACTCGAGGTACTTGCCGACCTTCAGGGGATCGAAAGCAATCTCGAGTTCATCTTCCGTCGCGATGTTGAGCGTGCCCATGGGCTCCCCAAGGGGCTTCGGCAAGTCAAGAGGGGGCGATCTCGCTTCGACATCCTCTACGAGCCGTACGGGGTGATCGCCGAAGTCGATGGAGAGCGCGGACACGTCGATGGGCGCCTACGGGACTTTCGGCGCGACAACTCCCATGCCGCGCATCTCCTCACAACCTTTCGCTACGGCAGTTATGACATCCGCACGGTGCCCTGTCAGCTTGCTGGCCAGCTGGGAAATTCGCTCCAACTTCGCGGCTGGAATGACGTGATCAAGCCCTGCCCGAGTTGCAGCTCTTGAGGCGTGCCAGAGGTCCCGGGCGCGCGCGTGCCAGCTTGCCGATGCCCACTCGGGACGTTAACAGCACGTTCACATGCCCACATGGGGGTATGAACGTGCTGTTAACGACGTGAAACGTGCCCGGACTCCAACGCATAGGTCCTGGCTCGGACTCTGCCGCCGGATCTGCTGTGATGGCTTCATGACGGTGCACGTGCAGAAGCGGAGTGATCCTCAGGGGGTTCGGCGGCTCCTGGAGTCACTTCCTTCGTGGTTCGGCATCCCGGACGCCATCGACGGATACGTCGCGGCAGGCGACACGATGCCCAGCTACCTGGCCGTTCAGGACGACCGCACCCTCGGGGTGGCCCTCGTCAAGCGCCACTACGCCGAATCAGCCGAGCTGTACCTCATGGCCGTCGACCCACTCCTGCGCCGCTCGGGCATCGGGCGGCAACTCGTCCATGCCGTGGTCGACGACCTTCGAGGCGACGGCGTCCGCTTCTTGCAGGTGAAGACGGTCGGTGAGAGCTTTCCCGACGAGGGGTACGCCGAGACGCGAGCGTTCTACCTCGCCCTCGGCTTCACTCCCTTGGAGGAGTTCGCCCTCGTCAGCTGGGACGGCCCAACACTGCAGCTCGTCATGGCCCTCGCTCCCCTCGGTCCCGAGCGGGTCACATGATGGCCGGAGCGCCCGACATCTTGGCCGCCCGCCTGGCGAACCAGCGGCTGTGGGGTCCGGCGGCGTCCACGCCGGAGCAGGTCGTCGGCGAGCTGCTGGCCGTTCAGTCCCAGGACGCGCCGCTGGCCCGCCTGGCGATCGCTCAGCGCGCCGACTGCCACGTCACCGAGGTCGAGGCCGCGATCGACGCCGGACGCATCGTCCGCACCCACGTCCTGCGCCCGACCTGGCACTACGTCCTCCGCGACGACTTAGCTTGGCTTTTGGAGTTGACCGGACGCCGCATCGTCACCGGCGTCGCCTCCCGGCTGCAGCGCCTCGGCCTGCCGCCCGAGATCCTCAACCCCGCTCTGGACGCCGTCGTCACGGCCGTCGCCCACCAACCGGCCACGCGCAAACAGCTGTGGGACGTCCTCGTCGCCGACGGAATCCTGGACCGCGACGCCGAGCTGGGCATGCGGGTCACCCACGTCCTCATGCAGGCCGAGGTGCTCGGACTCATCGCCTCCGGGCCGCTCCGCGACGGCGAACACACCTACGCCCCGTGGGACGCCCCACCGTCCGGACGCGACCGCGACGACCTGGTGGCCGAGCTGGTCCGACGCTTCGTCACCTCGCACGGCCCGATCAGCGTCGGCGACCTCATGCGCTGGGTGAACGTCACCAAGACCGAGACGCTTCGCGCCCTCGCGGCCGACGACAGCATCGTCTCAGTCACCGTCGATGGCGTCGCCCTCTACCTCGCCCCGGACGCCGCCCTCCCCGTCACCCGCCAACCGGCGCTTCTCCTCAGCACGTTCGATGAGGCATTCCTGTCGTATCGCGACGTGGCGTGGCCCCGCACCGCCAGCCATCCGCTCGGCGAAGCCCCCTACCGCTGGTCCGAGGCCGGCGGCGGACCCGTCCTGGACAGCCTCGAAGACGTCGGGTCCTGGAAGCGCACCGCCAAGCCCGGACGCCTCACGATCCGCCTGGATCTGGCCTCTTCACTTTCGGACGCCGCCCGCGCGCGCGTCCACGCGGCGGCCGAGGACGCGGCGTCCCGGATGACGCAGCCGGAAACGATCGTGACCTACGAGGACGGGCCGGTGCCCTGGGGCGTCCGCAGCCCCCGACGTTGACCGGACGCTAGCTGGCGGCCCGAGACGACGGGCAGTCGCCGCAGTTCAGCTCGGCGGCGCGACAGGCGGCCAGGAAGGCGCAGGACCGGGCGGGCGGCGTCCAGGCCGGGTCGCCGGTCGTCATGCAGGAGTCCTGCCCAGCAACGACGACCTCGCCCATCCGAGCATCGATCTGAGCCAGGATCGAGCGGACGTGACCCTCACCGCACCCCGCCAAGAGCCCAAGAATCTCGTCGGCGTGCAGGTCCACGCACGACTTGAGCGAGCGATACAGCCACGCGCGGCCATCGAGCTCGCGGGCGACGACGTTCTTCTTGGCGAGACGGTCCAAGACGGTCATCACCGTCGTGTACGCGACCTCGCGGTTGTAGTGCAGCAGCTCGTGCGTTTCACGCA
>Ga0208564_1002692_pt1 | contig 13723 bp, 9 predicted proteins | sample AD_UKC073_MetaG_FD_184439 | JGI IMG/M metagenome (GOLD analysis project Ga0208564, IMG submission 184439) | Active sludge microbial communities of municipal wastewater-treating anaerobic digesters from USA - AD_UKC073_MetaG (SPAdes) (version 2) | ecosystem: Engineered > Bioreactor > Anaerobic >... | reverse complement strand
TGCCGGTGGCAGGCGCCGACCCCAGCATGCTGGTGGCCGCAGCCGACGCCGCGCTCTACCGCGCCAAAAAGGAAGGCCGCAACCAGTTTGGCCTGCAACCGGAAACGGCGGCCTAAAACGAACGCAACCGCAACAGTCGAATGGCCGCGGAGCAGGCCGTACCGGTGGACACCGTGGAACGGGCTTGGCCCGGCCACTGGTGTCGCCCCACTCGCGTAGCAGAGGGGGGAGCCGCGCAGCGGCCTGGGGGCTGCTTCACATTAATGTGCCTTGTCCCAGTTCGGCCCCACCCCCACCTCGGCCAGTAGCGGCACCCGCAGCTCGGCCACCCCGGCCATCAGGCGCGGGATCTCGCTGCGCACCCAGTCCACTTCGGACTCGGGCAGCTCGAACACCAGTTCGTCGTGCACCTGCATGATCATCAGCACGCCCGGCTTCTGGGCGTCCAGCACCTGCTGCACCTGCACCATGGCTTTCTTGATGAGGTCGGCCGCCGTGCCCTGCATGGGCGCATTGATGGCCGCACGCTCGGCACCGCTGCGGCGCGGGCCATTGGGTGAGTTGATCTCGGGCAGGTACAGGCGCCGGCCGAACACGGTCTCCACATAGCCCTTGGTCTTGGCCGAGGCCTTGGTGTCGTCCATGTACTGCTTCACGCCGGGGTAACGCTGGAAATAGCGGTCGATGTAGGCGGCAGCGGCCTTGGTCTCGATGCCCAGGTTCTTCGCCAGGCCGAAGCTGCTCATGCCATAGATCAGGCCGAAGTTGATCACCTTGGCATAACGCCGCTGTTCGCTGGAAACCTGGTCCACCGCCACGCCAAACACCTCGGCGGCAGTGGCGCGGTGCACGTCCAGCCCTTCGCGGAAGGCGTTCAGCAGCGACGCATCACCGCTGATGTGCGCCATGATGCGCAACTCGATCTGGCTGTAGTCGGCGCTGGCGATCACCCGTCCCGGCGGCGCCACGAAGGCCTCGCGCACCCGCCGGCCTTCTGCCGTGCGGATGGGGATGTTCTGCAGGTTGGGGTCATTGCTGGACAGCCGCCCCGTCACCGCCACCGCCTGGGCATAGTGCGTGTGCACCCTGCCTGTGCGCGGATTGGCCAGTTGGGCGAGCTTGTCGGTGTACGTGCCCTTCAGTTTGGACAGGCTGCGGTGCTCCAGCAGCTTGGCGGGCAGCGGGTAGTCCTCGGCCAGCTTCTCCAGCACCTCTTCGTCGGTGCTGCGGGCACCGGTGGCGGTTTTCTTCACCACGGGCATGCCGAGTTTGTCGAAGAAGATTTCGCCCAGCTGCTTGGGGCTGCTCAGGTTGAAGGGCTGGCCTGCAATCTCGTAGGCCTCGGTTTCCAGTTGCAGGATGCGCTGGCCCAGCTCATGGCTCTGCGCCGCCAGCGTAGGGGCATCGATCAGCACGCCGTTGCGCTCGATGCGGTACAGCGCTTCGCTGGAGGCCATTTCCAGCGCGTAGATGCCCCGCAGCGGGTCATCTGCCTCCAGCTGGGGCCACAACACACGGTGCACGTCCAGCGTCTGGTCCGAGTCTTCACACGCATAATGCGCGGCCTTGCCAATGTCGACCTGGCTGAACGGGATCTGGTGCGCGCCCTTGCCACACAGGTCCTCGTAGTGCGCGCCGCTACGGCCCAGGTGGCGGTCGGCCAGGCTGGCCAGGCCGTGCGGCTTGTGCGCTTCCAGCACGTAGCTCTGCAGCATGGTGTCATGTACATAGCCCTGCACCTCGATGCCGTGGTTGGCGAACACATGGCGGTCGTACTTGACGTGCTGGCCCAGCTTGTGCCGGCTGCCGTCCACCAGCCAGGGCGTGAGGCGCGCCAGCACTTCGTCGCGTGGCAGCTGGGTCGGCGCGTCGGGATAGTCGTGCGCCAGCGGGATGTAGGCGGCCGCACCCGGCTCGACGCTGAAACTGATGCCGACAATCTCGGCCACCATCTCGTCCAGCGAAGTGGTCTCGGTGTCCAGCGCCACCAGATCGGCGGCCTGGATGCGGGCCAGCCAGGCATCGAAAGCCTCCCAGGTCAGCACCGTGTCGTAGGCCAGAGCCGTGGCAGCCTCTACCCGGGCGGCCTCGTCGGCCAGCTGGTCTTCCGGGTCGTCGAACAGGCCGGGATCGCTGCGGGGTTGGGTCCCGGCTTTGGCCAGTGCGGCTGCAGGCGCAGCAGCCTCCAGCGAGCGCGCCAGCCCCTTGAAGCCATATTTTTCGTAAAAACCCTTCAACGCGCCCGTATCCTGGTCGGAGTAAGCTATTGAATCCATAGCAGGCAGACCCTGCACATGGTCCGCCAGGTCACAGTCGGTGCGGATGGTGACCAGGCGGCGGCCCTGCGGCAGCCAGTCCAGCGCATCACGCAGGTTCTGCCCGGCAACCCCCTTGATCTCGCTGGCGCGTTCGATCAGGGCATCCAGCGAGCCGTATTCCTCCAGCCATTTGGCCGCCGTCTTGGGCCCCACCTTGGCCACGCCGGGCACGTTGTCCACAGCATCACCCACCAGGGTCTGGTAGTCCACCATCTTGGACGGCGGCACGCCGAACTCAGCGGTGACGCCCGCCACATCGCGCCGCTTGCCACTCATGGTGTCGATGATGGTGATGTGCTCGTTCACCAGTTGGCTCAAGTCCTTGTCGCCGCTGGAGACAATCACCTCGATGCCCTGCGCCGCCGCCATCACCGCCAGGGTGCCGATCACATCGTCGGCCTCCACCCCGGGCACCGCCACCAGCGGCCAGCCCATCAGGCGCACCACCTCGTGGATCGGGTCGATCTGGCTGCGCAGGTCATCCGGCATGGGCGCCCGATTGGCTTTGTAGGCCGGGTACCACGCATCGCGGAAAGTCGGCCCTTTGGCGTCGAACACACACACCGCGTAGTCGGCCGGAATCTCTTTGCGCAGGCTGGTCATCATGTTGACCATGCCGCGAATGGCCCCTGTGGCGGCACTGGAGGGGTCACCTGGCACGGCGCGCAGGTCGGGCATGGCATGGTAGGCGCGGTAGAGGTAGCTGGAACCATCCACCAGCAGCAAAGTCTTTTGGCTCATGGGCCGGATTGTGCCGTGACCCTGCGCCGAGCTACGGATAGCCGGCCAAACCAGTGCAAACACCTACAATCCCACCCATGTCTGCCACCCTGAAAACCCTCCTGTCCCTGACTGTGCTGGCCTGCGGCGCGGCACTGGCCCAGGCCCCTGCGCCCGCCCCCTCGCCCACACCCGCCAAGAACCCGCCCGAGCAGCGCATCGAGCAGATCCGCACGGAAGACCAGGGCGCCCGCATCGACGAGCTGCGGGTGGGCGGCCAGACCCAGAGCATCACGGTGACGCCCAAGGCCAGCAGCATGCCCGGCTACGAGATCCAGCCCACCGAAGGCACCCGCGCACGCCCCACCCAACGCGAAGGCGCCGAGTCCAGCTCGGGCCCGCGGGTGTGGAACGTCCTGAAATTCTGAACGCGCAAGGGTCTCCATGGCAGTTTTTACGGAAGTGCCCGAAGCCGACGCACGCGCACTCGCGCAGCGCCTGGGCCTGGGTGAGCTGAGCGCCCTGCGCGGCATCGAAGGCGGCATCGAAAACACCAACTACTTCGTCACCACCGACAAGGACGGGCAGCCAGCCGACTTTGTGCTGACCCTGTTCGAGCGCCTCACCGCCGAACAGCTGCCCTTCTACCTGTACCTGATGAAGCACCTGGCGCAGCGCGGCATTCCCGTGCCCGACCCGCAGGCCGACCGCCACGGCGAGATCCTGCACAGCGTGCAGGGCAAACCCGCGGCCATGGTCAACAAGCTGGCTGGCAAGAGCCAGCTGGCGCCGCAGGTGCCCCACTGCGCCGCCGTGGGCGCGATGCTGGCGCGTATGCACCTGGCCGGCCAGGACTTCAACCGCAGCCAGCCCAATCTGCGCGGCCTGCCCTGGTGGAACGACACCGTGCCGGTGGTGCTACCCTTCCTGGAGCCCGCCCAGGCCGACCTGCTGCGCAGCGAGCTGGCTTACCAGAACCATGTGGCGGCCAGCCCGGCCTACACCGCCCTACCGCGCGGCCCGGTGCATGCCGACCTGTTCCGCGACAACGTGATGTTTGACGGCGAAACCCTTACCGGTTTCTTCGACTTCTATTTCGCCGGCGTGGACACCTTCCTGTTCGACGTGGCGGTCTGCCTGAACGACTGGTGCATCGACCTGCCCACCGGCGCCCACGACGCCGCCCGCGCCGATGCCTTCCTGCAGGCGTATGAGGGGGTGCGCCCCTTCAGCGCAGCCGAGCGGCAACTGCTGCCCGCCATGCTGCGTGCCGGCGCCCTGCGTTTCTGGATCTCACGGCTGTGGGACTTCCACCTGCCCCGCGAGGCGGCCATGCTGACCCCCCACGACCCGGGCCACTTCGAGCGCGTGCTGCGCGGCCGTCTGCGCCAGCTGGCGCCTGCAGCCCATTTCGCTACCGCATGAAACTCAACATCGTTCCCGCCCGCACCGGCCTGCAATGGGTCAAGCTGGGTCTGCGCACCTTCATGCAGCAGCCGTTTGCCCTGACAGCGCTGTTCTTCCTGCTGATGGCCTTCGTCTCCATGAGCACCATCGTGCCGTTTGTCGGTGCAGCCATCGCCCTGGCCCTGCTGCCCCTGTCCACCCTGGTGATGATGGTGGCAGCCGAAGATGCATCCCAAGGCAAACGCCCCATGCCGACGGTGATGGTCAGCGCCTGGCGTGCCGGCAAGCTCCAGCTCAGGCCCATGGCGGTGCTGGGCGCGCTGTATGCGGGCGGCTTTCTGCTGTGTATGGGCTTTTCGGCCCTGTTCGACGGCGGCCAGTTTGCCCAGCTCTACCTGGTGGGCGGCAAGATGACCGCCGAAACCGTGCAGGCCGCCGACTTCCAGATGGCCATGTGGGCCTTCCTGGCGGTGTACCTGCCGCTGTCGCTGCTGTTCTGGCATGCTCCCGCACTGGTGCACTGGCACGGCGTGCCCCCGGTGAAAAGCCTGTTTTTCAGCATCGTCGCCTGCTGGCGCAACATGGGCGCCTTCACCCTCTACGGCCTGGCCTGGATGGGTGTGTTCGCAGGCGGCGGCATCCTGATGAGTGTGCTGTCTGCCGTGCTCATCGTGTCCTTGGGCGAAGCCGCAGCCGCCATCGCCGCAGGGGTGATGGTGCTGGCCGTGATGGTGATGGCGTCGATGCTGTTTACCTCAACCTATTTCACCTTCCGGGATTGCTTTACACCGACGGAAACCGGTAGCGGCGAGGCCTGATCCGCTTCGGCCCGGCTCACACCGGCGTGAGCTTGGCCACCGACAGCGCCAGCCACTTGACCCCGTGGCGCGGGAAGTTCACCTGGGCGCGGGCGTCATCGCCCACCCCTTCGAGCGACAGCACGGTGCCTTCGCCAAACTTGTTGTGGAACACCTGCATGCCCGAGCGCAGGCCGTGGCTGGGCGCGGCTTTCTGCACGGGCACCGGGGGGCTGGCAAAGGTCTCTGGTTTAGAACCAAATTGGCCTCCAGCCCAGGATTTACTTCCGCCATATGCTCCTGATTTAGGAGCAATCGAGGCGAAACCGCTGCGCTTCGGCGTGATCCACTTGAGCGCCTCTTCTGGCAGCTCGTCAAAGAAGCGGCTGCGCATGTTGTAGCGGGTCTGCCCGTGCAGCATACGGGTCTGAGAATGGCTGAGGTACAGGCGCTGGCGGGCACGGGTGATGGCCACGTACATCAGGCGGCGCTCTTCCTCCAGCCCATCGCGGTCGGTGGACGAGTTCTCGTGCGGGAACAGGCCTTCTTCCATGCCGGTGATGAATACGCAGTCGAACTCCAGGCCCTTGGACGAGTGCACCGTCATCAGTTGCACGGCGTCCTGCCCGGCCTGGGCCTGGTTGTCGCCAGCTTCCAGAGCGGCGTGGGTGAGGAAAGCGGCCAGGGGCGAGAGGGTTTCGCCCGTGTCGGCATCAGGGGCCAGTGGTTCGTCCAGCACGGGCTGCGACGGGTCCAGCCCTTGGCTGGCGGGCGACTGTGTCAGCGCCTGCTCGTCCGTGGGCAGCGCCACCGCGTCGCGGCCAAAGCCTTCCTGGGTGACAAAACTTTCGGCGGCGCTGGCGAGTTCTTCCAGATTCTCGATACGGTCGGCGCCTTCGCGGTCGGCTTTGTAGTGTTCGACCAGACCGCTGTGGTCCAGCACCAGCTCGATGATCTCGCGCAGGGTGATGCCCTGGGTCTGCTCGCGCAGCACCTGCACCTTGGCCACAAAGGCACCCAGGTTGGCACCCGCCTTGCCGCTGATGCTGCCCACCGCGTCGTGCAGCGAGCAGCCAGCGGCACGCGCGGCGTCCTGCAGTTGCTCGATGGAGCGGGCGCCGATGCCGCGCGGCGGGAAGTTCACCACCCGCAGAAAGCTGGTGTCGTCATGGGGGTTCTCCATCAGGCGCAGGTAAGCCAGCGCGTGCTTGATTTCGGCCCGCTCGAAGAAGCGCAGGCCACCGTACACGCGGTAGGGCACACCGGCATTGAACAACGAGGTTTCGATCACCCGGCTCTGAGCATTGCTGCGATAGAGCACAGCGATCTCCTGCCGCTTGTAGCCTTCCGTGGTGCCGTCGCCGCGCACCAGTTGGCGCATCTCGTCCACCATCCACTGGGCTTCCTCGAAGTCACTGCTGGCCTCGAACACCCGCACCGGCTCACCCGGCCCCTGGTCGGTGCGCAGGTTTTTGCCCAGGCGTTTGCTGTTGTGGCTGATGAGGGCGTTGGCCGAGTCGAGGATGTTGCTGTAAGAGCGGTAGTTGCGCTCCAGCTTGATCTGGTGCTGCACGCCAAATTCGCGCACGAAGTCGGCCATGTTGCCCACCCGCGCACCGCGGAAGGCATAGATGCTCTGGTCATCGTCGCCCACGGCAATCACGCTGGTGGGGGCAGGCTGGAAAGCACCGTCTATCTCATTGCCGGCCAATTGTTTGAGCCACGCGTACTGCAGCCGGTTGGTGTCCTGGAACTCGTCCACCATGATGTGGCGGAAGCGCCGCTGGTAGTGCTCTCGCACGGGGTCGTTGTCGCGCAACAGCTCGAAGCTGCGCAGCATCAGCTCGCCGAAATCAACCACGCCCTCGCGTGCGCACTGCTCTTCGTAGAGCTGGTAGATCTCGACCTTCTTGCGGGTGTCCTCGTCGCGCACCTGCACGGCGGCGGGCCGTTCGCCATCCTCCTTGCAGCCGGCAATGAACCACTGCAGCTGCTTGGGTGGAAAGCGCTCTTCATCCACGTTGAACTGTTTGCACAGGCGCTTGATGGCACTGAGCTGGTCCTGCGTGTCGAGGATCTGGAAGGTGGATGGCAGGTTGACCAGCTTGTGGTGGGCCCGCAGCAGCCGGTTGCACAGGCCGTGGAAGGTGCCAATCCACATGCCGCGCACATTCAGCGGCAGCATGGTGGTGAGGCGCGTCACCATCTCACGGGCGGCCTTGTTGGTGAAGGTGACGGCCAGAATGCCGCCGGGCGACACCTGGCCGGTCTGCAGCAGCCAGGCGATGCGGGTGGTGAGCACCCGGGTCTTGCCCGAGCCTGCACCGGCCAGGATCAGGGCATGGGTGGGCGGCAGGGTCACGGCAGCCAGCTGCTCCGGGTTCAGCCCCGCGAGCAGAGGGAGGTCCTGCACGGAGGGCGCAGGGGAAGGCTGGGAGACAGCAAACAGGTCTTGTGGGAACATGCGTCCATTGTAGAAAGTGCACTGCGCCGCCATGCTACGAACCGCCCGCCTCTTGCTGTTGCCCCTCGCCCTGGTGTCCACCCTCACCTGGGCCCAGTCGTCCTGCTCCAGCGATGGCGTGCGCGCACCGACGGTGCTTGCCGAGCGTTTCCTGAGTGCCAACTGCGAGTTGTGCTGGGCCACACCTTCCGCCGTGGTTGCGGCCCGCACCACCGTGCTGGACTGGATCGTGCCGTCGCCACTGGGCGAAGAGGCTCCGATGTCGACAGCGGCGCTGCAGGAAGCGTCGTACCGGCTTTCATCCCTGCAGGTCAACAGTCCCGCCACCTTCCGCGAACACCGCAAGAGTGTCATCGCCCGCCCCTATCCGCTGCGCGTGGCCCAGGGTATGGCATTTGGCGCCTACATCGGGGCCTCCATCGAGTTGCCCGTGTCCGAGGTACGGCTGCCGCCCGGACCGCTGAATGTGTGGCTGGCGCTGGTGGAACACATTCCCGCAGGCACCGAAGGCACCCCCATCCCGCGCAACCTGGTGCGCAGCACCTTTGCCCGCACCTGGACGGCCCAGGACATCGACGCATTCGGCCGCGCAGAAGGCATGCTGCGCGAAACCCGCGCCATGGGGCTCGGCGCCACCGCCAACCCGCAGCGCCTGCGGGTGATCGGCTGGGTGGAAGATGCCCGAGGTCAGATACTGGCGGCAGCCCAGTCGCACTGCGGCTGATGCCAGCCATGCTGCGCGTTATGCACTTGCACGTATACAGGGCATATGGGGCTGCGTGCACCGCGCAGCGGCCAAGCCCCGTAGAATCAAGCACCGGGCCCAAGTTTTCTTGACGCCCGGTTTTTTGTGGCCGCAACCATTGCATGCCCTTGAGAACCGGCGCCAGGCCAAGTGCTCTTTTCCACTTCCAAGGAGCCTGGATATGCAAATTTTCGACTACGACAACATCCTGCTGCTGCCACGCAAATGCCGCGTGGAAAGCCGCTCGGAATGCGACGCCAGCGTCACACTGGGTGAACGCAGCTTCCGCCTGCCCGTGGTGCCCGCCAACATGAAAACCGTGGTGGACGAATCCATCTGCCTGTGGCTGGCGCGAAACGGCTATTTCTACGTGATGCACCGCTTCGACCTGGACAACGTGCAGTTCGTGCGCGACATGCATGCCAAGGGCGTGTTCGCCTCCATCTCGCTGGGGGTGAAGGCCGCCGACTACACCACGGTAGACCAGTTGCTGGCCGAGGGGCTGGCGCCGGAATACGTCACCATCGACATCGCCCACGGACATGCCGACGGCGTGAAGAACATGATCAGCTACCTGAAGCAGAAGCTGCCAAAGACTTTCGTGATCGCCGGCAACGTGGGCACGCCCGAGGCCGTGATCGACCTGGAAAACTGGGGCGCCGACGCCACCAAGGTCGGCATCGGCCCGGGCAAGGTGTGTATTACCAAGCTCAAGACCGGCTTTGGCACCGGCGGCTGGCAGCTCTCTGCGCTCAAATGGTGCGCCCGTGTGGCCACCAAACCCATCATCGCCGACGGCGGTATCCGCGACCATGGCGACATCGCCAAGAGCGTGCGTTTTGGCGCCTCCATGGTGATGATCGGATCCCTCTTCGCCGGCCACGAGGAATCCCCCGGCAAAACCGTGGAAGTGGATGGCCAGCTGTTCAAGGAATACTACGGCTCGGCCAGCGACTTCAACAAGGGCGAGTACCGACACGTCGAAGGCAAGCGCATCCTGGAGCCCATCAAGGGCAAACTTGCCGACACCCTGGTGGAAATGGAGCAGGACGTGCAAAGCTCCATCAGCTACTCCGGTGGCAAGAAACTGATGGACATCCGCAAGGTGAACTACGTCACGCTGGGCGGCGACAACGCCGGGGAACACCTGTTGATGTAAGCGAAAAGCGACCTGCGCATAAAAATTTGGCCGCAATCACTCGATCGTTTGCAAAACCACCATAATTTGCGGCATAATGCGAGGCTTAGCTTGAACAGCGGCACACAGTGCCTCAGCAATCAAGCCAAAGCCTGGCAATTGAACCAGTGCTTTGACCAGTTTTAAGTGGGTTCTTAGCTCAGTTGGTAGAGCAGCGGACTCTTAATCCGTAGGTCGAGTGTTCGAGTCACTCAGGACCCACCACTTACAAGCCTCACAGGCACAGCAAACCCCGCTATTGAAGATAGCGGGGTTTTTTTTTGGACGTCCTTCCGGCATGAACCAACAATCCCTCTCAGCCTTCATCTGGTCCGTCGCCGACCTGCTGCGCGGTGACTACAAACAGTCCGACTACGGCAAGGTCATCCTGCCCTTCACGGTGCTGCGCCGGCTGGACTGCGTGCTCGAAGCCACCAAGCCCGCCGTGCTGGCCGAGCTGGCGGCCAAGCAGGCACAGGACGTCAACCCCGAGCCGTTTTTGCTGCGCAAGGCGGGCCAGAGCTTCTTCAACACCTCCACGCTCGACCTCAAAAAGCTGCTGGGCGACCCCGACCACATTGCGCAAAACCTGTTCAGCTACGTGCAGGCGTTCTCGCCCGCCGTGCGGGATGTGTTCGAGCGTTTTGAATTCCACACCCAGGTCGAGCGCCTGGCCAAGGCCGGGCTGCTCTACCAGGTGGCTGAAAAGTTCGCCCAGATCGACCTGCACCCCGAGGCCGTCAGCAACATGCAGATGGGCCTGGTGTTCGAGGAGCTGATCCGCAAGTTCGCCGAAATCAGCAACGAGACCGCCGGGGAGCACTTCACCCCGCGTGAGGTCATCCGCCTCATGGTTAACCTCATCTTCATTGAAGACGACGCCATCCTCAGCAAGCCCGGCGTGGTGCGCACCATGTACGACCCCACAGCGGGCACCGGCGGCATGCTCAGCGTGGCCGGCGAATACCTGGCCGAGCACAACCCGCAGGCACGCCTGACCGTGTTTGGCCAGGAGCTCAACCCCGAGTCGTACGCCATCTGCAAGGCCGACATGCTGATCAAGGGCCAGGACGTGGCCAACATCGCCTTTGGCAACACCCTCAGCGACGACGGCCACGCGCACAAGCGGTTCGACTACATGCTCTCCAACCCGCCGTTTGGCGTGGAGTGGAAAAAGGTCGAAAAAGAAGTGCGCAAAGAGCACGAGCAGCAGGGCTACAACGGCCGCTTTGGCCCCGGCCTGCCGCGTGTGTCCGATGGCTCCATGCTGTTCCTGCTGCACCTGCTCAGCAAGATGCGCCCGGCGGCCGAGGGCGGCAGCCGCTTCGGCATCGTGCTCAACGGCTCACCCCTGTTCACTGGCGGCGCGGGCTCGGGCGAATCCGAAATCCGCCGCTACGTGCTGGAGAACGATCTGTGCGAGGCCATCGTGGGCCTGCCCACCGACATGTTCTACAACACCGGCATCAGCACCTACGTCTGGATCATCAGCAACCGCAAACCAGAAGCGCGCAAGGGCAAGGTGCAACTGATTGATGCGTCCGGTATGTGGCAGAAGATGCGCAAGAGCCTGGGCAGCAAGCGCAAGGAACTGAGCGACGCCCACATTGACCGCATCACCCGCCTGTTCGGCGACTTTGCCGAGGCGCAGGACGACGACGGCACCCCCATCAGCCGCATCTTCGACAACGAAGCCTTTGGCTACCACGCCATCACCGTCGAGCGCCCGCTGCGCGATGAAGCGGGCAACGTGGTGCTGGGCGTCAAGGGCAAGCAAAAGGGCAAGCCCCAACCCGACGCGCAGCTACGCGACACCGAAAACGTGCCCTACACCGAAGATGTGGGCGCGTATTTCAAACGCGAGGTGCTGCCCCACGCGCCCGACGCCTGGATCGACCCCGACAAGACCAAGGTGGGCTACGAAATCCCGTTCAACCGGCACTTCTACGTGTTCAAGCCGCCGCGCCCGCTGGCAGAGATTGATGCGGAACTGAAGCAGACCACCGACCGCATCCTGGACATGATCAAGGGGCTGTCGGCATGAGTTTTCCGCGATACCCGGAGTACAAGGACAGTGGGGTGGAGTGGCTGGGGAATGTGCCAGATCACTGGGAAGTGGTTCGTGTGCGATGGCTTTGTGAGATCAAGAAGCGGATCGTCGGCGAACTGGGTTTCGATGTGCTTTCGATCACCCAGAGAGGGATTCGAATCAAGGACACCGAAAGCAATGATGGTCAGTTGTCGATGGACTACTCGAAGTACCAGCTCGTAGAGGTCGGTGACTTCGCAATGAACCACATGGACCTGCTGACGGGTTATGTTGACATCTCACCTGTTCAGGGTGTGACCAGTCCTGACTACCGTGTGTTTTCGCTTCGCAATCCTGTCCGCTGCCACGCCAAGTTTTTCCTCTACCTGTTTCAGAACGGGTATCTGAACAAGGTGTTCTATCCGTTTGGACAAGGAAGCTCACAGCTTGGACGCTGGCGTCTTCCAACCGAGCAGTTCAATGACTTCTGGTTTCCTGTCCCCTCGTTTGAAGAACAGTCAGCCATCGCCACCTTCCTCGACCGCGAAACCGCCAAGATCGACGCGCTGGTAGCCGAGCAGGAAAAGCTGATCGCCCTGCTGCAGGAAAAGCGCCAGGCCGTCATCTCCCACGCCGTGACCAAGGGGCTGGACCCGAACGTGCCGATGAAGGACTCGGGCGTGGAGTGGCTGGGGGAGGTGCCGGGGCATTGGGAGGTGTCACCACTCAAGTTTCTAGCGCGCGTCGGCAACGGATCTACACCCAATCGAGACAATCCTCACTACTGGGCTGAAGATGGATTTCCATGGCTGAACAGTTCGGTTGTGAACCAAAGCGAGGTAACCGAAGCCGAGCGGTTCGTCACGCCAACTGCACTGAAGGAATGTCACCTACCGATCATTGAGCCGCCCGCAGTGCTGGTTGGAATCACTGGTCAGGGAAAGACGCGTGGAATGGCCGCTCCGTTGACATTTACAGCTACGGTCAATCAACACGTGGCTTATATCAAGCCCACCCAAGATCGCTTGGGTGTCGATTTCCTTCTGCGCGTTCTCGAAGCGGCATATGTCCATTTGAGAACCGAGAGTGAGGGCGTTGGCAGTACGAAGGGCGCGATCACTTGCGAGCAACTGGGAGCGTGGCGCATGCCGATTCCAGCATTGCGAGAACAGTCGGAAATCGTTTCTTTTCTCGATAGAGAAACCGCCAAGCTCGACACCCTGATGACCGAAGCCCGCACCGCCATCGCCCTCCTGCAAGAACGCCGCACCGCCCTGATTTCCGCCGCCGTCACCGGCCAGATCGACGTGCGCGGGCTGACGGACAGCGCCAATGCTCCTGATTTAATAGCTTAAAGCGCTTATCGAGCAAGCGCTAGAGGCTAATTTGGCCATATTTACATGTTGCTTGCCCCATGGCGCCTCAAGGCAGCAAGCGGCGCCTTGCTCGGTCTTGCTAAAAAAATGGCGTGCGGATGGTCCGGTTCTGAGAAATATCCCCTTGGGCACAAGATTTTTCTGTCCGCCGGTGGTCTGGATGTGTCGGTCGCACGCCCTCCCACTGATAAAAACATCAAACACTTCTTCATTTTTGAAGAAAATTCCCGCACACTGAAGTTTTTTCTACCCCTCAACACCCCACAGACATGAGCACCGCTGTTGGTTACGCCTGGATTCAGGACGCACTCCAGGCCCCGGATTTTCTGGGCGCCCACAAGGCGCGGCTTGCGGCTGTGCAAAGCCTGCAGCGGTTGCCCGAGGGGGCGCTGTTGGTGCCGCCCAAGCTGGCGCCCGGCGCACGCTGGCTGGACCATGCCCTGTTTGCCATCAAGCACGAAGGGGTGCGGCTGGACTACCTGACGGCGGCCCTGCGCCAGGTCGGCCAGGAGGAGATGGAGGCGGAATTTGTGCGCACGCCCAACGGGGCCTATGTGCGCAAGCTGTGCCTGCTTTGGGAGGCCGCCCACCAGCGCCCGCTGCAGGCGGTAGACCAGCACCCGGTGGCGGCAGCCTATGTGCCGATGTTCGACCCGGCGGCCTACCTGACCGGTGCATCGCGGCGCAATG